>Ga0118677_10004035_pt1 | contig 27116 bp, 20 predicted proteins | sample AliMusrvi5mmetaG_FD_86154 | JGI IMG/M metagenome (GOLD analysis project Ga0118677, IMG submission 86154) | reverse complement strand
CAGCATTGTTGTCGCGTTAGAACGGGATGCCCTGTTGTTGGAGGGACTCGTCACGGAGATGGATCAGACCATTGGCGCGGCCTACCGGTTTTTCGAGATCGTGCTGGTGGATGACGGATCGACGGATGACACGTCGGCGGTGGTGCAACGGTTGCTCAAGAAAGTCCAGCGCGTCCGTTATCTGAAGCTGTCGAGGCAGTTCGGCAGGGATGTGGCGCTATCAGCCGGCATCGAGTCGGCCATTGGTGATTTTGTGGTGACATTGGATCCCAGGACGGACCCCGTTGATGTCATCCCGCAAATGATCGAACTGTGCAGGAAGAATGGCGGAATCGTCCACGGCATGGTGGAGAGCCCGTTGGCCCGTTCATTCGTGCGGGAATGGTTCGGCAGCGTGTTCCGCCGGCCACAGGGTTGCTTGGCGGGGGCCGTCGCGCCCTGTCCGTGCTGGCCACGCCTTGGTCCCAGGGCGGAAAGCGCTTGATGATCGCCGGGGCGGGAAATTGCGTGTTACGATCAGAAAACCGCACCATGCAGAGGCGCGGAGCTCTTCATGCCCTTTATGCGGCTCTGCTCCACGCGGAGGTAAGCCTCTGTCGCCACCTGTTCCCCGTTTTCCCTACCGAGGCTTTGCTCCACATTGAGGAATTCGAGGCCATTTTACCTGAGATTGTCCAGCATGGAAAGGAGCGGGAGCCGGAGGTGGTTTGGTGCGAACACTCTTACCTTTATCCTCTGGCGGCAAGGGTTCAGCGCCTTTTCCCCAAGGCCCGTCTTGTCTGTAACGCGCACAATGTGGAATCCAAGTTACAGGAGCGGAATGCTCAGCTTATGAAGAGCCCGCGCGCGCAACAGTGGTTGCGTATGGAGTCGGCCATTCTCAAGGCATGGGAAAAGAAGATGCTCTCCGCGGCCGACCTGGTCTTTTGTTGTTCAGAGGCAGATGCGCGGCTTCTTCACGAGGTCGCCCCGCGGGGCAAGGCTCGAATTGAGGTCGTTCCTAACGGCGTGGACACGGAGCACTTCCAGCCAGGCTCGCGAGCCTCGACTGATCCGACACTCCTTTTCAGCGGCTCGGCTGGGTACGGCCCCAACGACGACGCGGTCGCGTGGCTGGCAAAGGATATTCTGCCGCTCATTCGGCGTGCCGTCTCTGGCTGCAGGCTGTGCCTCGCGGGTAGCAAGGCTGCTATACACTGGGGTCGTTTTGCAGATGGCGACCCGATGATCGAAGTGGCTTCCGATGCGCCCGATATGCGGCCGTGGTTTGCCAAAGCGAGCGTCTGCCTGGTCCCGCTTCGCTCCGGCGGCGGAACACGGCTCAAGGTTTTAGAGGCCATGAGCATGGGGCGGGCGGTGGTGTCAACCAGCATCGGTGCTGAGGGGATCGAGGCTTTACCAGACCTCCACCTGCTGATTGCGGACACGCCCGAGTCATTTGCCCGGGCCGTGATCGAGTTGCTGCAAAACGAGCACAAGCGAGAAGCTATCGCAAGGGCAGCGCGGGCGCTCGTGTGTAACCGCTATGATTGGAATATCCTTATGCCGCGTGCCATGGGCTTACTAGCTGAGGTCTGTTGGCCCCAGATTTAGAATGAACAAACGTGCTGCCTTATGAAGATCAGCATTCTTACGCCTTGTCTCAATTCGGCTGCCTATCTCGAGCGCGCGATCCGCAGTGTCGTGGCACAGAACGACTCGGATTTTGAGCATGTCGTCGTTGACGGCGGCTCAACCGATGGCACCGTAACAATACTCAAGCAATATCCGCATCTCAGGTGGATTTCCGAACCGGACCAAGGCCAAACGCATGCAATGAACAAGGCTTTTGCCATGAGCCGCGGTGACGTTGTCACTTACCTGAATTCAGATGACTGGTTTGAACCGGGCGTCTTCGTGCACCTTCGTGATTGCTGGACGAGCGACCCGCAAGCAGATATGGTCATTGGCAACTTCTACTGGCGATATGCCTACAAGACGACCGTGCGACTAATGGTGCCCAAGAAGGATTATTGCTCAACCCTGCTGTTCTTCCAAAATGTCTGGCCGCTGAACCCGGTCTGCTACTTTTATCGAAGGGCGGTCCAAGCCAGCATGGGAGACATACCCGCCGATGTTGGTTTTGGCAGGGATTACTGGTTTCTTATTCGGGCCATGGCCAAAGCTCGAATCCACCCCTCCGATTTGGTATTCGGCACCTATTTCTTTCACCCGGGCAGCGAGACGGTTCGCAAATCGAGGAGCGAAGAAGGAGATTCATCGTGCCGGCGATGGGTTCGGGAGCATCTCCGGGAAGCCAATCCCCGTCTGCTCGCGTGGTGGACCGCTCACTGGTGGTGGCACCGGTATGTCCGCCAGTTTCCGGAACCTATTAAGGTTCCCTTTCGATACCTGGCATACAAAGTCCTGTTCGCCTCTCAATTGGATTATGACGAATTCAGATCGCTTGGCTTCCGCAAGTGCTGGCGCCAGCAGCTCCGGAAAGGATGATCCATCCTGCCGTTAGAAACGCGCAAAACGGTATCTGGACTCAAACCGCAGGACTCAAACGCGCCCCAATTCCATTCCAGCACTCAACTTTATGAGCCAAGCGCCAAAGGGTCGATGGGCGGGAAAGACACACTTCCTGGGGAGAATCACAGAGCAATTTGACGACCTGGTCAGGCACAAGGGGGTACTGGGCCGGCACCGGTGGCTACGCGATCTTTTGAGGAGTCCCTATCACAGGCTGATCAATTGGCACGGCCGGGGCTGCCGAGTTCGTATTGGCGGCTCCGTCGAGGTTAGACTCCCACCAGAGTTCTCCGGGAAGCGAGTTGAGACGTACGAAGCCGCTGAGTTCGGGGTCTTGCACCGCTGGTGCCAGAACAACGGTTGTGGGATTGTTATCGATGTCGGGTGCTCTATTGGCTATTATAGCTGCGCGGCGCTGTTCAGCAGTCCTTCGGTTGCGGTCGTTGCCATTGACTCTGACCTGAACAGTTTGAAGGTGGCTCAGCGAATGTGCTCGTATGCCGGGTCGGGGCGGCTCACCCTCATTCAGGGCATGATTGCCGACGTGAGCGGGTCCGTTCTTGATTACCGTGCCGCCGCCGCAGCAACTGGCAAAGCACTAGCGTCAGCGGGAGTGAGCGGCGAGATTGCCGCGACTAATTACCGTAATTTTGACACGAGCAGACCTTTGCTCCAGGACGTTCCAACCTATACACTGGACGGCCTTTTGCGGGTGGACAGCCTCCGTGGGAAGCCGCTGCTGATTAAAGTGGATGTGGAAGGCGCCGAGTGGTTTGTTCTCAACGGCGCGAAGACAATACTGAAAACGGACTCCCCGGTAATTCTTCTCAGTGTACACCCGTCTTTCTTGCAGAATTACGGAAAGAGCAAGCGTGATGTCACGAGTCTGCTTTCTGGCCTTGGCTACAGCGTGGAGGTGCTCGGGGTGGACCATGAGGAGCACTGGCTCTGCAAGCGGCTCTAACGGCGTGTCTGCATAATGTCGTGCGGCGTAGCAGCCGAATCCTCATCTTCCGGAGGGCCGAGTTACACGAGGCCCCGGCTGCTGCCCCCAATGGTTCGGAATCCAGGGGCTCGTGTAACTCGGCCCTCCGAGTTACCGCGGTGGGCAACACGCCCGTAATGAGGCTCAAAACGCTCAACAACTTAAAGTCCGGTTCCCTGGCCGATTCGGAGGCGCAGGAATCAAGAGCATGAGCCTCCGAATCAACTTCATCACCACCCAGTCGCTGACGAATGTCAGCGGCGGTTGGAGTGGCCTCTCCTGCAGCCTGTATCAGCATTTGACCAAGAGCAGCCTGCTCAAGATTAACTACTTCGGGCCCATTGAACCACCGATTCGGCGGAGTGCTAAGCTGGTTTCGAAGCTTCGGCGAATTCTCGGTAGCCGGGGCCGGTTCTATGCCTTTTCGGAGGAGCGGCTGGAGCGTGTGCGACAACAGGTGGAGACAGCGAGACCCCAAGCCGATTACGACCTTTTCCTGGGCGTGACACCCTGGATCGGTTGCCGATTTGACCGCCCCTACGGGGCTTATCTCGATGCCTCTTTTCGCACCTATTTCAACAACAATCTAAAGGTAGATGAGTTTTGCCCTACGGACATCCGACGTATTGAACTGGCCGAGAAGGAATGGCTGGAGCGGGCTAATCATCTCTTCTGGGCCTCGGCCTGGTCGCGGGATGAGGCGATCCGGCACTACGGCCTCACCTCGCCAAACCATCATGTGGTGGGCATCGGCGGCAACTTGGACATTCCGCAGGCGGACACCTGGGGGGGCCAACCCCATTTCTTGTTCATCGCCCAGAACTTCGCACTCAAGGGCGGCCCGGTCGCGTGCGCCGCATTCCAAACGGTCCATCTCAAGCATCCCGAAACCAAGCTTATCATCCTGGGACAAGAGCCGCCCGCCCGGTTCCTCCACCGGCCTGCAGTGGAATACGCTGGGTATCTGCGGAAGAGCGAGCCGGACGAGTTGGCTCGTTTTCGCTCCATTCTTGCCTCCTCCTTCTGCCTGGTGTATCCGACGACCTCGGACACGATTGGCCAGGTGATCATTGAATGTGGTTATTTTGGCTGTCCAGCGGTCGCACCCCGGATGTTCGCCATCCCGGAAATCGTCCTCCACATGGAGACCGGCCTCCTTATCGACACGCCATTCCACGCACCCGAGTTCGAGAAGGCGATGCTGTGGATGATTGAAAAACCGGACGCTTACAAGGAACTCCGCAGGAATGTTCGCGAGCGGTGTACTGGCAATTTCACGTTCGCCGCTGTAACGAGACGAATAAGCCAGCAGGTAGCGACAGTCGTGCCTGAGACTCCCCGCGAGAATAGCCGGACTACGGAAAGAGTAATGTGAGCCTGTTGGCGGAAAATACCCTCTTGAGAGAGCTGCTTGATACTGGGCAGAGCCGGGACGCGGCCGGAAAGCCAATTAAGGTGCATTCGCAGATCAGCGCGTCGTTTGCTGAGGCGCTTTACCAGGCGGTCCTCGACAATCAGCCGTCCCTGGTGCTTGAAGTCGGCATGGCATTTGGCGTGTCAACGCTGGCCATACTCACGGCACTCAGAAAACTGGCCCGTGGGGGACGACTTATTTCAATTGATCCTAACCAATCCACACATTGGAAGAACGCAGGAATCACCAATGTGGCACTCGCCGGACTTCAATCGCACCACCAGTTGGTTGAAGAGCCGGACTTTATGGCCCTGCCACGACTTCTTGGAAGTGGGTGCAAGCCGGATCTTGCATACATCGATGGATGGCACACGTTCGACTATACGTTGCTGGATTTCTACTATATCGACAGGATGCTGCCTGTGAATGGGTTGGTTGGGTTCAACGATTGCGACTATCCTGCTGTGCATAAAGCCATCAATTTCGCATTAAGTCATCGCCGCTACACGGAGGTGGACGTGGGCCTGCAACCGGTCTATGGAAGAAAGAAAGAACTGATACGCTTCCTGCGCGGGCGCTGGTCAAAACGTCATCGCGTATTATGCCAGGACAGATACCTTAGAAAGCTGGAAGTCTGGGAACCAAACTTCGACTTCTATTCCGAGTTTTGATGCGGCTTTCCATCTGCTGGCTGTCTTGCCCTAGATAAGTTTCAGCTTTCAGTATTTTCCCCCATGCCTCCCCTCGTCAGCGTTCTGATCACGGTTTTCAACCGGGAAGAGTACCTCGCCTCTGCCGTTGAGAGCGTACTCTCCCAGACGCTCACGGACTTTGAATTGATCATCGTGGACGATTGCTCAAAAGATAGATCGCTCGAAATCGCCCGAAGCTATAAAACCGATCTACGTGTCAAAGCTTTTTCCAACGAGCACAACCTTGGCCAATTCCCGAATCGAATGCGGGCCGCCGAGCTGGCCCGGGGCCGCTATGTCAAGTACGTGGATTCGGATGATGTAATCTACCGCCACAGTCTCTCCGCCATGGTTGAGGCGCTCGATGCTCATCCCGATGCCGCGTTGGCTCTAAGTCATTCGTCGCCCGACGACCAGCAACCGTATCCCTGGAAACTCTCTCCTGCGGAGGCGTGGCGCAAGGAGTTTCTGGGAAGAGGTTGTCTCAGTGCCGGGCCTTCGGCGGCTATCCTGCGACGCGATGCTTTATTCGAAATAGGAGGATTTGGCCATTGGGGCGCGATAAATGACATTGATCTCTGGTACCGCATGGCCGCTCGCTGGCCGGTGGTCCTTTTGCCTCCCGGCCTGGTATGGTGGCGGCGACACGATAAGCAAACATTGACTGAAGAGGAGGCCCCAATTGTATATTTGGAACAGGGGTTTGGGCTCACCATGGCAACACTTTCCTCGCCTGAATGTCCCTTGTCTGAAGCCGAGCGCGCAAGCGCGCTCAAGCGCGCGCGGCAATACCATGCTCGCCGACTTCTTTCGCTGGCAGGCCGTCGCCGACAACCGCAGCAGGCTTGGCGGCTGTTTCGAAAATCGGGGATCGGGTTCCGTGGACTGCTGCGTGGCTTCCGGCGGTATCAATGAGCGTTGAGAGGCTACAGGACAACCAGACCACGGACTACGGACTACCGAATACGGGACTACGGGACGAATAGCAGAAATTGGGAAACCAGAAAGCGGACAGTAGAGGGCAGAGGCTGGAAACAGACCAGCGTCTGACTTCCAAGGTACATCGCAGAGAGCGCAAAGGTATGCGCTTCCCACTTGCCGCTTTGCGCTATGCGGGTAAAATGTCAGTGTGAGCGCACAAGGAATCATCGCCGAATTGCCGAACCTTAGCCGGCCTGAACTCGAGGAGGTGGATGCCCATCTGCACGAGCTATTGTGCCGCAACCGGGCCACGTCTTCGAGGTCTTGGGGGAAGGCGCTGCTCGATGTGGCCGGGACCGCCCAGGGGCTCCCAAACGACCTTGCACAGAAGCACGACCACTACCTTTACGGCACGCCCCGGCGATGAATCCGGTCTTTGCCGATACCGTTTACTTTCTGGCTCTGCTCAACCCGGCTGACTAGTGGTACCTCCAGGCACGGTCCTTTAGCCAGCAACCGCTTGGCCCCCCTGCTTTCAGAAGGTCAGCATTTCAGCATTTCAGCTTTTTCCCCAAGTGAAGCTCAGAAGCCGATTGAAGCAGATTGGTCAGAACCTCACCGGTTACTGGTTCTATAAGCGACGTCACCTGCCTCGGGGCACGGATCTGGTGTGGGATATCCACCGTCACTGGGAGCGAACCCGTATTCACACCGTTTTGGACATCGGCGCCAACGCGGGCCAGTTCAGTGGGCCCTTCCACAAGGCCTTTCCGACTGCAGTCATCCACTGCTTCGAGCCGGTGGCCGCGACTTTTGCCCGACTGAGTCGCAGGTTCGAGGACGATGGGCAGGTGCACTGCCACAATCTCGGTCTGGGCAGCAGGGAGGGCGAGGCGGACATTTTCGTGAATCCGGATGACACGGAAAGTTCTTTGGTCACTCATTATGGGGCTTACCGGGAGGAGACGGTGAAGCTGTCCACGGTTGATGCGTTTTGCCAACGCCAAGGCCTCGAGCAGGTGGATTTGGTTAAGATTGATACTGAGGGATTTGAGCTAGAGGTGCTCAAAGGAGCGACCTCCATGCTGGCGGATCACAGAATCCACCTGCTTCAGGTCGAGACGGAACTGATCCCGTCAAAGAGAGTCTTTATCCTGTTGCAGGATCTCCACGGCTTCCTTGCCCCTTTCGCCTATGAGCTTTTCGGAATCTATCACCAGCACCAGCACTGGGATGGAACAAAGAGCCTCCACTTCGTTAACGCCCTTTTTGCATCAAAAGAACTCTTGGCTCCGTAGGCTTACTATTCTGTGCCTGCCTTGGTTTCTGTCATTATTCCCGCCTGGAATGTAGCGCCGTTCGTCCAGACGGCAATTCGTTCGGTCCTCCCCCAGACTTACGAAGAGTTGGAGGTTTTGGTGGTCGATGACGGCTCGCAAGATGACACTGTGAGTGTGGTGAAGGGGATTACCGCCCCGCATGTGAGGCTGATCTGTCAGGACATCCAGGGGCGGCGGCGGCGCGGAACCGCGGGCTGGTGGAAGCACGTGGCACTTTCATCCAGTTCTTGGATGCCGATGATTTGTTGAGCCCGGAGAAGATCGGGAGGCAGATCGATGCACTGCGACAAGCCCCCTCGGGCAGCGTGGCTTCCTGCGCCTGGGCGCACTTTGCCGGCTCCCCAGTGGATGCGGTCGTCCGGCCCGAACCGGTGTGGCGGGTGAGTGATCCGGTGGAATGGCTGACCTCCTCACTAGGCGGCGACGGAATGATGCAGCCCGGGGCTTGGCTAACGCCCCGCACCGTAATCGAGTCCGCAGGCCCATGGGACGAGTCCCTCACCTTGCATGATGACGGCGAGTTCTTCACTCGCGTCCTTCTCAAGTCGGCTCGGAACGTGTTCGTGCCGGACGTGACGGTGTTCTATCGGGCAGTGTCTGGGAGCCTAAGCCGAAAGCGGACCCGCCGAGCAGTCGAGTCGGCCCTGGCCGTCTGCCGTTCCAGGCACCGGCAGCTCTTGTCTGCAGGCGACACTCTCCCAGTGCGTCGCGCCCTGGCCACGCAGTATGCTCAGTTTGCATGCGAATTCGCCGGGGCGGTGCCCGACCTGGGCGGTGAAGCCCTGCGGGCGATGTGGGAGCTTGGGGCGGCCCCGCTGCCCGTCATCGGCGGCCAGGTGTTCCGCTGGCTGTCGCGGAGGGTTGGAATGGCGCGGGCATTGCGCCTGCGGGCCGTTGTTTCTGGCGTCAAATCGTGGCAAGCGGCAATCCAATCCCTGGGGCATCGCACCGCATGGCCCCACTGATTCAGGACTTTCGCTATCGTCCCGAGGTGGACGGACTGCGCGCGGTCGCCGTGCTGGCCGTGGTTTTCTATCACGCAGGCTTTGGTTTTCCGGGCGGCTTCGTAGGAGTAGATGTCTTTTTTGTTATTTCCGGCTATTTAATTACCTCTCTGATCATAACGGATTGGCAGCAAGGCACATTTGCACTCGCTCACTTTTGGGAGCGGCGAGCGCGCCGCATCATTCCGGCTCTGGTTGCAGTGGTGCTGACGACTCTGGTCGCCGGGTGGTTTGTTCTTCTGCCAAAGGACTATGCGGCCCTGGGCAAGTCGGCCGCCTGCCAGTCCGTGTTTGGGGTGAACATTTACTTTTGGCGAACAAACCTGGGGGGATATTTCAACCGCACCGTTGAGGAGTTGCCGCTCCTCCACACTTGGTCGCTTGCTGTGGAGGAACAATTCTACCTGATTATTCCATTGGTTTTCAGCGCTCTCGTCCGGTTCCCGGCACTGCGAACGCGCCGCACGCTTCTGACCCTAGCCGGCTTTGGCTCTATGGCCAGCCTGTTCGCGAGCCTGTATGGGGTTGCGTATCATAAGGTTGCGGCTTTTTACCTTTTGCCTCCTCGCGCATGGGAGCTGCTGGTTGGGGTAGCACTGGCCATCCTTCCGCCGGTCTGGGCCATCAAAGGGCGGATCGTGAGTGAAGTGCTGTCTTATGCCGGCTTGGCCGGCATTCTGGCGCCGTGCTTGCTGTATGACCGCACTACGCCATTTCCCGGCCTGGCAGCTTTACCGCCTTGTCTCGGGACTGCATTGGTCGTTTGGGCGAGTAACCAGAGTGTGCATCCTGGAGCGCCGACCAGCCTGAGCAAGTTTCTGGCAACGCGGCCCGTGGTTTTCGTCGGGCTCATCTCGTATTCTCTTTACCTCTGGCATTGGCCGCTTTTCGCTTTCAGCAGGTATTACCAGGCTTGGGAACCGCTCACGCTCGGGTACGGGATATTCCTCATTGCAGTCAGCTTCGTTCTGGCGACGCTTTCATGGCGTTTTATCGAAACGCCGTTTCGCCGAAGACGTCTATGCGCCACCAGGAAGGCCGTGTGCCAGTCCGCAGCCGCTGCCTTGGCCACGTCGTTTGCCCTGGGCGTGGCTATTTTATTGCTGCGTGGCCTGCCAAAGCGACTCCCGGAAAACGTAAGACCCGCCCTCTCAACCAATCCCCAGGATGACCTCCTTTTTGCCCGGGATATGAAACCTGCGGACTTCGCGGCTGGCAGGCTTGCGGTTTTGGGCATTCATGATCCTAACCGTTCTGTGCGGGTACTGGTCTGGGGAGACAGCCATGCCATGGCCGCTCTGCCAGCTTTTGACACCCTGCTCAAGGCAAAAGGGCTGGCCGGAAGAGCTGCCACTCACTCCGCCACAGCCCCGGTTCTGGGCTATGAATCGTACGGCCGCTTTGGACGCGGAAAGGAGGCGGTGCGTTTTAACGAAGCGGTACTCGCATACATCCAGAAGCAGCGAATTCCCCATGTTGTCCTGGTGGCACAGTGGCTGGGTTATGCTGCGGACGACGAAAGCTCTCCTGAGGGCAGGTCGGACGGTCTTTCCGGGCATTCATCCAGCCTGCTGCAACCTGCGTTGCTCGATACGGTCAGGAAGCTGGTTTCCGTTGGTTCCCAACCGTGGATTGTACTCCAAGTCCCTTCTCAACCCTATGACGTGAGTAAACTATTTCATCGGTGGCAGAAGACTCTCCCTGAGCTGAATTACATTAACCAGAGCGGCTTCTGCTCCAAACCTGATTCGTCAAACGGGATCGTGGGCGACGATCCTGCTTTTCTTGATCAGCTACGCGGGGCGGGCGCCCGGCTTATTGATCCGCGCCCGTGTTTCCTTAATGGCAGCCAGGATCTTTATCAGATTGTCATGAATGGGGTCATTCTCTACCGCGACAAGACGCATCTCACAAAACTAGGAGCGGAAACAGTTTTGCTGCCAGTTCTGGAGAAGTCATTTGCACCCTTCCTGGCGGTGTCGGCAAACGTCAGATGAGGAATCAGGCCACAGATGGACTCAGATTGACACAGATGCTGATGGCTGAGTTTCGGATTTCTTCGCTTTGCTTTGGGTCACTGTCCGGTAACCGGGTTCTCGCCACGGAAGGGCGCCATCTGGTGCGGTGTCCATTTGTGGCTGCATGGAATTGTCGGTTTGGGATGATTCTTCTCTACCACCATATTTTGCCCACTGGCCAGACGCAGAGGAACACTGATTGCGGTGAGTCGTGAAAATTGTATCTGACGCCGGAACAATTGGCTAGGCAACTGAGGGAACTAACCCAGCGTGGTTTCCGATTCGTGACTTTGGCGGATCTGACGTGACTTGCGCAAGCGCCTCGGATCTCCGCTTCTCGCGGCGCTGGAGCGCTTCAAATGCTGAAAAGGAGACCGGAGCAAGTCGAAGATGGGCGATGGGAGACGGGAAAACTGACCACGGATGGCGAAACCGTTTAGTTTTTACAGTTGGCGCTTAGAGCGTATAATATCTTCGTGAGCATTGCAGTTGGATCATCGCCCCCGGCAGTCCCGGAGACCCGCCGGTTTTACACTTATAAGGAGCTTATGGCTGAAATGGCGGAAACCAATCTACCCCATGAATTGTGGGATGGAGAGCTGATTATGGCCCCAGCGCCTTTCTTTAATCACCAGAAGACCGTGTTGCGATTCTACCGCAGGCTGGATGACTGGGTTTCATCCAGTAACCTGGGCGAAGTCATCACCTCTCCCATCGACATGGTGATTTCACCGCATCGGGCGGTGCAGCCAGATGTGGCCTTTATCGCCAAAGAGAGGCTGGCCATCATCCAGCGGGTCATTATGGGGTCGGCGGACCTGGTCGCTGAAGTCATTTCCCTGGGGGGGCGCAACCGCGATCGGATCGAGAAGCGGGATCTGTATGAGCAGCACGGGGTGAAGGAGTATTGGATTATTGATCCGGAATCGGAAACGGTCGAGGTGCTGGCGTTGGTGAACGGGCGCTACGAACTGGTCCAGCGCAGCCGTCCCGGTGAAACGGCAGCCTCGAGGTTGCTGCCTGGGTTCGAAGTTTCAGTAAATTACCTCTTCCGCGGCGTGTAGTCGCGCGCGTCGCAGGGAGCTGGGGATCACTAGACCACCAGACCCTTCGAAACGCTGAAAAGCTGACATGCCGAAATATGAGACTGAGGAATCACGCAACTCTGGCTGGAATTGTTGCGTGATGAGTGCGGCATTCAAGGCGAGCTCCTCTTTCAGTTATTGAGCGAAACCGATGAACTGCTCGCGATCGTCGCGAGTATGGTCGCGAAACTGAGAAGTAGTGGGGTTTGGTTTCAGCATTTCGGTATTTCAGCTTTTGCTTTTGTTGCCCCCTGACCTCTGATCTCTGGCTTCTGGTGTCTGCTGCCATCTCCCATTTTCAATCTCCTTTTTCCGGCGATAGCCCACTGGACGTGCTGCTCGTCCTCCGCTCCTGCGCGGAGCACTATCCGCCGACGGTCAACCAGGCCAACCTCTTGGCTGAGGCCGGATTGCGGGTGGGCATCATCGATCTGAGTGTCGATGGCGCCCTCGACGCTTTAGGCCCCTCGATTCACCGCTGGCGTGTCCACCGCATGTGGAACTCGAAGCTGGAACCGCCTTTGCCGATCGGGATTCGGTGGACAAATTGGTGCCGATTCTGCCGCGCCTGCCAGTCAATTATTCGTACCAGTCGCCCTCGCGTCGTGATCGCTTATGACACGCTGGGCAGCATTTTCGTCAAACCCGACCTGCGGCGGTACCGGACCATTTACCACTTCCATGAGCTGACCGGCCCCGAACCGCAGGAGAGCTTTGGCCCGCGCCGAGCGCGACTCAAGGCTGCCCAGCGCAGCCGTCGCGCCGACCTGGTCGTCTTTTCCGACGCCCATCGCGCCCGCATCTTCCAGGAGCGGGTCGGCTTGTCCGCTTTACCAAAAGTGGTTATGAATTGCCCGCGGCGCATGGAAAAGCTGCCTTCCTCTCCCTTGCGCCAGCACCTTGCACTTAACACTCAACACTCAACTCTCAACCTTCAACCCTCTACCCAATTAGTCTGCTACCTCGGTAGCATCGGCGCTGACCAGGGGCTTGTGGAAGCCGCCGTGTCCATGAAACACTGGCCTACTGACGCCCTGCTGGTCCTGATCGGGCCGGCCTCGGACACCATGAAGGCGAGCATTCTTGAATCTGCTTCGGCCACGCCTGGGGCAGCCCAGCGGGTGATCTTTCTGGGGGCCTTTCCACACCACGAAGCCCTTGCGCTGGTGGTCGGCGCCGACCTGGGAATCTCCCTGATCCAGCCCAACAACGAGAGTTGGCTCTATTCCGCCGGCGCCATTAACAAGCGATTCGAGTACATGGCGCTGGGCCTACCCCAAGTTACGACCAGCGGACCTGGGGTGAGCGAAATAGTGGAGGCGAACCAAGTCGGCTTCTGCGTCGAGCCTCGGAATCCGGTGGCCATCGGGTCAGCCATCCGCCAGTTGTTGGATGATGCTGAACTGCGCGGCCGTTTCTCCGTGAGTGCAAGGAAACAGCACCTCGAACGCTTCAACTACGAAATCCAGTTTGCCGAAGTCGCCAGTTGGATTGCATCCAGGTGTGCTGACGCTTGGCCCCCCGGGACCACTGACTGCGAGAGAAGGCTACCCAAAGCCACATCATAGCCACCCCAAAGCGTGTTGATAGCCAGGGGATAGGCACCCCAAAGCCACCTACATGCGACCCTCAAGCCACCTCAATGCGACCTCAAGGCCACCCGGGAGCGAATGCAGAAGGATGAATGCTGAATGCAGAAGGGCTGCTGGAGGAGGGGTGAGTTTACGAAGCAGACATTCTCGGTCTGGTCTTCCTCCGGGATCTGGTGCCCTGACCGCCGCTCCCCGCCGCGGAGAGGATCTCCCGGCGCAGACGCGCTCTGCTCCATCCGCGGCTGATCACTGTTTCAGCTTTTCAGCTCATCAGAATGGTACCGTAGTTTTCTAGTTCCGTAGTTTTGTAGGCCGCTTTTCGATCTCCGATCTTCTATCTTGCACCTGCTCCCCTGTTGATCCTTCTCTACCATCACGTTGCTCCGCTCGGCAGCATCTCTGCCGGCGGATCGGGGGGGTGGCGCTTTACCCATTCGCCCGAGGCGTTCGAGCGCCAACTCGTCGAGCTGCAAAGGCGCCGCTATCATTTCATTTCCTTGGCGGAGTTGGTCAGTGAGTTGAGCCGTGGAAAACCGGAGTGCCAGGACTCTGTCGCGGTTACCTTTGATGACGGTTGGATGGACAACTACCAGTTCGCGTTTCCGGTAATCAGGAGGCTCGGGATTACGGCCACCTTCTTCGTCGTCTCCGATCACCTGCGGCAAGGGGCGGGCGACCCAAAACGAATGGGCCTCGCCGAATTGCGGCACCTGGTCCAGGAGGGTTTTACGGTCGGTGCGCATACCCGGACACATCCTGATCTCACGCGGATTCCCGAGGAGGCGGCCTGGGAGGAGATCGCCGGCTGTAAGGCCGACGTCGAGCGGGCACTGGGAGTGGCTGTGGAGTTCTTTGCCTATCCGGGAGGCGCGTTCAACCGTTGCGTCGCTCGGCTCACGCGGGAAGCCGGATACAAAGCAGCCTGTTGTATTCTGGGGCCGAAACAAAACGATGCCAGCTCGCTCTTTTGGTTGTTTCGCGATCTGTTGACTCCCGGGCTGAACACGCTTGGCGATCATTACCGTATGTCACTGGTCGCCAGGAAGCTGCTGGCGTTTCGGGTCAACAGACGTTTAAGAGCAAAGCTGGAAAGCTGACACGCTAGAAAGCTTCCTGCTTTGTGCTTTTGACATGACCTCTCCCTCTGATAGTCGGCTGATCCTCTTCATCGGGGCCGACTGGTGGGGCTCGGATTCCCGAGCACTGGCAGTAGCCTTCCGCAAGCTGGGCCATGCGGTGATCGAAGTCAATAGTGAGAGTTTCTACCCTGTCCACTGGTCGTCTACGCCGCTGCGGATTTTGCGCCGAGTTTGCGAGTGCCTTTTCGCTCGCGATTTCAATCGCTCGATTCAGCGACACCTGGCTAACCGGGCGATTGATTTTTTGCTGGTTTTCAAAGGCAAATTCGTGCATCAGCGGACGCTTCGGGAGGCGCGCGCTTACAGATTGCCAGCGTACTGTTTCTACCCTGACGTCAGTTTCCTGGATCACGGTCCCAGTATCCGGACCTGCCTGCCGCTCTACGATTGTGTCTTCACTACCAAGACTTTCCACCTCGAAGACCCGCTGGTGAGAGCGAGGGTGATGGACTTGCGATTGGTATCACACGGGTTCGATCCTGATGTCCACCGACCTCTGCGTCTGTCCCGACGCGGCCAGGTGGCCTACACATGCGACGTGTCGTTTGTCGGCTGTTGGTCGCCGAAGAAGGAGCAAATTCTCAACGGGTTACTCGAGCGCTGCGCGGGCATTGATATGCGTGTCTGGGGACCGGGTTGGACCCGTGCGACCGGGCCGGTGCGCGAGTGTTGGCAAGGGCGCGGAGCTTATGGCGATGAGCTCTCGGCCATTTATTGCTCCTCCCGGATCAACCTGGCCTTGCTCAGCGAATCGGGAACCGGAACAAGCGTTGGCGACCAAGTGACGGCGCGCACTTGGCAGATTCCGGCTTCGGGCAGCTTCATGATGCATGAGGAGACGGCCGAGCTGGAACGATATTTCACTCCGGGAACGGAAACGGGCACTTTCCTGTCGCCCGAGGAACTGGCGGCGCGAGTGCGGGCGTTCCTCGACAACGAGGCGGCACGCCGCCAGATTGCCCTCGCGGGTCACCGTCGCTGCGTCGAGCAAGGTTACACCTACCTTCCAGCCGCCGAGGCGATTCTGGCTTACCACCAGGAACGTTTGGGCGCTCCTTCCCTCGCCAGCACCATTTCCCCCTCCGAGGGGGAGCGACCAATTCACATGAGCCTCCTCACCCCATCCCTCTCCCCATCGGATGGGGAGAGGGTGCCCGTCAGGGCGGGTGAGAGGCCGTCGGCTGACTCACTCAGTCCTCCTGTCCCGGTAGTTTCAGGCCTAACCGAGGGTCCGCCTACGGCTTCGCGTGTACTGTTCGTGGGGCCGCTGGTCAAGGGCAGTACGACTTTGCAACGCCTGGAGACGTTCCGGAGCCTTGGCTACGCGGTCCAAACCGTCAACACGAGGCACAGCACTTCGTTTGCAGAGCCGACTGTGCTGCAGCGAGTTGAACACAAGTTGCTGGGGCCAGTGGACCGGGTCGGCGCGAATCGAGCGGTCGTTTCAGCCGTCGAACGAGGTCGATTTGACCTGGTCTGGATTGAGAAAGGGCTCACATTATCCCCAGCCACGTTGCGCCAGATCCGCGCGGCCCAGCCTGCCTGCCGCATCATCGGCTTTTCGGCTGATGACATGATGAATCCAGGCAACCAAAGCCGAAGCTTTCTCCAGGGATTGAGTTTCTATGACTGGTATGTTACCAACAAAAGCTACAATGTCGCCGAGTTGAAGGCCCTAGGTTGTCCCAGGGTCGTATTCATGGACAACGGCTTCGATCCCGCCACTCATCGCCCGGTGCCGGTGACGGCCGATGAGCGGAAACGGTTGGGCGGTCCGGTTGGCTTTATCGGCCAGTGGGAACCGGACCGCGCCCAATCGCTCCGCTCGCTGGCGCGGGCAGGCGTGCCGGTGCGCGTCTGGGGCTACACTTGGGAGCGCATGACAGAGGTACCCCCCGGCTTGGTCCTGGAGAATCAACCGGTTTGGGGCGATGACTACGCCAAAGCTATTTGCGCATTCGACATTAATCTTTGCTTTCTTCGGAAGGCCAATCGAGATCGCCAAACCACCCGCTCCCTCGAGATCCCCGCCTGCGGGGCCTTCATGCTCGCCGAGCGTACAGACGAACACCTGCGTCTCTTCGAGGCAGGCAGAGAGGCCGAGTTCTTTTCCGACGACCGCGAGCTGCTGGCCAAGACTCGCTACTTCCTGGAACACCCGGAGGAGCGATTGAAGATCGCGCAGGGGGGGTATGAACGCTGCCGGCGGTCAGGCTACAGTTACCACGAGCGGCTGCGGCGCGTCTTCGCAGAACTGACTGTCGCGTAGTTCTGTGGTCGGTAGTCGGTGGTTAGTACTCTGTGGTCAGTTGTCGGTGGTCGGTGGTCGGTGGTCGGTGGTGAGTGGTCAGTGGTCGGTGATCTTGTATGTCGGTGCAGATGGATAACGCGAGACCGAATAGTGTCTGGTTGCGGCTGGGGACGGCGGTAGGGTTTGGCTTGCTGGCGGCGATTTGCTCTTACCCCTGGTGGAAAGGGGTGTCGCCTTGGGCCAGCATGGCCTTTTTCGTGGCGGCAGCTACGGTCGCCGACATGCCGCAGGCGGCTCTGGAAATAGCTCCCTATCCTCATTTCGCGATTCTCATCGCCGCCCTGCAATACGGGTTGGCTCCCTTGGCTTCGCACTATTACGTTTCGGATACCGAATACCAAATCGCCAGTTTTGCAGGCTATTTCGCTTACGGGGGACCCGTCCTGCTGGCGGTGGCACTCGGCTGGTCGGTCAGTTTCTTGTGGTTTAGCCCGGGCCCGGCTCCACCGCCGCGGCAACTGGACAACCCCGGTTTAGCCCGTGAATTGGATTGGTTGCTTTGGGGTGGGATGATGTTCGACTATATTGGCGTGGGTTTCGGCGGCAGTGGCTTGGGATTCGTGGTCGTATTATTGGGCAACCTGAGGTACCTCGGCGCGATCGGCTGGATGATTCTCGCCACACCCGGCTGGAAAGAGCGGCTCGCGGCCGTCCTGGCGTATGAAGTGATCAGAGCCAACCAGAGCGCGATGTTTCATGACTTCATTCTCTGGACCCTGAGCCTGTTGGGGGCGTATATGGCCATGCGCCGTCTCAAAGTAACCGTCTTCCTGGCTTGGCTGACCGCGACGGTTGCTTTTGTGTTCTTCTTGCAGGATGCCAAGTGGGAGATTCGGCAGGCGACCTGGTTCGGCAATAACCAGGTTACCGTCTTTGGCCGGCCACTCGAATTGTCGCCTATGACACGGCCCTTTGTGAGCGTTTTATGCGTCGCTGACAGTGCGCATAAGCTGTTTGCCGGAGGCTACGATGAGGAGTCGCTTGCTGACACCGTAACCCGCTTTAATCAGGGCTGGATTATTGGTTGTATCCAGCGGCACGTTCCTGCGAGCGAGCCCTTTGCTCGCGGCGAGACTATCTTCAGGGCCCTGGAAGCGTCTTTGCTGCCCCGCGTCCTGGCACCCAACAAACTCCTGGCTGGAGGTGTGGGGAACATGGAGCGGTTCGCCGGCCGGACGTTGACCGAAGGGACGAGCATGAATCTTGGTTTTGCCGGTGAGATGTACGCCAATTTCGGCTCGCGGGGAGGGATCGTCGGGTGCGGCATCTACGCCCTGATCCTGGGCTTGCTATGCCGCTGGATAGCGGTACGCGCCCGGACCTCCCCTTTGTGGTGGGCCATCGCTGCCTACGCGGGACACTGGGCCATGAAAGCCGAGACAGATGTTGGCAGCGTCATGAACTATGTCACCAAAGCGAGCCTGGTTGTGTTTGCCGTGACGCTTTGTTTGCCGGCGCTCAGAGCCGAGCTCAGAGGACAGAGGTCGGAGGACAGAGGTCGGACGCGAGAGGGCGGGACCAGCATGAATGCAGAAGGTAGAATGCAGAATGCAGAAAACACGAGACGAAGGACTACGAGACGGCGAGACCGCGGGCGATTGCACGAAACAGAAGCTGAGAAGACAGAGAGCGGGAGTCAAAAGCGGATATTCTGAAACGCTGAAACGCTGAAATACGTAAATCAGAGGTCTGAGGAAGTGGGAGGATGATTAACCCACGACTTCCGCCAATGGGCGGGAACCCTGATAACAAACCCCGCCCGATTTCTGCTTTCCGAATTTCAGCTTTTCAGCTTTTGTCCTATAGTCTCTTGCCCCACTTTGCCCACTTTATCTCCTACACCGGCACCGCGATGGGTGGCCCGGTGCAGTCCATGGCGGCTTATGTTGGCCTCCTGGCTGAGGCCGGCTATCCGGTTGCGGTGTACAGCGCGATAAAGCCAACGGATGGCGAGTCCATCGTGCTGGATGCACGGATTCGCCACGTACAGGAGGTCGGGGCAGGTTGGGGCGGTTTCCGGCGCTGTCCCGCATTGTGGCGGCAGGCGCAGCAGGCTGAAATGGACCTCCTCCATTCCTATGGATTATGGACCGATGTGAACCGCCTGGCGGGTGATATCGCCCGGCGCCGCCGGCTGCCTCACGTGCTGGCACCCTGTGGCATGTTGGCTCCCGGTGCGCTGCGCCATCACGGCTGGAAGAAGGTCCCGATTCGATTCTGGTTCCAAGAGCAGGCGTTGCGCGAGGCCCAATGTCTCCATGCCAAATCTACGAAAGAGTGCGAAGACCTGCGCCGCTTCGGGTTGCGCAACCCGGTGGCCATCATCCCCAACGCCGTCTGCGTGCCATCTCTCGGCGGAGGTCAGAAGTCAGTGGTCAGTAATCAGTGGACAGTAGTCCCTGAGCGCCGCAAGGTCCTTTTCCTTGGGCGATTGCACCCGGTGAAGGGCTTGGCACGGTTGGTCAAAGCGTGGGCGGAGCTTCAAGGATCCGTAGTTCGTCGTCCCATGGTCAGTAGTCGCTTGGTCAAGAGGCCCGTAGTCTCATCGCCCAGTAATCCCTCTAACTGGCAACTGGTGCTGGCGGGGCCGGATGAGGGGGGGTATCGAACAGAGGTCGAGTCGCTAGTTGCCGAGCTCGGGTGCGGGGACAGTGTGATATTCGCCGGCCAACTCGACAACCGTCAGAAGTGGGACGCGCTGGCAGCGGCGGATTTGTTCGTCATGCCTAGCGATTTCGAGAACTTTGGAAACGCGATTGTCGAAGCCATGTTATCCGGCTTGCCGGTGGTGACTACCACGGGCACTCCGTGGAAAGAATTGCCTGCCGAAGGAGTCGGCTGGTGCGTCCCGCCCGCGGTGGATGCTTTGAGCGGGGCCTTACGGGAAGCCCTGGCCATGCCCTTAGAACAAAGGCAAGCCATGGGCCGGCGAGCGGCGGCTTTCGCCATGCGGTTTCGCCCCGAACAAGTCGCCGCAGATTTGATACAGGTTTACCAGTGGCTGCTCGGGCGAGGGGAACGACCCGCGTGTGTGGTGTTGTGAAAAGCGGAAATATGACTGACGGACACAGGACAGAACCGGAATTGCAGGTTGATTTGTCGAAGTTCTCGACGGGTGGGTTAGATCGCGGAGCGAGCTCCCTAAAGGAGTTGGTTTGGGCCATTGTCAGCTTGATACTGTTTCGCCTTTGCCCGCTCAAGCTCTCGCGGCTTAAATGCTCAGTGCTCCGAATGTTCGGTGCGAAGGTGGGCTGCGGGGTGATCATCAAACCGCAGGTGAAAGTTACTTTTCCCTGGAAGCTGACCTTAGGTGATCACGTCTGGCTCGGGGAAGAATGCTGGTTGCTGGATCTCGCGCCTATCACCATCGCAGACAACGCTTGCATTTCCCAGCGTGCCTTCCTCTGCACGGGAAATCACAGTTACAACTCTCCCGACTTTGACCTGATCACCATGCCAATTCAAGTGGCGGCCGGCGCCTGGATCGGCGCAAATGCCTTCGTCGGCCCTGGCGTTGTCGTGGGCACTCATGCCGTGCTCACCGCGGGGTCTGTCGCGACCAAAGACCTGCAGCCTCACGGAATCTACCAGGGCAACCCGGCGGTCCTCCTCAAGCAACGGCAAATCAGGGAGGAAGTTGAGAAGCTGACACACTGAAAAGGACTTCTGCTCTCTGCCTACACTCCGTGGCAGCTCTAATACGGAGGGTGGACTTTCGCAATTACGGCTTTTCAGCCTTTGTCCAGTAGCCAGTGGTCCCGTCGTCTCGTTGTCTCACAGGCCCCTCTTCAACCTCCGAACCCCTATCTTCCAACTGCGATCTTCCCTCTTCCATCTCCTCCCGCTGGCCGGCTACTGGCTGGTCCTCATCTACAACCTGGGGGCGCAGTGGTCGGTGTACGAGCAATACCATTACGGCTGGGCGGTTCCTTTGCTTTGCTCGTACCTCCTCTATCGCCGCGTTACAGAGGCTTCACAATTTCCTAATCCCGGCCGCCTGATACCGACCGCCGATACTCCCTCTCCTGGTGAAGAGGTCAGTGGTCATGGGTCAGTGGTCAGTGGTGTACCTTACTTCTCCTATCTTCTGCTGGCGGTTTGCGCCTTCCTATATTTGCCGACGCGCTTCCTCCACGAGGCCAACCCAATCTGGCGCCTTACCAGCCTTCTCTGGACTCTCGAAGTCATTGCTCTGACGCTGCTCTTTTTTCAGCTATGCGGTCCCATAGTCCCTTCGTCCCATGGTCGGTCCACCCCCGCAGGTCCGCCCGCCTTAGTGCCGCTAAGAAGGACGGGTTCCGCTACGGAGGAGGGATGGTCCCGGAGCCTGGTCTTCCCCGTCTTCTTCTTCCTCCTCGCGGTGCCTTGGCCTTCTGGACTGGAAAATCTCCTGACCCAGTCGCTGATGCGGCTCAATTCCTCTACCACCGTTGAACTGCTCGGCCTTTTTGGGATTCCGGCGGTTCAGCATGGCAGTGTGATCGAGGTCAGCACTGGAATGGTCGGCGTTGATGAGGCATGCAGCGGCATCCGATCCCTCCAGGCCACGATGATGATCTCACTATTCCTCGGCGGACTCTATGCACTCAGCCCCTGGCGCCGCGCGCTTTGCGTCGCCGCTGGCTTTAGCTTGGCATTTTTGTTTAACCTCGGCCGTACCCTGCTCCTCACCCGGGTTGCAGCGGCAAAGGATCTCGGGACCGTCGCGGCCTGGCACGACCCCGCCGGCGTCGCCATCCTCGTCGTCTGCTTCCTCTGCCTCTGGCTCGTTGCGCGCGCTCTACGAAACACAGAAACTGGAGGTGGAAAAGCAGAGATGAGAAAGCAGAGGCCAGAGATCACTAGCCTGAGCTCGGAATTCAGCAGTTCCGTCGTCGCGTCGTCCCGTCGTCCTCTCGTCCCGTTGTCGGTGGTTTCGGGGGCGCTACTGGCTTGGCTTGTAGTTGTTGAGGCCGTTACCGAGCTCTGGTACCATTCCCATGAACGAGCGACGGTCGGCAGTGTCGAGTGGTCGGTGCGTCGTCCGGACCAGAATTCCACTTATACTGAGGTCAAGATCCCCCCGGGCATCAGCGGCCAGCTTAGATTCGATGAAGGGTCGAAGCGTCGGTGGCGGGACGGCAGTGGCAATACATGGGAGCTTTACTATTTCCGTTGGTTTCCGGCGCATTCACTCCAGAAGAGGGTCGCGATTCAGTTGGCCAAGACACACGGACCGGAGACGTGTTTGCCGGCGGTGGGCATCAAAGAGAGCGCTTACCTCGGGATCATTACCATCCCCATCGAGGGTATGGAACTCGCCATGCGGCATTACGTGTTCAACTCTGAGGGAAAACCGCTCCAGGTATTCCACGGTATTTACGAAGATCCAACCGGTAGCTCCAAACTGGCCAATCGAAGAAAGGACTTCCGGAGCCGCGTTGCGGCGGCGCTGGCCGGCAGCCGCAATTACGGCCAGCGAGCCCTTGAGGTGGCAGTGCTTGGCTACGAACGCCCAGAGGAGGCCAAGGCCGCCCTCGGCCGAGAACTGGAGAAGCTCATCACCACGCAGAAGTGACCTTCCTATTCCTAAACCAGACCTTCTATCCCGACGTGATGGCGACCGGGCGGTATTTGACCGAACTTGCCGTGCGACTGGTCGAGCGCGGCCATCTGGTCACGATCGTTACCAGTCGCCGTGCCTACGACCACCCCGAAACGCGATTCCCGAAAACGGAGATCTGGCGCGGCATTCGCATTATTCGCGTAGGTTCCACGGGCTTTGGTAAAGGCGCCAAATGGCGGCGGGCGGCAGATTTCGCCTCTTTTCTGGCACTCGCCGCGTTGCGCATCGTTTTCTTGCCCAGGCAGGATGTCGTGGTGGCTCTCACGTCGCCGCCGCTCATTTCCTTTTTGGGCGCCACGGTGGCCAGGCTGCGCCGCAGCCGCTTCATTTACTGGGTGATGGACTTCAATCCGGACGAGGCCATCGCGGCCGGCTGGCTTCGGCCCGGTTCGTTGGCCGCCCGCCTGCTGGAGGAGATGTCGCGCTTCAGCTTGTGGCGTGCAAAGAAAATAATCGCGCTGGATCGGTTCATGCGCGACCGGATCCTGGCCAAAGGCATTCCGGCACAGAAAATCGTTGTTATTCCGCCATGGTCACACGATGCTGAGGTTCGCTTCGATGCCCAGGGGCGGGAACGCTTCCGCAAGGCGCACGGGTTGGAGGGCAAATTCGTGGTGATGCATTCCGGCAACCACAGCCCCGTGCATCCGCTGAAGACACTGCTCGCGGCGGCTCGGCAACTTGCCTCCGACCCAGACATCGTGTTCTGCTTCATCGGCGGCGGCAGCGAGTGGAGGAAGATTCGGCAGATGGCGGCGGAGCAGGACGTGACGCAGGCCTCCTCGCCTGTGGGTCTCCGTGGCCTCCCCGACGGATGTTTTCGCTCAACTCCCCACTTTCAACTGTCAGCTTCCTCTCGCCCCTCGCCCCTCGCCCCTCGCAACTCAGGCAACATCCTCTGCCTTCCCTACCAGCCGTTGGAGCAGTTGGCGGGGTTGCTATCGGCGGCAGACTTGCATGTGGTGGTCATGGGCAACGATTTCGTGGGGCTGGTGCATCCGTGCAAGATTTATGATATTCTCAGTGTCGCAGCGCCGTTTCTCTATATTGGCCCCCACCCCAGCCACCTCTCGGAAATAGTCGAAGGGCTCAACCAGCAGTATCAACATGCCGCGGCCGGGCATGGCGAGGTCGACCGCGTGGTTCAGGAAATTACACGGATCCGACGGCAGCCGGGTTCGGCTGACCGCCAGGCACCGACTCAAGCGCGCGCGACGTATTCCAAAGAGGTTTTGCTGCCCAGGCTCGTCGAGGAACTCGAGGCGGGACTCGGAAGACGGAGAGCCGGGAGCATAGATAGAAAGTAGGAAGGAATAGACAGTTCCTTTTCTGCTTTCTGCTTTGTTTTGAGTGGTCCCGTGGTCAGTAGTTCCGAGTCTGGTGGCGTAGTGTGGTAGCCTGGTTACTTGCCTTGTCTGGTCGGCATGATAGTATCTAGCATCATGGCCAAAGTTCTTTTAACAGGTGCAAATCCGGTTCGTTTCTTCCGCACACGAAAGCACGTCGGCACTTTTATCTTCGGGGCTTCCCTGGCGGTGCTCCCCGTGCCTCGCGGCACCGCCGCGACTCTGCTTGTTTCCAACACCAGCGCCAGCGGTCCTGGATCTCTGCAGCAGGCCATTCTTGATGCCAATGCAACCAATGGCCTCGACACGATTATTTTCCGAATCCCCGGCGCCGGGGTGCACACCATCACCCCAACGAGCACATTGCCGCCGATAACTGATTCGGTGGTGATTGATGCCACCACCCAACCCGGGTTCGCAGGAACGCCGCTCATTGAACTGGATGGCTCCAGTGCCGGGAGCAACGATGGACTCCGGTTGCAGGCGGGCAGCAGCACCATCCGTGGTCTGGCCATCAACCGCTTCGTCGCCTCGGCCATCCACGTGCTGGCACCCAGCGGAACCAACGTCATCCAAGCTAATTTCGTCGGCACCGCCCCATCCGGCACGGTGGCTCGAGGCAATGGTATCGAGGGCGTTTGGCTCAGCGGTTCCACCGGCAACCTGATTGGAGGAATCGGTACGAACGGCAACCTCATCGCCGCCAACGGCGATGCCGGCATTTATTTGTTGAACAGCCCGAGCAACACCATCCAGGGGAATCTCGTCGGCGTAAATGCGTCGGGCACCGCTGCCCTGGGCAACGCCAACAATGGCATCTATGTGATCAATGCGCCTGGAAACCTCATTGGCGGCATGGCTCCCGCCGCGCGCAACGTCATTTCTGGCAACGGCGGCAGTGGCCTTTACCTGAGCGGCTCGGCCGCCACGGGGAACCTTGTGCAGGGCAACTACATCGGCACTGATCGGACTGGGACATCGGCGATTCGTAACTTTGGGGACGGCGTCACGCTGAATGGCGTACCAGCCAATACCATCGGCGGGACCAACACTGGCGCGGGCAACCTGCTCTCCGGCAACGGCCAGGGCGGTGTGGGCCTTAAAGGGGTGGGTACGGACAACAACCTCGTCCAGGGCAACTTCATTGGCACCGACGCCTCGGGAGCGCAATCCCTGGCCAATGCCTTTTCCGGCATCACGATCGTTGGAGGGAAAAGCAACTTGGTCGGCGGCGCCACTACGCCGGCTCGTAACCTAATCTCCGCCAACAAGTTGTCCGGCGTCTATCTGACGACCAACTCCGTCGGCAATCTCGTTCAGGGTAATTTCATCGGCGTGGACGCCTCGGGTACCCATGCCTTGGGCAATGTCATCGATGGCATTTCCATTGACAACGCCAGCCTGAATACCGTCGGTGGAACAACTCACGGCGCGCGTAACGTTATTTCCGGGAACACCAACTATGGAATCGAGATCTTTGGCTTGGCAGCCACCGGCAATTTGATCCAGGGCAATTACGTCGGCACGGACACCAACGGAACTCTGGCCATACCGAACGGGATTGACGGCGTCACGGTCATTGGCGCGTCGGCTAATACGATCGGCGGAGCGGTGACCGGGGCTGGAAAAGTGATCTCCGGCAATACCCAGGGAGGCGTGGCGCTCCGAGGCGCGGGCACAGACCGCAACCTCGTTCAGGGCAACCTCATTGGCACAGACGCATCGGGGCGACTGGCTCTGGGCAATACACTTTCCGGGGTCACAATCTCCCTTGGGAACAGCAATGTGATTGGAGGATCCATAATGGGGGCAACCAATGTCATTTCCGCTAACAAGCTGTCTGGCGTCCTCATCACGACGAATAGTATCGGGAACCTGGTGCAGGGCAATTTCGTTGGCGTGGACGTTACGGGCACCAATGCCTTGGGCAATCTGGCGGATGGCGTCACGATTGATAGCGCCAGTTCGAACACGGTTGGTGGGATCACCACTGGCGCGCGTAACGTCATTTCCGGCAATACGAAGTATGGTATCCAAGTCTTTAGGGCCGCAGCCACGGGCAACGTGATCCAGGGTAACTATGTAGGTGCCAATGCGACGGGGAAGTCAGCTTTGGCCAACAAGTGGTCCGGGGTGCTCATCTACCAAGCTTCCGGGAACACCATCGGCGGCACCCAGAGTGGTGCCGGCAACGTTATTTCTGGCAATACCACGAACGGCATTTTTCTGATCAGCACCGGTGCCGGCGGTAATCTGGTGCAAGGCAACTATATTGGGACCGCTGCGGGCGGAACCAACGCGCTGGGAAACACCCGCGCCGGTATCGGTCTTTCCGATGCGCCGGGCAATACGATTGGTGGTGCGGTAGCCGGCGCAGGCAACGTGGTGTCGGGCAATGGCGATCAAGGTATGTACCTGATTGGCACTGGCACGACTGGAAACGTGATCCAGGGCAATAAGATTGGTACCGATGTGAACGGCACAGCCGGGGTGGGGAACTGGACCATCGGCATCTATCTCGAACGGGCGTTAACGAACTTGATCGGCGGCAGCGTCCCGGGTGCCGGCAACCTGATTTCCTCCAATCGTAACTGGGGCATTTTTATGACGAATAATGCCTCCTGGAACACCCTCCAGGGCAATTTGATCGGCACAGCGACCAATGGCTTGACCCCGTTGGGCAACGGATATGATGTCAACGCCTTTCATGCGGTCGAGGTGCATATCGGTTGCCACGACAATATCATCGGAGGCACGACCCCTGGGGCTGGCAACGTTATCGCTTTTGCTCCGGCACTTAATGGAATCTCTTATGCCGGCATCCGCATGAGGGACAGTGCCACCAACAACCTTATCAGCGGCAATTCCATCTTCTCCAACGGTGGTCTCGGCATCGATCTGGGCACCTATCTCGTCAGTCCGAATGTTCCGTGCAACACGATCGGCGGGGCCAACATGGCACAGAACTACCCGGTGCTTTTGCAGGCTGTCAGCGGGAATGGCACCGGCGTGCGCGGGACGCTCAATAGCCGGCCTAACCGCACGTTCCGGATCGAGTTATTTGCCAACCCTGTTTGTGACGGCTTTGGCAACGGGGAAGGTCAGATCTATCTCGGGCAGACATCGGTTACAACCAGTAATGACTGTAAT
>Ga0118677_10004034_pt1 | contig 27119 bp, 17 predicted proteins | sample AliMusrvi5mmetaG_FD_86154 | JGI IMG/M metagenome (GOLD analysis project Ga0118677, IMG submission 86154) | reverse complement strand
ACCAATACGGGTTCAGGCTAAGATCCGGCAACAACACAAAGAAGCTCCCGCCGTCATTCAGGCGCGGCCTGGAACCGACACCCTCGAGGTCATTTTTGATGAGCCCCAGATGTCCATCACCCCCGGACAAATCGTGGTTTTCTATCAGGATGATCTGGTTCTCGGCAGCGGTACAATCTCCACCCCATAACCCTCTTTAAAATGAAATTTCTCCTCTACAATGTTCGTTATGGTGCAGGCATCGGGCGACGCTTCCATTTCCCATTCCCGGGCTCCGGTTACCTGAAGCGAACCGGTCCCATGCTGAATCAAATCACCGCTTTCATCCATGCCCAACAGCCGGACATCGTCGGATTGGTGGAAGTGGATGGCGGCTCCTTCCGCTCCAGCCGGCAGAATCAGGCTGAATACATCGCCTCTGCTCTAGGGCATTATCATACCTATGAATCAAAATATGGAGACAGTTCCTGGGTCCGCTTCATGCCCATTGCCAATCGGCAGATGAATGCCTTCCTGACCCGTGACGTCATGAAAGAACGAAAATTTCTCTATTTTGAACACGGTATTAAACGATTGGTCATTCAACTCGAACTGGAGGAGGTGACCCTGTTTCTCGTTCATCTCTCCATCAAATTCCGGCATCGTCAGCATCAGTTATGCGAACTTTACTCGCTGGTGAAAGATATGAAAAAACCCTATTTGATTGCTGGCGATTTCAATGTCTTTTGGGGAGACCCTGAAATTGAACTATTCCTCGCCGCCACCGGCTTGACCAGTGCTAATGCGGGAAAATCCGCCTCCTACCCAAGCTGGTCTCCCAAAATGGAACTCGACTTCATTCTGCACAGCCCCGGCATCGTGATTCGCGATTTTCAAATACCTCCTGTCCTTTTTTCCGACCACCTTCCGCTGGTGTGCGACTTCGATATCGTTAAGTAATCCCCGGCCTCTACCAAATTAACTATGCAGAAAATCGTGATTGAAACCATCAATAATAAAGGAAGAGTTGATATATGATGATAGCTTCAAACAGCTGGTTTTACTGGGCATTACTCTCCGCCGTTTTCGCTGGACTTACCGCCATTTTCGCTAAAATCGGAATTCAAGGGATTGATTCTGATTTAGCCACACTGGTGCGTACGGCCATCATCTTCGTCGTCCTGTCAGCGTTCGTCTGGTACGCAGGCAAATGGAGTAATCCTTTGAACTTACCTTCCAAAACCTGGATATTTCTCGGTCTATCAGGTCTGGCAACAGGGGCTTCCTGGGTATGCTACTTTCGCGCCCTGCAGTTAGGGGATGCCTCGAAGGTTGCCCCCGTCGACAAACTGAGTCTGGTACTCGTCGCCATCTTCGCATTTGTGTTTCTCGGCGAACGCCCCATGTTGCGTGAATGGACGGGCATCGCCATGGTGGCCGGGGGCGTCATCTTGCTTGCACTCAAGCGCTGAGCGTACCCAGGACAAAGAGGACAAAGAGGGTGGCAAATAAAATGGCCGTGGCGAATTTCACCAGCGCGGCCCGCTCTTGTAGCCACACCGTCAGGCGCTCGCTTCTTAGCCCGCCATAGGCCCCGGCAAAGACCACCAGCAACGGCACAATGAATGCCATATTGTAAAGTGCCAGGTAAGTCACGCCCCCCCCCCGTCCCTGCCCTGTCTTCAGCATATAGAGAATGGTTGGCGCATACACCTGTCCCGTACAGGCCAGTTCCAGCACAGCAATCGCCAACCCGGCCACAAACGCCGCGATCACAAAATGACGGTGTCGTGTACTGTGTCGCACCGCATCATGGATCCGTGCCTTTAACACCCCGGGCAACTGCAGCACCATATCACCCATACGTCCCCGCATACACTGTACACCGTCCCACACGCTCAGCAACGCCACTCCCGCCACAAATGCCGCCATGCCCCAGTTCAAAACCAGACCCAATCGCCGCAACAACGACAGCCGTACGACAATTTCCACAAGCCCCAATCCCAACAGGAAATAGGCAATAAAAATTCCCACCACAAACGCACTCCCAACGGCCAGAATCTCGCGCGAACCACGCCGCGTTACCTGAAGGTACGACAACAGGAAGATGATGGTCGCAAAGGCACAGGGGTTGATTCCATCCAACAGTCCTGCACCCGTGACAATCCACACCCCCATCAACGAATACCGTTCACCCAGGCTCAGGTTCGCCCGGGCCAATCCTTCGTCACTTACCTGGCGCCAGCCCGTTTCGGTAGCCTCAATCCGACTTAAAATCTGCCCTAACCGTTCGAAGGTGATCTCTCCTTTAATCAGGTTTCCAGCCCCGCAAAAAATGGCCGGCGCCACAAGACGGTATGGATCCGGCACCTCGAAACGGTCGCACAAAGCTTCGTTCACCCGCGCATGATCCGGATTGCGGATGTCCATTTCCTCAACCACGATATCCGTGAATTCAGTTTTTAACGCTCGCAACAAGTCGGCAACCCGCGCGCAGTCGCGGCAACCCGGATTGCGGAAGAAAACGACCAACCGTTGTGATGCGCCCATCACCATCGGCGCCGTTGCCACCTTTGCAGATGACGGAAGAACTTGTCTCGGCTCGTACTTTCGCAAGACGACTTTGAGCGCATTGGTCGAGTTCATTGTGCCAGAGACCAACTGCTTGCGCAGTCCATCCAGACGGTTATCCTCATCACCCAACACCGAAATCACGGCATCCAGCAATGCCAACACTTCACCGGCATTCAACTCACGCAGCCAACTCACAGGCATCTCCTGCAGGAGCGTCGCCATACGGTAGGCAACTGAGTTTTTCTCAGGAGCGGATTCCAGCATGGCCGTCAGCATACGCAGATCCGTTTTTTCGCGGTTGGCAAACAGGCTCATGGCGGCCGCACTGCGTACCGGAAGTGACGGATCTGCACTTAACCGCGTCAACGTTTCCACCACGGGAGCCGACAATCGCTTCCGAGAACCCGACGACCATGAAAAACTGCTGACACCATCCGCCGCGGTTTCCGCATCGAAATAGACCGTCCAAGGAACGGTGCCTTCACGACTGTACACCGCCGGGACCACCGCCCTTACCCATTCCGAAGGATCATGGGCCACCGTCTGCAATTTTGCCAGAAATTCAGCGGGTTGATTTTTACCAAGCGCATACCACGCCGCGCGCCTTACAAACGGGTTCTCGTTACCCAAATAACAGGCGACCCTCGCCTGATCCCCCTCCCGCCAACACGCCTCCACCAACGTCAATGCCAGAATGTAATCAGGATCACTGTACCGATTCTCCCCGGTATTCTCCAGGACCTGTCGCGCCGATGTCCCGATCTTCCGTCGAATCGAAGCGTGCCGTACGGCCTGGTACCATTGGTACGACTGCTTGAATAGATCGGGCGGACGGAGCACCGCGCCCGGCTCAAATGTCGCATCTATCAATTCCTTGATAGCCGCTTCCCCCGCCGAGTCCGCCAGGCAAAGCGATACGGCCGCCTGACGCACCTCAGCGGCAGGATCCCGTAGCAACCGCCTGATCAACGGTAACCTCACCTCGCTCCGGCAGAGTGCGGCACGTTGGGCTATCATCAACCTTTCCTCGGCGTTACGCGAATCGAGCGATTCAACCAAAAAGGTCACCCCGGTTCCTTTCCCCATCGACATCAACATCAAGGCCGAGGCGAATCGAAGATCCCCTTCCCGATTGGGAGCCAGATAGGCCAAAGCTTCCCTGAAAATATCTCCGTTTTCTTTCGACGCGACTTCGTTTGTCCCCGCCGCCGGAGCGGGCTCAGCCGGTACCGCCGGTCCGAACGCGCTGAAGACGTCCTGCAGATTGGCTTGCTCCACCACCACATTAGTCGCGACAGGCGTCACGACAGGCGCCGGAGCGGTTGAAAAAGCCGAGAACAGATTCGCCAAGGCATCTACCACACCCCCCGTCGTATTCGCCGTTCCGGCAGACGGGGATACAACAAACGGGTCGACGAGGTCCTCGGAATCCGACGCATCAAGCGACGTTGAAAAGGAGCGGGATTCTGCCTCGGCCCGGTAGGACTCGAACACCGCCTGAACCCTTTCCTTAACTCCGTTGTGTAACACGTTTGCCAATTCCGACTGGACTTCGACATTTTTGTCTCCCCCGCGCGCCACGACCCGAATAGCAGCACAGGCAACGTCACTATTTGAATGCCGCACATACGGCAACGCCAGTCGCCAGGAGTCGGCTCCCCCGTCCCCCAACCCTTCCAACACCGACAACAACACTTCAGGCTCCTTGTCTTTCAATGCCGGACCGAATGTCACCGGTATGGGCTTATCCATCTGCCTCAGGGCTGCCACAACCGGCCCCTTCAACTGGTCATCCTTAAAGAAAACCCCCGCGAGCTGATCCGCAGACTTTTTTGCCGACATCGCCGACAACGTCAGCACCGCCGTACGGCGCACAAACGGATCCGTATCCTCCAGGCAATGGATCACCTCCGGCTCCGCACTCGCGGCCCTGAGTTTTCCGATGGCCTCCAAGGCAGCCGCCCGCACCCGCCAACGGGGACTCTTAAGACATTCCTTAACTGCATTCGCCGCCGTGGCTGACTTTGTCCGTGAGAGACTCGCCAAGGCCGCCACGGCCAAATCCTCATTGGCATGCGTTAGGAAGGGCCCCACCAGTTCAACCGCTTTTGAACCTTTCAAACTTCCCGCACCACGAACAACGGCATGGATAACTTCTTCATCTTTCTCCGTCTTCAGCAACTCCGTCAAATACCCAAATGCGCTGTTCTTTCCCGCTGTGATAAGACTGTCAACCGACGCTTCCCGAATCAGCGGATCCGCATCCGCCAGGAAATCCGCTAGCACCGGCAGCGCGCGTTCCCCTGCCGCGGCCGCTGCTGCAAGACTGCGCAGTCGTTCGTCCTGATTCCCAAATACCAAACGGTGTACAATCCGTGCGCGTTCCGTCCCTAGGGAATCGGGAAGTAAGAGAAAGTAACGCACTTCCTTAACCCGGCGCAAAGTCTCCTCCCCGGCCGCCGCCGAAGCCGACCATGACTCCAGTACCGGAATCACCGACTCACCAGCCTGCTCAAGCATGCGCACCGCCCGTGCGGACCGGTCACGCTCACCGGAGGACAGATCCCGGATGTACCCGCCAATCTGCTCTTCCGTCAGAGGGGCAAAAACCCGAAGCATTTCATTAGTCCCCGCCGCCCAGCCACGCCAGCGTTCCAAAGCCTCCCGGTTGGTGTCGACATCAAACCAGGGATCATAACCATAGTCGTTGCCGGCCAACTCCTCCAAAATTTCAAAAGTGCCAAGGCGGATCGAAAGTTGCGGATGCTTCAACAATTCGACCCAATCGCGGCGGGGATAGGGCTCATAGGCGAGCATGGCGTTATGCAAACGGGTACGACAGTCCTTGAGTCCAAGGCCAGCCATGATATCTGGCCACTGGGCGACCTCCACCTGCTTAGTCTGCAACGCCTTCAGCCATTTTCCTAATTCAGGGGGTGCAGATTCCCGCTTCCCTCCGCCCTTGCGATACTCGTCAAGGAAGGCCAGAAAGGTTTCCTTGTTCATAAATCCCTGGCCAACCGCCAGCGGGCGCCCATCTCCGGCAAGGATCAACGTCATGGGCACGCCCTCTATCTGGAATTCCTGCGCCGCCTTCGGGTCACGGGAGGTGTCAATCGCAACACAGATAAAGCCTTCCAGGGCCTTTAAGACTTCCTTCTCTCCCAATGTTTCTGACTTCAACCGCACACACCATGGGCAGTCCGGTGAAGAGAACACCAGCAGAACTGGCTTGAGTTCGTTGCCGGCACGGGCGAGAGCCCCGCTCAGATTCTCGCTCCAGGTGACCGCAGGGACATCCTCCGTCCCCAGGGCAACCGAGACAGACAAGCCCATCACGGCCGCCGCCAGCAGCCCCCGCCGCCGGAATTGCCACCCCGCTGAGATTGTCGCGTGTACTGTCATAAACGTGATTTCATCCACCCTCTCCGCCGCATCAATGTGTCAGCGCATATACCAGGATATTTACGTTCACTTCCATCGAGTTTCCAATTTCGTTCCCACCGCAGCAGCAACACCCGACGGTATGTGCGGTATCGTTCAAGCCCTGTGACGAATAGATCACCACCAGCTTGCCATCGTTTTCAATGCCTTCCAGATTCGGATCCGCCCCTCCGTGGGTTAACTTGAGTTCCTTGATCGTCTTGACAGTCTTGAACACGGCATGATCCATACCGATTTTGTTCAACTTGTGTTCCGGCATCACCTGTCGCATCTCACGGCGGAAGGCTCGATCCCACTCCTTGCTGGAACACCCGGCTGAAGCCAGCAGGAAACCGCCCCGGGTAAGGTATTTTTTGAGATTTTCGCGTTCTTTGGCCGACAGGTAGAATTCCTTTTCTCCTGTCATGACCACAAAGGGGAAGGAGAAAAGCTCCTCTGAATCCAGCTTCACACTTTTGAACCGCCGCTCTGTGGCAATGGTGCTCTCGCGTTGAACCGCGCTGAGGAACTCGTCGCTGAAACACCGGGAAGTCTGCGTTCCGGCATAGATAAGATTGGCACAACGAACCGCCGCCTCCTTGGCCCACACAGGACTACTGCACCACATCAGCGCACACAAGACGACACACCCTAGTCCCTTGCGATTTAAAGCCATCACAATATGGTCACGATTCGATCCTGAAAAGAGTTTGAATAAAAGCATACGAAGACTGCTATGCCCGGTCAAAATAGTTCGATTCATCGCACACCTCCTTCTTTGCCGTCCTGAAAATAGCGTCTCACCGCGTCACGATACTTCAGCGGCAAGCGCTCAAACTGGACGGCTTCGCCGGACGGAGCCAACACATCTGTCCCCGGTAACCGCTCCACCACGGAAGAACTGCGCCCCGCACCCTGCATTCCCGCTCCACGCCCCTCACCCTGTTGCCCGTTCCCCTCGGCGGCCTTGCCCACAGAACTTCGCCCGGGACCATAGACCGGGGTGCCCCATTCAGAATACCCTTCCGATCCGGTTCCCGCACCAGCACCTTCATCCCCACCACGACCACGGCCTCCACCTTCCCCAACCCCACGTTTGCGACACAACGAACGAAACATTTCCTGAAGCGTTTTTTTGATGTCACCCGGTCCGAAATCCGGCGACTGGCCACGACATAGGCCTGAAAAGGAATTACTGCAGCACGAGGAATTGGGCTGCAGCAATGATTTGAGCTTCTCCAATGCCAATTGTGCTTCCCGGTAGGTGCGCAGGGCATCGGAGTTGCGACTCGCACTGACGGCCTGTTGCATATGGTTCGAAGCCCCCGTCTGCTCCAATGCCACAAGGAATGCCAGCGAGTCCTTCTGCAGTTTCTCCAATTCTTTCGGCAAGGCCGCCGCTGCGGAAGTCAGATTCGTCGCAAACCCCGTCAATTCCAACGCAATCTCGCCCTGATTCTCCCCGTACCCGCCTAGGAACGACAGATCGGGGGCATTGGCTTTCCCACCATAACGTTGCTTCAACCACCGAACCAGGGCTTCCTGCCGCTGAATGATCACCTGGAACCGTGCCGCACTGTCCATAACTTTGGCCACTTTTTCTACCAACTCGGCATTGAGGCCCTGACGCATCAGTGACTCGGCTTCCGCCCCCAATCGTTTAAGCATGCCCTCGGCCTTAGCCGTATTGTCCGGGCCCGGTTCCCTCATGATCTCCAACTCCGCTTTGTTGGCCGCAAGTTTTTCAAGAATCTCGGATGACGTTTTCTTCAAATCTTTCTCGCTATCGTAAGCGGCAAAGTCACGCGCCAACTGCCGGAACAGTGTTTCCGCTGCCGTATGCGCATCGAGGGACTTCTTAACCGTTGCGGCCAACTTGGCCGGGCCGGGATTTTTCCATAACACCAACCCCTGCAATTCCTCCAGCGAAGCGATCACACGGTTCATGGCCTCCGAAGCCAACTCGTACCGCATCGTGAATTGCTCCAGGGCCTCGCGATTACGAAGCATTTCCGCATACTCATCCTCACTGATCACTTTCACACGGGCAACACCCGAGGCCCCTACACCGGACAGATAGGGATTGTTATCCAGCGCCTCCGCATAAAACTCCAGGACCTGACCGGGTTCAACCCCCAGTACCCCCAAATTTAATTCCATTTCGAATTCGGCTGTGGTTCCTGCAGCGCCACGCCGCAGCGTGGTGCCGCGGTCATTAAAACCTACTACCGAACGAATCCAATCGATTTGTTCGATCCCGAAATCGTCCTCAACCGTGCCCGCCACCTTGATCACCGCCGACGCTGTCGCCATGGAAAATTCAGGGGGATCTGTAAGCATGGTCTTGGGTGGTTCATCCGGAACCAGTTTCTGATGCACAATCAACGGCTCTGCTGTCGGCGTCCCCCTCACATCCCGCAGTACCGCCTTGGCCTCCGCATCCGTTTGCAACGTCCATTCAAAGGCCGCAGAACGTTCCGATACCAGACGTCCCGTTACCACCTGTTCTGTCCCCTTGGCGGCATGACCGCTCGCAATCACCAATACCCCGTCTTTAAGAGGCCGATTGCTCGTCAGCGTCAAAGTCACTTTCGTACCGCGCACCCCCGCCACGTCCTCCTGACCCGCCGGAAATTCACGCACCGGCAGGCGCGTATACGACGGCGGTACAAGTCGAATCCGGGATAGGATCACCTGCGGCTGCAACTGCAAATCGATCATATGCCAGCGACTGCGGGCCCGCCCTACCGCAAAACAGAACTCCACTGGCACCGTCACATTCTCCAACCGCTGCGCATAACGATCTCCGCCTTCCTGAAAGCAGGCGGCCCGCTGAATTTTCTGCCCGTCCCGCCGTGTCATCATCCAGACTTGCGCTTCCACCGGGGCGCCTGTGATCACCACCGAGACTTCTGCCGCCCCCCCGTAAAGAATCACAGGAACGTCCGGCCTCACCTCGAACCGGTAATGACCATAAGGCGGAATGTCGCGCCCCGGCCACAGCATCCGTGGTCCGATTGTCAGAAATGCCTCGGGCCCACTCACCCAGACTACGGCCAGAGCACTCAAGATCTGTATCCCAAGCAAACGGCGCTGCCATGCCAACAGGTCATGGGGCCGGATGGCACGTGGATCTAAGGCGGAGAGTCGGGCCACCGCTTCCCCGACACTCCGCTGGACAAGGAACGAAGGCCATACACCATCCTGCTCCAAATTCTGCCGGCTGGGCTGGAGAAGTTCCCACGCTGTTAACACATCCTTCCGCCGGTGTTTGCCGATCCCATCAGTGCGTTCCGCCGTCTTGTCCAACCCGAGCCGGGCCATTCGGATCGCCTCCGGCATAACGGCAATCACCACCCCCAGGGGCAACAGGATATTCAACCAGAGACGCACAGATTCATCGAGTGCCAGGAAGAAGTCCGCCACGAAATAGACAGCGGCCACCGTAACCGCCCACCCGGCAAGCCGGAGAATCAGGGCGAGGACGAGACCACGCCTCCAGGCGGATCTGAAATGTTTCAGTTGCTCCAAAAACTTATCGTTATGGGTTACGTTCACATTCGTCCATACTAAGAATTGATTGCCACCCGCGATGCATTCATAGCCTATTGATCTTCAGGGGTCAATCCTCGATGAAGAATCTAGAAGAAACGCTCAATTCCCCCCTTTTCACGTCTGCGGGGGAGAGGGAGAAGACAAGCCGCCTGTTGGCAGACTGACAGCCGCCGGATCCTGCTGATAGTAGAGCATCAATTCCGTATACAATTGGGGATGCTGGGTACGCAGCCTAACGGGCGACTCAAAAAACGCCTCGGTGGCGACAGCAAAGAACTCAGCCGGATTGGTGGCGCCATATTGATCCAGGAATGAAGGACGCCCTTCCTCAACCTCCTGCACCAACTTTGCATAATCCTGCCCCAAAATACGGGCCCACGCCCCATACATGGCGCGCCGTGGCAACAGAGGTGCTCCATCCGCGACCCCGTCTTCCTCGTCGAGCTGATGGGCAAATTCATGAAAGACCACATTATGCCCATCGTGAAAATCGAAAGCACAGTGTTTAACCGCGTCCCACGCCAACACGACATTCCCATGACGCCAACTTTCACCCACTAGGGATTGAGAAGCCTCAAGCACCTGCCCGGCCGGCCCTTCTTGATATCGGGAAACAAAGAAAGTATGGGGATAGACCAGAATCGTAACCAGCAATGGGTAATAATCGGTAGTACGATGGAGCAGGAGAATACAGGCATAGGCGGCGATCGTCACCCGGATCTCATCCGTCATTGTCAACTCGCCACAGCCCTCAAACCGTTTCTCGGACAGGAACACTTGAATATGCCCCTGTAACTCCCGCTGATCTTCAGGAGAAAGGCGATGGAAGACCGGTACGTTTTGCTGGATGATGCGTATCCAGTCAGCAGGGAATGGCTGCGCCATTAGTCGCTGTCGTCGTCGATGAGTGAGACCAAACATTTATTGAAAGACCTCATTGGACGCCAAGGCCGGCGGCCCATATTCAGACAAATCCTTCGCTACAAATAATCCGAGGTACGGGTGGGACAATCCCGGTTACCAAGGGATTTATTTTGCCGCTGGTAGTTGAGTTCCGCCCAAAACAGTGATTTCAAGCCATCCAAGTCGCGAAGGTTTTGAAGAATATTCAGAACCGTTTGCTGTCGGTCTAGTTGTGCCATGATTGTTACATCCCTTTTTTTAACCAGCCCGCTAAAATCTCCCACATCGAAGGAGTGTCTTCAACATTAATTCCTAGTGATTGTGTTTTGCTAAAAATATTTGATCCCCATTTATATCGATGCGTCGCGGGATAGGAAAGTTGTTGCACGGCAGGAATGAAGACCTGCGCTTTCTCATTTTCCCTGATGTGCCAAGGAAAACCGTTTGGCGATTTTTCGTGACTGGCCCTTGAGAGGGGGCGTAACGTCCACGGACTGATTAATTCAATAACGGAAGGATGATCATGGGAACCAATGTCCAAAACAGAGTGCAGAAGCTGATCGACGGGATTGTGGCCCGCGGATCAGAGCAAGGACTTCAAGTCGCGGCTTACTGGAAAGGCGACCTCATTGTTGATGCATGGGCGGGTTTGGCGGATCCGGGCAAAGGCATCAAAGTCGATGGAAATACACTTTTCCCCGTCTTCTCCACGACCAAAGGCATCGCGGCCACAACAATCCATATTCTTGCGGAGCGCGGCATACTCGATTATGACGCCCCTATCGCCCAATACTGGCCGGGCTTTGCAAAAAAAGGCAAGAGTGCAATAACCTTGCGCCAGGCCCTCAACCATACGGCCGGGCTTCCGCACATGCCGGACTGCAAAGCGCTGGCCGAACTTACTGATTGGCGGCACATGTGCGATCTGATCGCCGACCTGGAACCGCTCTGGACGCCCGGGACCAATACCTACTATCACGCCATAACCTTCAGCTGGCTCGTAGGCGAACCTGCCTGCCAAGCGATGGGAAGCGACTTTTTCAAGCTTGTCAGCGAGGAGATATGCAAGCCACTCGGACTGGAAGACTCCCTGTTCATAGGGCTTCCCACTTCCGAGGATTCCCGTGTGGCGATTTTCGAGCCCGACCCGAATCCACCAACACCGCAACCTGTCCCCGCGCCGATCGACATCGTGGCCGGACGTTCCATCCCTCCGCTGGTCTGTCCACTGGAAAACTGGATCAACAAGATCGAGGCGCGAAGGGGCTGCATTCCCGCCTCGAACGGCATCATGACCGCCAAGGCCATTGCGAAACACTATGCCGCCTTGATCAGCAAGGTCGACGGCGTCCGGCTGATCTCCGAGGATACGTTGCGTAAAGCCTTGGAACGCCCCAGGAACGGCGAGCCTGAAAGTGTCGTTCGCGGCCTGGGTTATGGTTTTTATGATGACGATCACATCGCTCGCAGGAACGCCTTCGGCCATGGCGGTGCAGGGGGTTCACTTGGCATCGGCTACATTGATGATCAACTGGCTATCGGCCTTGCCAAGAACCGGATGGGCACAAGCGCTCCGGATACGCAATCTTCAGGCGACCAGATTATCGCCGCGATTCACAACGCGCTAAAAATATGCTGAATTTCTATCGTGCTTGTGCGGTTAAAAGGCGAGTGGTACGGTGGATGCCCTATGAGCCTGATACTTGTGACAAATGATGATGGGATTGAATCACCCGGATTGCGGGCCGCCGTTGAAGCGGTTTTGCCATTGGGCGAGGTGGTCGTGGTGGCGCCATCGCGCCAACAAACCTCCGCAGGCCGCGGCTTTCACGGAGACAAAAATGGATCCTTACAGCGCGTGGAATTGAAAATCGCAGGACAAACCGTGCCAGGATACCACTGTGACTGCTCCCCTGCCCGCGCCGTGGTCCATGCTTACGACGTGCTGTTCAACGGGAAAAAGCCAGACCTGCTCGTTTCCGGAATCAATTACGGCGAGAACCTGGGCAGCAATATCACCATATCTGGGACCGTCGGGGCAACCCTTCAGGCCGCATCACACGGAATACCGGGCTTGGCCATGTCCCTTCAGACCGATATCGGAAACCATCATAAGCATATCGAACTGGACTGGGAGGCCGCACGCCATTTCTGCCGCCAAATTGCTGCCTTGATGCTGAAAACCCCGTTACCGGCAGATGTAGATATTTTGAATGTGAACGTTCCAGCTTCAGCCACGGTCAAAACACCCTGGAAGGTGACACGCCTGTCCCGACAAGGCTATTTCGTCATTCACATGGCGAATCCCGCACCATCCAGCAAAATTGGGGAGGCGGTGTGTCAGCTTGGATATGACGAGTCATCACTGGAGCCTGATTCTGATATCAAGGCCATCCACAGCCATTGGGTATCTGTCACCCCCGTTAGCATGGATCTGACTGCCCGAATCGAATTGAAATCATTTTTACAGGGTACGAACCTCGAAGAAGACTCTAGGCCCATCCGTTCCGTCGCCGAATCGTCCATTCCGTCACCAACGCGGCCAGAATGATGAGCAAGAGCCAGGCACGATCCCATAGCGGCGTCCACACCAAATTACTTCCCTGGTCACCCCGCTTACTCCACGCCCATTCCCGTTGCGCCAGGGCGTCAGTCAGGGCGCCAGCCGGCAACACGCTACCGCCTGACACCGCCGTGAGCTTTGCCAGAAATTCCGGATCCGGATTGACATCATCCGCCTCACCCGGCGGGGCTTGAATCTGTAACAGAGCACCTAATTCGCAGCCCTGATCCACACCCGTCGGCGGAACCAGCGTCACACGATACAAGCCGGGATCGGACAACACTAATACCGCCTCCCAACTATCGGAACTATTCCCTTCCGCCAGAATTAATTCCTGAACCGTTTCACCACCACGGGTCACCCGCAACCGGGGCGCCGCCCGACCTCCCTCTGCCGCACCACGCCGCCGTACCTGAACCCGTACCGGCATATTCGGTGGCGCCGTCGAGACCCCCAGGTGCAACGCATAGTGATGACCGGGAAGAAACTCCGCATACGTTCCCACCCAAAGCAACAGTTGCGACCATAACTCCTCGTACATCCCTGCGGCTTCCCTGGCGGACGGAAAGAAGGACCACTGCCAAAGCCCATCCACATTCATTACCACCGTCATCCCTTTGCCATAGCGACGACTCACCAGCAACGGAACCACCTGCGATGCAACGTTCCCCGTCCGCCGTCCCTCCGCGAGCACCTGGGCAAACGACTTGAGCCCCACCAAGGTATGACTGCATCGTATTAACGGCAGGCGTGCCCATACGGCATCCTCATGGCCGGGAAGCAGCCCGGCAAAAAGGCCGACCTCCTCGCCCTCACCACGCGGAATCATTTGGCAGTCTATCGTAGACGCCCCGCCCCACTCCACCGGTTCCAAATCTTCCAGTCCCCCACCTTGATCCACGTAGGATCGGCCACGCGCAAACACAACACTCCCCCCCTGATCCGCCACAAAAGACTTCAGTGCTAAAAGCCGGGCAGGCGTAAGAAAATACTCCGCCCCTTTCCCGAACACCACGATGTCATACGCCCCAAGTTCCGCAGCGGTATCAGGAAAAATAGCCTTCGACTCCGCCTGCGGCAGTCCCGCAGGATCCACTTTGAAAAACCGTTCGGGCGCCGTACGGTACACGGCCGTCACTTCCATATTCGGCTGTTTCCGCAAATGCTGTCCAAGGAACTTGCTATCCCAATACGGCACCCCTTCCACCAGCAGTACGCGAATCCTGCGGTCAATGGCATTAATCTCGAAAGCCGACTCGTTGTTCCGTAGATCACTCTCGCCCTCCCACGGTACAATCTGGAGCCGATACGCCGCATATCCCAGCTGTTGGGGAGTGATGGTAAATACGACCGTTCCCCGCCCGATAGCGGGTAACCGGACCTCATTCGTCGCCACGGCGCGACCCGTTCCATCCAGCAGACGAACCGCCACGTTCACCTCACGGGACCACCGTGTTGCCACTTCACCCCGGATGCGCACGGGCTGCCCCACAAACCCGATCATGAGGCGTCGCACCACCTTGATGGAAATATCGTGGATCTCCTTTGGCTTTCCGAGTGTAACCGCAAACACTGGTGCATCTTGCGCCCTGGCACGCATTCCGGCCGCCACCGGATCAGCCTCCGGCACCGTCTGCCGCCCATCCGTCAACAGGATGATGCCAGTTGGCTTGTCGCATCCCAATGCACCGGCCTGCGTGACTGTTTCCAACGTGTGACACACATCGGTGGCCCGACCAGTGGGCGTCAGGGCGGCAAGCGATTGGGAAGTCTGTCGCGCACCATCCACGTTATCACTAAACGTCAGAAAATCCAATTCACGCCGGTCCCCCGCCTCCTTCTCCAATTGAGCGGCAAGATGACGGGCGAACTCCCACCGGCTTTGGCCGTCCATATCCACCGTGGCCATGCTGGCACTGCGGTCGAGCAGGACACACCACCGCGGCTTGACCGTCGCCTCCGGCTTTTGCCAGTACCCGAAATTCAGGGCGATGGCGACCAGGGCGACCAAAGCGAAACACCGAACCATCATGGCAACCCACCGGGCGCGCAGGGACAGCCGGGACGAGGCACGCCACGCCAGAACCATCCCGCCAACCAAAATCACCGTGAGCAATACAATCAATTGATCCATCGGCAAAAGGGGATTCACCGTCATGTGGATTTTCCTTCCGGTGTAAGGGTTTCATCACGTGCCTTTGCCGCTCGCCGGGATACATCGAAGGCCGCCACAGTGCCTTCGCAAAGCAGGAGAGCCAAGGCAATCCACAGTAAGCGCGGCCAGAGAGGAATACCCGCCTGCCATTCCCGCACCTCACGGCCGGAGGCAGCCGTCAGAGCACCCAAACCCTTGATTTCCGAGACTGACAACGGGCGAAGATCCGACTCCACGGCCGGGAAATTGACCACTTCGTGACGGATCACGCGATCTCCGACCACCCAAGAATAGACACCGGGCCGCTCAATGCGATCCGACCATAGTCCCCCTCCCGCCATCTCCACCAGCCGCACCGGCACCTCGGCATCATCCGGACCTCTCAACCGGACTTCATCCGTACGAACCTCAAGACCTGGACGCCAAGTTAACGTCTGCCCCGGAAGGCATTCAGACGCCGCCCGGATTGATCCGGGCGAGCCTCTCCTCACCTCCAGCAAGAATTCACCAAGGAACGGCACGAATTCCCCCTGCTTTTGTACCGAAGAAATTCCTTCATCCAACGGAATATTCCAAAGCAGGAGCGGAAGTTCACCGCGGCACATCCATAGGGCCGGGGTTCCATCCATGTATGACATCAACGCTTCGCCCGCCGGCAACTGTGTAGTCGTAACCGCAAAGCGTCCACGGACACGCCCCCTGGCCGGATCTCCATATTCACCGTCGGCAAAGGCCCGGAATATCGGGTGATTTGGTGATGTCACCTTGAGCCGGAAACTCTCGGGCTTATCTTCCCAAATCAGTTTCGGCCCGGCATCCACCACCGGAGCATCCTTCATCAGCACCGACCTCAACCGCACCAATGGCATACCGGCAGCCGGGTACCACACCACGGGAACGCCACTCTCGAGAAACCTTCGCACACGTTCGGGCTCCGTTCCATCCCAGCCCGACAGCATCAGGATATCGCAGCGTGTCTCCGGGTTAAGGAGGTCCTGCATGGTCAACGGTTCCGGCCGCGCCCAGCCTAGAGCCCGGCAACCCTTGGCCCACACGGCGGCCGTGGCTTCGCCCGTACCAAACGAGAGCAACCCGACCCGCAATGCGTCCGCAGGGTCCACCCGCGCCCAGCGCCGGTCGTCGCCCGGAAAATGATCCTCCGCTAATGACACACTCACCGTAAAGGAGGCTGACGAGGAAATCCGTTGCTTGAACAGCACATTGGCGCGGCCCCAAGGCGGGATCAACGTCTCACGGGAGGTACGGGCGGAGTCCACCGCCAACACGACGGTTTTCCGCTGCGGCTTCCCTGAGAAATTAGCCACCTCGCAAAGCAAGGTGGCCTCCTCGCCCGGTAACGGTCGGGCCGGATCCATGTCGACTCTCATAAGCGCGGCATTCGGCGCCTCGCCATGCACCACACTCACACATGTCAGTCCGACATCCGGAGGCAACCGGGGCTGGATCCCACGCCAATTCGACGCCTGGAAATCACTGACGACACAAATTTCTTTGCGACCTTCCTGCCCATTGAGGAGCCGTAAAGCCTGACGCAAGGCGGCTTCGGGATCAAGAGCCTCGGAGGTCAGGCGCGCCTGCCGGATCGCGCCCTGAAGGTAGCCGATATTACCACCCATTGCCGGAAACACGGGGCGCGGTACAGCACCCGCCAGAATGACATCGGCAGCATCCCGTAAGGAGAGTCCGGCCAGAATTTCCGAGGCCTCAGCGCAGGCCACCGCAAACCGCGTCTGGCTGCCATCCGACCACCCCATGGAGGCCGAGGCATCCAGAATCACCACGACATTCCGCTGTTCGAAAAGCCTTCCGCCGCCATGGGAGAACAGCACTGGGCGCAGGAATAACAGGATCATCGCCGCCACGGCCAAGGTTCGCAGGACGAGCAACAACCAATCCTTTGGCTTACGGATACGCTGCGTGAACCGGAGTGCCCGCTGAATGAACTCCACGGAACTGAAATCGACCAGCGGCGGCCGGGCCCGGGCGAACAGGTGAACAATCAATGGCAATGCCACCAGGATCGCCAACGGCCACAAAATGGCGTTAAGGAAGAGTACACTCACTGGATCAACCTCTCAAACAAACGGTAAAAATGCGTATCCGTCCGGGCCATGGTGTAATCCACATTCCGGCGCGTTGCCAGATCACGGAGTGAATCAATATGCCGACCCATGGCGTCAAGGTAACCCTCACGCACATCTTCAGTGTGAGCGATAATGCGTTGTCCGGTCTCCAAATCACGGAACGCCACCAGCCCCTTCTCCTCCAACTCCAGTTCGGCGGGCGTAAGCACATGAAATAGGAACACCTTGAAGCCACGATGCAGGTACGGACCCAGCGCAGCAAAGATGGCCGCCGGCTCATCGAAAAAATCCGATACCACGATCAAGATGCCTCGCCGTTTGAGCAACGGGAAGGAGGAACGCAGGGATTCCGCTAATGAGGTACGTTCCCCTGGCCGGTTACGTTCCAACAGGTTCAACAACCCGTTCAGATGCGATCCCGTGCTCCCCGGGGGGATAAACGTCCGGATTTTCCTGTCAAAAATCTGGAGCGAAACCCGATCTCCGCCACGGATAACAAGATAAGCGAGGCAGGCTGTAAAAAACGATGCATACTCCAATTTCGTGGGATCTTTTCCAAACCCCATCGAGGCACTGCTGTCCAGAAACAGATGGCAATCCATACTGGTCTCGTGATCATAGGTCCGAAGATAAAACCGGTCTGTTCGTCCATAGACCCGCCAGTCGACCAGAGCCAAGTCGTCGCCAGGCACATACTGGCGGTAATCACGGAATTCAACGGACGAACCCCGCGCACGGGACACGTGTCGGCCAGCAAAATAACCTTCCACCACGGCTTTGGGTGCGAACTCGAACCCGGCCAGGCGCCGGATATCCTCCGGCCTTAAATACTGGTAACGTTGGTGTGTCACAAGACTTCCTTGGGGAATATCAGAGTGCCGCTTCCAGTTTCTCGATAATCTGGTCAACGGTCACGCCTTCGCCCGTTGCGTTATAGTTCGGGATCACACGATGACGGAGGACGGGTTTCATGACGGCTCGTACTTCCTCCATTGAAGCCGCCGACTGCCCCCGCAGCAACGCTAAGGCCTTCGCCGCACTGGTCATAGTCTGCGAAGCCCGCGGACCCGCACCCCAGGCGACATAACGCTTCACGTAATCTCCGGCCAACGGAGAGTTCGGACGGGTCGCATTCACCATACGAATGACCGCATCAAGAACATGGTCCGGCACGGGCACATCGGGAATCATCTCCTGCAAGGCCAACACCTCGTCGGCTTCTAAAACCTTGGGCGTCTCAACGAAATGGCGTCCCGTTGTGCGCAGCACAATATCACGCTCCTGATCCATAGGCGGATAGTCCATCGTCAAACTGAAAAAAAACCGATCCAGTTGCGCCTCCGGCAGCGGATAGGTGCCTTCATGTTCGATGGGATTCTGGGTGGCAAACACAATGAACGGCTCGGCGAGCTTCATGCTTTTACCCGACACCGTCACCTGTTTTTCCTGCATGGCTTCCAGCAGGGCTGCCTGCGTTTTCGGCGGAGTACGGTTGATTTCGTCGGCCAGAATCAGGTTGGCGAAAATCGGGCCGGGCGCAAACTCGAACCGTCGCCGCCCGCCCCCTTCTTCCTGTAAGATCTCACCGCCCGTGATATCCATGGGCATGAGATCAGGCGTAAACTGAATACGGCGACTGACCAAACCCAGCGTCCTGCCAAGTGTGGTCACCAACAAGGTCTTGGCCAACCCCGGAACGCCAATAATCAGGCAATGCCCCTTGCACAGCAACGAGGTCAACAATAATTCCACAACGGCATCCTGCCCAACGATCACGGTACCAATCGCCTTTTTCAGTGCTTCCATTTGGGAGCGTACTTTCTCCCAACGTTCACCCGCAGTCTCGGTCATATGCTGCTCCTTGTATCTTGTTTTGTTTCAATCAATCCTATCAACACTCACCTCATCAGCCTCATCGACGGAGTCTTTATCCTTGCTTTTCGACGGGATCATTCCCGTAAACGATACGGAGGCACCCGGGCCAATCGGTTCGGCAGCATTACAGAAAGTTTCCACCGCCGAATCAAATTGTTCCTGCTGGGATCCAAACATATTCGCGAAGTTGTCCACATGATCATCGGTGGTATCGTCACTGTCCGCAGTGGCGTCCACAACCGTCCCCGTCGCGGCCCCCGTCACTTTGGCCGGGGTTGGCAAATCGACCAACCACATACCGAACCCGTTGTTTTGGCCACTCCGCAACATCCCCATCACCATCCCCTTCCGCACGCCCCCCATGCGGCTTAGCATGGACGAATAGCCGAGCATATTTTGAGCCTTGTCATCCCCCGGAATCACATTCAGAAGCAATCCTTTTCCGAGCCCACCCGAGGAAAGCGCGATAGCAAACACCGAACCTGTCGCCAGTTGCCGTTGGCATATCTCCCGCATCTGGACAATCGTATTCGTGCCAACCATGGTCCCGGACAGTTTTTGCAAACGGGCCGCTTCCACTGCAGGAAGCGCAGGATCTATCTTTACCGACACAATACGTCGGGTCAGTGGGATCATCGCTTTCATAATCGCTTCCTTCTCACCCGAAAGCTCCGTTAGAAACAAACTTTCCGAATCGGTCAGTTTTTCCAGAACGGCCGCCAACGTCGCCGGGGGTGCCTTTAAGACTTCGTCCTCAATCTCCTTGCGACGTGCGGCAGTGACATCGGCGGCGGACGGGAATTTTGGCAATTGGTCTTCCGGATTGCCTTCCAGTCGGGCAGCGGCCCGTATCCGGGTGACTTTCATCATCACTTCCGGATTGAGATTCGCGCCCCCTCCTCGATGGCCGTATTGTTCCATGAGGCTGGTATCCCCATAGAGGGTCTCTATGGCCCCCGCCGCCAAATCGGCAATGGTATAATGATACGCTCCGCCGGTGAACATATTTCCGCCCGGCATCGATCGTGTATCGGCCATCAGAATTTTCCAGTCGGCAGCATTGGTACCGATAGTCAATTTATTTTTCTCGGCCAGCTTCTTCATAGCCGCTTCCACTCCTGCCTGCCCCGCCTCGGCCATTTCCGCTTGAGCGGCCTCCTGCATACCGGAATAGCGCAACATCGGCATCATCTGGAGGATCCTGACCCGCACGGTGACATTGGTGGCCTTCACCGCAACGGCCAACAAAGCCGGAACAGCCTTTGCGGGAGGCTGGTGTCCCAATGCAGTATAGGCCGCCATAGCGGTTTCATTCCCATCGCCAGAGTTGGCCAGTTCGGCCACCGTCGTGGTCAGATCCTGTTTCTTGACCAGTGCCCGCAAGGTCTTAATTTCCTGTTCAGATTGTTTTTTAATCTGTTTCACATATTCGGCGTTGTCGGCCATCCCGGACGGCAATTCGATTTTCTCCCGCATAGCGACGTATTTCTCAACGAAATCGGCAGCTTTCTCACCCCGCTTTTGAACATACTGCTGGGCCAGCCCATTTCCATATCCCATCATCATGGCACCCGTTTCATCCGATGGCGGGGTCAGCAAGAAGGCTTCGATGACGGGAGCATTGGTTTCAAAATCGTTTTCCAACATATAACCAATAGCGGCCTGTTTCTGATTCTGATCCCCATTTTTGAGAAAATGACTGGCCCAACCGGCGGGAGGGAGGTTCTTCAGAACCCCATACACCTGTTTGGCGCCCTCGATCACTTCTTCAGGTGCGACCTCAGATTCACCATGCCGCACGTTCTCCTCGCACCGGCACAGGGGTGCCAACAAGCCTTGGGCAAGTTCCCCACGGGTCAAGGGGCGATCCATCTGTTTGTAGTAGGTCTGGGTTCGTTCCGCTTCGGGTCTTCCAGAGTCGCTGCTGGAATACGACGTATAGGTGATGGGCATGCCAACATCGCTGCGCCGCAGCGGGCAAAGGGTTTCATCATTGGCCAATGCGATCAGCAGCGGAAGGGACTTGACACCCCGGGCCTTGATACGCCCGATAACACTATCGTCCTTCACCATGCGCATCGCCTTGGCAGGGGGGAGAATCCACAACTGACCGCTCCATATAGGCATACCAGTCTGATTGGTCGCCGAAACCAGAGCGGCGGCCAACTGCCGGTCTTCTTCGCTAAGATCCTCACCGGTAACGGCTGGCGGTTGCACCATCGCGGCTCGGACCTGCAGTCGATCCGCCAAAAGTTGTGCGGCCCCTGCCTTTCGCCAGCCAGACGGATACTTCTTCACAAGTGCGACGACCGCATCATGATATATATTCCAGTCACCCGTTTTCCGGAAGGTATCGGCGGTCGCGGCTAACTGGGCATCCGCCATAACATTCAGGGCTCCCACAATCACTTTTCGCGAATCGCCAACCAGCGTAAAAAGACGTCCGGCCAGGAGATTGGCTTCCTGGGTCATGCCATTCTGCCAGGCAAAAGCCGCCAATATGAACAGCATTCCGGACGATTCATCCGACTGCAGAAAGGAGTCATAACGCATCTCCCGCCCGCCCGCGGCCTTGGCTTTAATTTTCTTATCGATATAGGCCGTTGCCTTGGCAAGATCCCGAGACAGGTCAACCGGGATCCAACTACCGACTTGATCCCCCTGGTTAACACGAAATGAGGACATCATGGAGAAAAGTTTCCCGTCGCCCTTCTTCGCCACTGCGGCTTGGACTACCGCATTGCTCCGGGCCTCGGCCTCCTGCTTCTTCATAAAATTTTTCTGATCGACGAGTTCCAGCGTCCTTCCCGTGGCAGAGATCAGAACACTCTTGTCGTCCTTGTTCTCGGAAATCAGCCAGGCATTGCCGGATAATGAGAGCTCATACAGGCGGGCGGATATGTCATACATGCCGTTGTAGTAAGAAAGTTTGACGTATTTAGCCTTGGAAGTATCCGGCAGTCCCAAGCGGATGAAAGTTCGAAATCCCTGACTGAAGTCCTGCACATTCGTTGAGACCGCCCCTGGAGGCGAGGCCGTCACTGAAACGGGAACTGACGTGGTTTGAGCCCTGCCCGTTGTCCCCAACACCAATCCCACAACGCCAACCAATCCCAATCCAAACGAAACATGACGATTCATCAGGTAGCTCCTTTTTAAGTGGCTAGACCAAACTTAATATGCATTGCGCATGATGGAAGGACTTTGCTCATTTTCAACCAAAGACGCAACAGTAATTATTTTTGCTGGGTATTCTCTATTCTTGACACCCCTGCTGTAACCCAGTATCCATAACACCTTTCCGTCCAATAAGGACGGGCGATATGTGTTAATTTTGAGAAAGGTTCCCTATCATGATGATCATGAAGTTCAACAAAATGATCCGCAACAAGGTGGTGTGGTGGATTATTGGCGGTATTGTCATTATTACATTCGTTGGATGGTTCAGCCCTCGCGGGGGATGCGATTCGGCCAAACCGGCCAATGACATTGGCAGTCTCGATGGCAAACCCGTCACCGATGCACAGTTACGTCATGCCCGTTTTAACACCTATCTCAATGTCTGCCTGATGATGGGCCGCATTCCCACCATTACCCCCAAGATGGATCAGGAACTTCGGGCCATGTCCTGGCGTCGGATTGCCGCTCTTCGTGCGGCAGAGGAATTAAAGCTGACCGCTTCCCTGGATGAAGTCCTGATCGCCATCACCAGCGATAAACAGTTTCAGGACGAGGGCCGATTCAACCCTCAGCGTTACCAGTTATTCTGCCGCGAGAGCCTCAGCCGTCTGAATGCCACCCCCGCTCAGTTCGAGCAGCAACTCTCCGAAAATATTGTGCTCCAGAAACTTCATAACATCACGGCCTCGGCGATCTGGGTGTCGCCCACTGAACTCAATCGGATGGCCGCCCGCTACGCGGACTCGTACAAGCTGGAATATATCAATATCAGCACCAACCTGATTTCTGCCAAGGACATCAAACTGACGGAAACAGATTTAAAAACCTATTATGCGGCACACACTAACGAGTTCCTTGTGCCCGCCAAAGTCAGCGTGCGCTATCTCCAATTGCCCGCTTCCAATTATTTTTCAAAAGTCACCGACAAGGTAGACACAAATACCATCGAGGATTACTACCTCGCCCATACCGATGATTACAGCACCGTCGGCACCAATGACGTCAAGGTGTCCATACCCCTGGAGGCCGTTTCACAGGAAATCTCTAACAAGCTAATCCATGAGGCTGCCCTTCAAATGGCCGCGGATACCCTCAGTGAGCTCAGTGATGCCCTGGTGCCTAACCGTGAGGGCAAAGCCTCCACCTTTGAGGCCATCGCACAAAGCGCCAAACTTCCTATCCTCGAGTCCGGTTTATTTGACGCCAACACCCCCGTTCCGGGAATTGATGCCACGCTCACTTTCAATGAAGCCGCCTTTCGTTTGCGCCCTTCCGCGGATGAGTATTTCAGCACCGCCATTCCCGGAAAGAATCACGCTTATCTGCTCGCCCTCAGCACCAATACCGATGCCTATATTCCCGCATTTGAGGAAGTGAAAAAGCAGGTTGAACCACTCGCCCTCTCACACGCCATCCAGTCCACTCTGGACAAACACGCCTCCGACCTTCACCAATTTTTCCAAACAGGCCTGAACAGCAACCGTTCATTTGCCGCATTGGCCAAAGAAAAGTCCATGAATGTGTCCACGACGGAATACTTCTCAGCCTCTGCGGCTCCCGATGCCTTGAGTTCCTCGGAAATTCTCAGTGACATCACCCTGCACAACCCCGGCGAATTGAGCGAAATTCTTCCCGGCACCAGCGGCTTGATGATTGCCTATATCGTGGATCGCCGCCCAGCAGGACAGTCCGAACTCTCCACTATTCAAAATCAGGTGATGATGAATACGATCCGTCGCCGCGCACGCATCATCTTTAATGATTGGGAAAAATCGTTGGTTTCCGGTGATCGGATGAAGGACAAATACAAACCTGAAGAAATCGTTGAAGATACGCCCTGAACATTTGGAGCGGATTCAGGATTCAGAATGCTGAAATCAAAACCTACTCTTCCTGAAGCCAGGCGTCATTTGGCGTCCATGATTGATCACACCCTCCTTAAACCGGAGGCCACTGCCCATGATGTGGAACGACTCTGCGAGGAAGCCAAAGTTTATGGGTTTGTCGCCGTCTGCATCAATCCCTCGTTTTTACCCACAGCCGTTCGCGCCCTGACAGGAACCCTCATTCTTCCCTGCACCGTCATCGGGTTTCCGCTTGGAGCCACCACCAGCAAGGCCTTTGAAGCCGGTGAAGCCGCCGCCGCTGGTGCACGCGAGGTGGATATGGTACTTGCCGTGGGAGCCATCAAACAGAAGGATTACGCGGCAGCGTTGGCGGATATCCACGACGTCGTGCGGTCGGTCGGCTCCTCCTGCGCCGTCAAAGTCATTCTGGAAACCTGCCTGCTGAATGATGCAGAGAAGGTGACCGCCTGCCAGCTGGCGCTGGATGCCGGTGCCGCCTTTGTCAAAACCTCCACGGGATTCAACATTGGAGGCGCGACGCTTCACGATGTAGCCCTGATGCGTGCCACGGTGGGAAACCGCGCCGGCGTGAAAGCCAGCGGCGGAATTCGTTCTTTGGCCGATGCAGAAGCCATGATCGCCGCTGGAGCCAACCGCATTGGAACCAGCGCAGGAATCAGCATGGTCACCACCCCATGAAAGCCTTTCTCATTGTCTTGGATTCAGTCGGAATCAGTGCGGCCCCTGACGCCGCCGCCTATGGTGATTCCGGGGCCAACACGCTGGCACATATTGGGCAGGCCGTCGGAGGACTTTCCTTGCCCACCCTGCAATCCCTCGGCCTTGGGAATATTCCCCCGCTCCTGCCCGGGGGACTGGCGATACCGGGAGTGGCCCCTATTTCACCCGCCCACGGTGGCTTTGGGGCTATGCGGGAAAGATCGCAAGGCAAGGATACCACCACCGGTCATTGGGAAATGGCGGGGCTATTCATGAAGAAGGGCTTTCACTTGTTCCCACACAATGCCCCCTCCTTCCCCCTCTCCCTGATTCAGGAATTTGAGCGCCGGACGGGGCGGAAGGCCATTGGAAACAAGGCTGCCAGCGGGATCGCCATCATCAACGAACTGGGTGCCCAACAAATGAAAGAAGGGTCCTGGATTGTTTACACCAGCGGCGATTCCGTCTTTCAGATTGCCGCCCACGAGGAAATCATTCCCCTCCCGGAACTTTACGCAGGTTGCCGGATTGCCCGTGAATTATGCGATCCTTATGTCGTGGGCCGGGTGATCGCCCGCCCCTATGTCGGCCAGCCCGGCTCATTCAAACGCACCGAAAACCGCCATGACTTCTCGTATCCGCTCCCCGAGCCCACCCTCCTCAACCGATTATCCGAACACGGCATTAACGTCATTACTGTGGGCAAGCTGGATGACATTTTCAGTGGCAGTGGAGTCTTCCATTCTTTTCATGTGGAGAATAATCCCGATGCTGAAAACGCGATCTTAAAGCTGGCCAACCAATCCGACTCCTTTTTCTGCTTCGCCAACCTGATCGATTTCGATATGCTTTACGGGCATAGGCGTGATGCCACCGGCTATGCCGCTGCCCTGGAACAGGCCGATCAGTTTCTCGGGAAGCTGCTTCCGAAATTAGCGGCGGCGGATTTATTACTCATTACCGCCGACCATGGGAATGACCCCACTTTCAAGGGATCCGACCACACCCGCGAATTTGTTCCACTTCTTACCAGCGGACCCGGACAAATGAATCAAGCACTGGGCCTCCGTGACGGGTTTTATGACTTAGCACAAACCCTCGCTGCTTTTTTTAAAATTCCCGCCATGCCACGCGGCATCAGTTTTCTCCAGTAGCATCCCACGGCTGGAGTCGATCAGGAAATCTGAATTCCCAGCAGGCGACCGATACCAAAGGTCACCAAAGCCGCCGTCAAACCGAAAACCACCTGACGAAGACCGGAACCCCAGACCCTTCGCCCGGTTACTAGAGTGATGGCCGCGCCAATGATAAACAGCCCCACTCCACTCAATGCCCCACTCCATAACACCGCTTTCATGCCCCCTGTGAAGAAAAACGGGATGATGGGAATAATTGCGCCCACTGCAAACAGCATAAAAGAAGTCAAGGCCGCCTCCCAGGCCGAGCCCCCCAACTCGTCGGGATCCATACCTAACTCCTCCCGACTCAAGGTATCCAAAGCATACACCGGATCCGAAAGCAAATGATCCGCCAATTGCTTAGCCTGTTCCCGGGACACTCCTTTGGCCTGATAGATCAAGGTCAGTTCTTCCCGCTCCGCTTCCGGCGCCTCAATCAATTCCTGACGCTCAATATCCAACTGCCGTTCATATAATTCCCGGGCGCTTTGAACCGACAGCCATTCCCCCAACGCCATCGAGATGGCGCCTGCCAGCATGCCGGCAAGCCCGGTAACGAGAATGGCATGGGAATCCATCGCGGCACCCGCGACCCCCATGACCAGACTCAGCACGGAAACAAGCCCGTCATTCACGCCCAGAACCCCGGCACGCAGGGCATTGCCGCCCGTTGACCGATGACGCCCCTCCAGGCGGGCCACGGCACTTCCCGCCAGCCCTTTATCCCCATTTGAGATCAACTTGAAGATACGGGCGTGGGAGTGTTCATCCATGGGCATACCCGTCTGGTTCACCTCCACCTGATGATCATACCGGTCCCCCGCACCCTGCTCGATCCCCGCAATCGTGGGCAGGACAAACCGGACGCCGAACCGTCGCGCCAGCCAGCCTAGCACCCGGGTACGCCAATCCACCCGCATGGGTGGAATCTCGACGCCGGCTTCAAGAAGCTTCCGTTCCCATAGGGGCTGGCGAAGCCGTAACGTCACGGCCCGCTGAAGCTGGACCGCGTCGTCAAGGTCGAGCGCGGCCTCCAGCGCGGCAAGCTCTGCGTCCTCGCTG
>Ga0118677_10004033_pt1 | contig 27119 bp, 26 predicted proteins | sample AliMusrvi5mmetaG_FD_86154 | JGI IMG/M metagenome (GOLD analysis project Ga0118677, IMG submission 86154) | reverse complement strand
GGGCGTGGGGCGTGGGGCGGCATTATTCATCCCCCTACGCCAACGGCGTTATGTCCTCTAGCCCAGGGTTGCCGCGCAGCGGCTACCCGGGAAACGGTATCCACAAAACCTTCTACGCCAACGGCGTTGTGTCCCCTTCCTGGGGTCGCCAATTTTCCGCGATCCAGGAAGGCAGTTGTAGGGTGGTGGAGAGCGCAGCGAGCCCCACCAATTCCGTTGCGGTCCGCTTTTGATCTCCTCAGCGCAGAGAAGCAGGAAATGGTTTTGGCCACGGATGAAACACGGATGAAAGGAGAAATGATAAACAATCCGTGTTTCATCCGTGGCTATAAACAGCAAGAGTGGCATTTCGTTCTCACAGGAGCCACACCGCGCCACCACCCCGCGCCGACTTGCCTCCTCCTCACGGAGGCGTTAAAATGAGACAAGCAATAGGTTAACCACGAAGCAGACGAAAAGTGAGAGGCCATGTCTCGCGACGATTATGACAGCCCCTGGAAACAGGCCCTGGACGTCTTTTTCCAGCCGTTTCTTGAGTTGTTCTGCGTCCAGGCTCACGCCGATATCGACTGGAGCCATGGCTTTGAGCCGCTCGACAAAGAGCTCCAGAAAATTGTGCGGAAGGCAGAAATCGGACGGCGTTTTGTCGACAAGCTGGTAAAAGTCTGGCTTAAAAGCGGTCGCGAACAGTGGGTTCTGGTCCATGTCGAGGTTCAATCCAGCGAAGATACGGATTTTGCCCTGCGGATGTACGTCTACAACTACCGCCTGTTCGATAGGTACAAAAGAGAGGTGGCCAGCTTCGCTATTTTGGGCGACGACAATCCCCAATGGCGGCCGGAAAGTTACGGCTACCGCCGCTGGGGCACGGAGGTCGGAATAAGGTTCCCGGTGGTCAAACTGCTGGACTTCGCAGCCAAGCGGCAGGAGTTGGAACAAAGTCCAAATCCTTTCGCGACCGTTGTCCTAGCCCATTTGGACACCTTGGAGACACGCCAGGACCAGCATGAACGGAAAAACCGGAAGTTTCAATTGGTCAAGGGCCTTTCGGAACGAGGCTTGAATACGGAACAGATTCGACAACTGTTCCTGCTGATTGACTGGATGATGGAACTCCCCGGACCCGTGGAAATTGAGTTTTGGAAAGAAGTTGAAAACTATAAAAAGGATAAAGAAATGACTTTCATTTCGACACCGGAGCGATTCGGATTACAACGGGGGCGCATCGAGGGCCTCAGCCAGGGCATTGAGGGAATGCTCAGACTGAAATTTGGCGAGCCGGGCCTGCGGTTGATGCCGGAAATTCGCGAAATCAAGGAAAGCGAAAAACTGGAGGCGATCCTCCACTCCATCGAAACGGCCGCAAGCCCTGAAGACCTGCGGCAGATCTGGGCTGACTGACCGCTTAGGATTGGCTGTTGTGGCTGGTTTCTGCCCCCCTGTTGTGGCCGGTCTCCCGACCGAGCCACCCCGCGCCGACCGAAGGTCTCCCCCGCACCCAGCTCGAGCAGGGATCGCCCGTGGGGAAACCCTTTGACCGCGTGGTGGTCGTCGGCGACGTCAACTCGACGATGGCAGCCACCCTGGCAGCCACCCTGGCTGCCGTCAAGTTCGGCGTTCCGGTATCGGGTGGTGCAACTGAACCAACTGGCGTGGCAGGACTTTGAAACACGAACCAACCCGATCCTTGCGGCGTTGATGGCGAACATGCAAAGGAAACCGGATGAGGCGGCCCCGGTCAAGCTGGCCTGTCTGCGAATTCTGGCCAAGTTGCAACTTGACCCCGCGCGGCGAGAATTGATCTCCGGGTTTATCGATCCGTATCTGCGGCTTACAATGAAAGAAGAACAACAATTCGGTGCAGAGCTACAGCAACTGCACCCCCAAGAGAAGGAGAGCGTAATGGAAATCGTGACAAGTTGGATGGAAAGAGGTTTGGAGCAGGGACGGCAGGAGGGACGGCAGGAAGGGTTGACCCACGAGCGCAAGTTGGTGCTGCGTCTGCTCCGGAAGCGACTGGATGATCTTGGTCCAGCAGCGGAGGAGCAGATCGAACTCCTATCGGTCGACCGCCTCGATCAACTCGGCGAAGCCCTGCTCGACTTCAACTCCCTTGCCGACCTGCACGCCTGGCTGCAACCGCATCAGTAGGCGTGGGTCAACAGGGACAGCGATGCCACGGGATGGAACGGAAGATGTGGCGGTACTTGCTCGGCATATACTACTTAATTAGGTTCACATGAACTTGAAGCAATGGATCCCCAAATGAATCCCCAAGTTGAATTGATCTCGGCCTTTATCGATTCCTTCTTCCGCTTACAGCGGAAGAAGAGAAGGAATTTGAGGCAGAGTTGCAAAAACTACCCCCCCATGAGAAAGATGCCGTAATGGAAATCGTGACAAGTTGGATGGAAAGAGGTTTGGAGCAGGGACGGCAGGAGGGGCGGCAGGAAGGGTTGACCCACGAGCGCAAGTTGTTGCTGCGCCAGCTCCGAAAGCGACTGGATGATCTTGATCCAGCAGCGGAGGAGCAGATCGAACTCCTATCGGTCGACCGCCTTGAGCAACTCGGCGAAGCCCTGCTCGACTTCAACTCCCTTGCCGACCTGCACGCCTGGCTGCAACCGCAGCAGTAGGGGGGCGATCAAATCGCAGTATACGAGGAGAGAAAACCATTTCGCCGCAGAGTACTAAGCCTACCTGCTAGTACCTCTGGGTGGAATGCCGGCAAAGGCGAAATAGACGCGGGCGTTTCACGACTCTTGGACCCCAGCGGTTCCGCGGCTACCCTCCCCCACGAAACATCGGATCCTACCGCAAGTGGTGCGATAACATGCGAGCACGGCTTGCTACTCCTCCCGAACATTGCGGAAAAGCGCAGGTGCGAGTATGTGAAATCCGCCCTCAGACCTTGCAAAAACGGTATTTTCGACATCCCTGCTGATGTCATCGTTTTTTCGGCCGCGTATGCGTTTTTCCTGCAAAGATCGACGATAACTGGATGTCTTGCAATCGTTTGTCTTGCCGTGGCATGCAAAATAACTATAATTCTCGTGTCGCAATCGTTTTTCTGAGGTATGCCATGCTTGAAACAGTTCAGGAGCCACCGACGCTGAGACCGGCGGGATACGCGGCAATCGTTCCACGGTACAGTCTCGATGTTATTCCGAACTGGCACCGGTCCCTTGTCACGACAAGTGGAATCCACCGGATCGATTCGACAGGGGGCGTGATCGAGGAGACTTATCCTTCAAAGTATTGGCCGGGAGACGAGTTGGGCGATCATCTAGAATTCGCACTCAAGTACGACGGCACGAATCTCGCGACCCTCGCCAGTCTGTTCCAGGCCGCGGCCCCCGAAGAGTTCCATGCCTACGTCCAGTCCAAGCCGACCGGCAAGTATGCCCGCCGGTTGTGGTTCTTGTACGAACTCCTTACCGGCACGCGTCTGACGATGGATGACGTCGAGCGGGGCAACTACATCGACCTGCTCGACCCGGATCAATACTACACGGTCACCCCCGGCCGCCAGGTTCGCCGCCAGCGAATCAACGACAATCTACTGGGCGAAGGTCGATTCTGCCCGACGATTCGCCGCACCGATGCGCTACGCGGTTTCGAGGCAACCGACCTTCCCATGCGATGCCGGGATGTCGTATCCCGCTACTCGCCGGAATTGCTGAAGCGGGCAATGAGCTATCTCTACACCAAGGAGACAAAATCGTCCTTTGAGATCGAACACATCAAACCCAACTCAACGCGAACAGAACGTTTCATTGCACTGCTTCAGATGGCGGAGAGTGAAGACTTCTGCGAGAAAACGCGATTGATCGAGTTGCAGAACCGCATTGTCGATCCACGATTCCGCGCCGCCGAATACCGTACGAACCAGAATTATGTAGGCGAGACGGTTGCCTGGCAGAAAGAGCGAATCCATTTCGTATGCCCGAAGCCTGAAGATCTAGGGGGCCTAATGGAAGGCATCATTGCCGCCCACAAGCGAATGGAAGCGGGGAGTGTGTCCGCCGTGGTTCACGCTGCTGCCGTGGCGTACGGCTTCGTTTTCCTCCATCCGTTTGAGGATGGCAATGGCCGGATTCACCGGTTCTTGATCCACAACATTCTTGCCCGCCGAGGCTTTACGCCCGAGGGGCTCATATTTCCCGTATCGGCGTCCATGTTGAAGGACCTTGCCGACTATGATGCTTCGCTTGAGGCATTTTCTCGCCCGCTGATGGCCCTGGTGGAATGCGCGCTCGACGAAGAAGGCCGTATGACTGTTGAGAATGAAACGGCCCGGTGGTATCGTTATATCGATATGACGCCTCAGGCGGAAGCGCTCTTCCGGTGCATTGAGCGGACCATCGACACGGAACTCGTGGAAGAATTGGCTTTCCTGGCGAACTATGACCGGACCAAGAAGGCCATCCAGGAAATCGTGGATATGCCGGATCGGCAAATCGACCTCTTCATCCGGGTCTGCCTACAGAACAACGGCTGGCTTTCCGCACGAAAGCGCGCTGCTTCCTTCGACTTCCTCTCGGACGACGAAGTCGCCCGCATGCAACAGGCGGTCCAGCTCGCTTACGGACGCGATACGGCGGCTAACGCGTAACCGGAAACGCTCGTATCTTGGAAATGACAAGCTATCGAGGTTAACTCATGGGGTGTCGGTTGACGGGCTTCGCTACGCAAGTGGCGAAACGAGAAATTTGCGTGCCGGACAATTTTCGGCACCATTTTGAGAAAAACGCGATGCCAACGGGGATTTGGTTTTCCGCTGGATGCGGATGCACATGCACAAACCATGACAGTCTCCTGATAGGAACGGAGCCGTCAGGCTGGCTACCCAGCGGCTCGGGAGAAGGGGCCCGTGATCGGGGCTGCTCCGGAGCGCAAATCTGGCCGCAGAGCAGATCCACGGATGCCCCTCCCCGGAAGAGGCGACCCTTGCAACACGGGAATCGATCGGCTAATATGGGCGCAGGAGCGGATGCCGGAGGGCGATCCGAGAAGTCCCCGGAATGCCCGCCCCGCTATTCGGGACAAAAGGGCCCGCGTCACCGGGACGCGGCCCAGGAGTCAACGGAGTTTCGAGGAGGATACCCATGTCCAATCATGCAGGCAGCTACATGTTGAACGAAATGCTCCAGCTCATGGAGCAGCGCAGCGTGTTTGAAAAGATCGGACGGGAGGCCAGCCAACAATTGGTTCTCGAGATTGTGAAACTCTCGGACCGCTACGACTGCAATGCGGGCGAGATCCTCGAGGACCTCGGCGAGCGACTCGCGATCTGCTCCTTCTGCCGCGCCGTCAGGCCGGATGTGCAGAACAGCGGGTGCGGGGTTTGCCGGGATGCGTCGGGGTAATCGGCGACAGGCCCACGGTTCCCTGACGAACCACACGGCGGCCAAGGATTGCCTGCGACCATTACCGCGATGGAGATTCGGCATGCGTCGGACGGCGGCGGTGTGACCCGGGCAAATCCTGCCAGGGCTATGCCGGGTGCGGCGACGTGCCCCGCACTTGGAACGTAAGATTCCCAGCATCACGTTCCCTATGGTGTTCCCCCATTGCGACCCCAGTCGGACGCGGCAGGCACCCAATGCTCAGCCGGTCCACTCGTGCCGCAGCTCCTCGGGACTGGCAGCCGTGGGGATGGCGCGGAGGACCGCTTCAAGTTTTGCATTTTCCTTGATGACGCTGATTTCAGGCATCAGCCCTAGCCCGGCCATCGCGAACTTGACTTCCAGGACCAGGGCGATGCTTTCCATCAGTCCCTCTCTCCGGCCCTCGGCGAAGCCTTTAGCCCAGCTTTCTCTCCATTCGATACGTTCCGGAGTCGTCATAAAAGGCTTGCGACTCCTGTTCTCGAACTCGCACATCCGATCCCAGAACGTCGCTTCCTGCGGCTTCGGCAGGATCACCATCCAGTCGATCACCCGAAGCAGACTGCGACGTTTTTCGCCCCTCCAGCCCTGCTTGTCAAGTTCCTGGACCAACTGGAGCTTGGCGGCACAGCGGGCATCCGGGTCGTGGCGTGTCCGGAGCATGATCAGGTGTGCCATGATCACCTTGGCAAGCGAGTTGCGGCTCTCGCGGAGCATCTCCCCCTGCTCGGCGTAATCGAGGATCTTAAGCACCGGGAATCGCATGCCGACCGGCGTGCCGCAACGCTCGATGCTGAACTGGTGCGGACGCCAGTGGGGATGATCGTCGCCCAGGACCGCCAGACTGACCACCGTCATCTTGTGCTTGTCGCGGAGGCGATAGTTGTATGCGTGCATCCGCCAGGCAAAGTTCCGTTCCCTGGTGGCCTGTACCTCGACATGGATCAAGCCCCACTCCCCCTGGTCTTTGAGCCACACCTTGACGAGACAGTCCACGTATTGCCGCCTCACTTCTGCGTCGCGAGCCACCGGCAGCAGTTCTCGGTCCAGGAAGCTACAGCCGCGGTTCCAATCGATGCCGGCATGGATTTCGGGGGCAGGGAAGAAGACCAGAAACTCCTGGAAGTACTCGTTCAGGGCTTCTTTCCAGGGGATAGCAAAGTTCGTCATGGCTTACTTCCGAGAACTGGGGTTCGCGTTATCTGCTTGTGGGAGGGAGGCAGTCGCCCCCAAGCAAGCACTGTCGGTCGCGTATATTCCGGTTGTTCAATTCACAGGACAGAAACCTTAAGCCCCGCGGTGTCGATGGCAAAATCGAAAAACCGGGCTTGCCCATTGGGTGGCGACTTAGTCAGGATTTTGCGAACCTCTTGAGCGGCCTCTTGGTCGCGGGCGATCATCAAAACGAATCCGCCTCCACCTGCACCCGGCAGGACTTTGCCTACCAGGTACTTGTCAACCGCCGCGATCAACTGCTCGATTGGCGCATTCGTGTAGCCGACGTCGATCTCTTTTTTGAGCGAAAAATATCGCTCGATGCCGCCGGCAAATGCGTTGATATCATTGCGGTCAAGATCGTGCTTCATCTCTTCCGCGGCGGACTTTAACGCACCAACGATGCGAAGCGTTTGCGGATCGCGAGCCAGGTATCGGCCAACCACGTTCTGTAAAATGTTCTTGGCCATTCGCTTGATGCCGGTGAAATAGAGCAAAACGCGGTCTTGGAGGAGGCTCCGTGGCGAAAGGTCAAGCTGGGTCCAATAGACGCTCGGCACTTGATTAGGCCCCGGCGTGGTGCGCACAATCTTCACGCCCGGCGTTATTCCGCCGACCTGATCTTGCCAGCCTCCGCCCGTAGTCAACATTTGCTCCAGGAGGGATGTTCGCTGAATGAGCATCTGATTGTCGACCGGCTCTCCCACGATTCGCGCCAGGCAGGCCAGGATTGCTGCGCCGAGGATGGAACTGGTGCCGAGCCCGGAGCCTTTCGGCAGCGCGCTGAAAAGCGTTAAATCGATTCCGCCGCCCAGTCGATTCAGCCGGTCGGTGAGTTTTTCCTCGGGATCGCGAGAGCAGAGACCGCTTAGGACCAAGGCAGCCTTGGCCAGCGATGACCATTGCGATGGGTCGGTGTACTGCAAAACCGAAGCCGTATCGCACAGTTCGACATTTTCGCCCAAGTCGATGCTCCGCAGCGCGATCGTGGGCCGATCGGTCAATTTGGCAATCGCTTGGATTGGGTATTGGCCGTTGAGCGTAATGGCCGCGTTGAGTACGGTCCCGCCCAACTCCGTGCAAATCGGCGGCGTGTCGGACCATCCGCCGGCAAGGTCGATACGCCCGGGCGCCGTGGCCCAGCAGACCTGATCGTGCAAGATCGCCGCATGGCGGAGTTCCCGCGGCATCTCAATCTGCCGCTCGACCGCTCGAGCAACCGAGGCAAACGCAGCTTTTTCTGCGCTGCCGCCCGCCAAGGATGTCAAAATGGGGATCGCCGCGGGGTAACGCTCGCCGATCAACTGGGCCAGTTTGTAAAGCCGGGCAGAAAAGAGCGGATCGTCGCTGGCGTGGAGCAGTCGATCGATCTGCTTCATCACGATTTCCGCTTCTTCCTCCGATTGGATCTGTTGCAGAATGTGCAATGCCGATCGATTTGGATCGCGAGTCAAGCACTCTTCCAGTTGCTGCAATTGGGCCAGTCGCTGAATGTTTTCGCGATGCGAGATCAGCCGGTCATGATCGACCCGTTCCAAGAGTTCGGCCATGCTCAGCCGCTTGCACCCTTCCCAACACGGTGGCCGATCCGTCCGGTTCGGGTTGCAAATCCAGAGCGTTTGTTCGAGAACTTCGTCGATTGGGCCTTCCATCCAGAGCCGGGCATCCCAAAGGGTATTTCCCGCGTCAGGATTGGCCCAAAGCTGGTCGGCCGAAAGATTATGGCGCACCAGGAAATCGTCGATGCGCTGGTTGCCAATCGTCCCGCCGTCCTGCCAGCTCGTCTTGAAATCATCCGCAATTCCGAACAGTACAGCAGACCAATTTTCTTCGCCCACGGGCAGGCATACGAGTCCCCAGCCTTGCGGCAGACGCAGGGGCGTTTTCGCTTCCGCCGGCCATCCCACCACGACATTGTGCCCACACAATTCGACCGGCACATCGCGCACATGGCATGCCTCGACAAACACGCCCTTGGCGGCACGAAACTGGTCGGTCTGAAGCATGCTGTTATAGACAAACGCTCCTTCCGCCGATGCATGAGGCGGAAGGACGGAGCGATCAAAGTTATTGAACCCAAACTGGTGCGCGGTGCGATTTAGTCCGCTAATGTTTGAAAACAGTTCAAGGGTCGTGCCAATGTGGAAGAAATCGCAAAACGGCAAAATATTAACGAAAAAAGGCTTGTCGTGCAACGATCGATGGATTTGCACGAGCAGTTGGTGAGGCGTGGCGGTGCGTGCCCGAGAACCGTTCGGGGCGTTCATCTGTCGCACGTAAGCGTCCAGGTCCAATTGCGGCGGAATGGCCATCAATAACTGTTCGTAGAGGTCAATCGCTCCGCTATCGCCATCGACCACGGCACGGAGCAATCCGGGCAGCAACTCCATGCGACCGTTGTGGAGTCTAGAGCCAGCCATCGTCAACCATTCTTGAACCGACTCAGGATCCAGGCTAAGAACGCCGGTGTCAATCAGCACGCATCCGACCGCATCGACCGCGTTGGAAGATCGCGCAGTTGCCTCGTCCGGTTTCTGGAGAAAATCGATGACGTCTCCCTGATCGTTCGCCACATAAACGCCATGGTGCGATCCTCGCGCAATGGAACCTGGGTAGGCGACACCGACGACGCCTGGCTTCTGAAAAATGACTTCCTCGCGTTGGCAAGTCAAAAGAACATCGCCACTGGCAATCATCACTTGACCGCATGAGGGCGTCGGAAATTTTGCGAGGCTGTCAACGATCAGATCAAAGAGTGTTGCGGCGTGCTCACTTTTGCTCGGCATGTCGCAGGGCAACGGGATAAATGCCTTCCCTTGTGCCGCATAGGCACAGAGCCTCCGACTATCTCCCCCCGAATGAACGACCACGATCCGCCGGACACGAAAAAGCTCAGCGATCGATTTTGCCTCGGGAGATTCACGCAGCAATAGCGATGCGAGTTGATGCAGAACCCAAAGGGTCGAACCGCCCGATCCGACGCGGTGGCCGCCGGGGTCCGCAATAACTTCCCAATGCTCAATGGGCCCCAGGCAGCCATGGTTGCTACGGTTCTCCAATTGCCTTTGGTAACCGCGAGCCTGGGTGGCGTTCGCAGCCGTCAGCACGAGCCAGTCAATTTTTTCGGACAAAGCATCACTCCAAGAAAAATTCTAACCTTCAAAGTCTAGCACGTCATCCACCCACGGCTGTGCAACCCGCGTACACGGCCTTATCGAGGGCCTTGCTGGCTGCCACGATCTTACGTCATGTACCCCGCGTACACCGTTCTGCGCTAGGGCACCCTCAGGCTGGTCGTGGATTGGGCGGAACCGCTGTCGAGGATCTTGGTGACAAACTGGAGACTGAAGACCTGGCTGAAGTATCTGGCGATCGCTTCGTTGGGCATCTCCTGCAAGAATAGGACATCGCCCGCCTGAACGAGTATATTCTCACGGGGATCGGCCAGGGCACGATTCAGATCAACGCGGATGGTCACTTGGCCATTGTTGGGCGTCTTGCGGAGGACCGTCAGCAGGCTCGGCGAAGGATTGCCAAGCCCCGGTTGCACAATCGTTCCGTTCAAGTTGTCGATGCTTGTTGCACCGCTGAGAACGGAGCCACTGACTCTTAGGACAGCTTCCAGGACCGTGAGGTCGGTGTCACGAGGAATCGGCACCTCGCGGGCAGGCAGCAGGCCACCTGTATAGTAAAATTTCGGTTCCAGGAAGCGGACGACAACAATATCGCCCGCCTGAAGCACGATGTCCTGCGGCGTGAAGGGGAGTTTTTCGCCTGGCCGCGTACGGAGCGGAATGCGAATGTTCTTCTGGTTCTGCCTCTCTCCCGGAATCAGGCTGGGTGAATTCGTGGGTAAGGTAGCGGCGTGTCCCTTGGGATCCGCTTTCTCATCCCAGTAGCCTCGATAAACGAGGACTTCGTTGATAGCGTCCAGGCCGGGCAGTCCCCCGGTTTCTGCCAGGGCATGAAGAACGTCGTTCTCGTAGGCGGCTAGCTCCACGACCATGCCGGTTCCGGAATGTGCGCCGCCGATGACACTCTGGGTTGAAGGCAATCCCCGCATCCCACTGCTGCCGATCTTCAGCGATCGCTCTTTTGAGTCCTCGCGGAGCACCAGCACCCGCGTGTGGCGTGGTCGCATGAGGGTCACCAAGATCCGCCGATCCTCCGGTCGCAGGATCTTCTTGTCGCCATAGGCTTTGGCGATCGCCTTCTCGGCCTCCAAAACGGTCAGCCCCTCGACCGGTACCGGTTCCACCAGCGGCACGGGCACGGCACCATCTTGCCGAACCGGCATCGGAAAACCGAAGGAAGGCGGCATGTCGGACCCCTCGGTAATATTGACCGGGGGTGGGGTGTCGGCCTGCCCCAAAACGCCCTCAATGTAGACTCCAAGGATGTCTCCCGCCGCTAGCTTGTAGGAAATTGGCGGTGGCTGGCGAAGGAGGGACAGGGAAATAGGCTGGAAATCTTTCTTGGACTCGGCCAGCAACTCGTCGGGAAGAATGCGAACGGGAACACCATTGGCAATCGGATTGGTGATCGCCGCACATCCACAAAACGAAACAGACATCAAGAGCCATGCCAGCGGCGACCACATGCCCCACCAACGTCTGATTCCGTATCGCGATAGTCGATTACGTTGCATGTCAGCCTGCTTGGGATCGATCCAAGAGTAACTCCCCACTCTTATACGCGAGAGATGGGCCTGGGATGAGAGGAGATGTGGGTAATAAGTCATGGCGTTGCATTCCGTACGTCTCTGGTAGGCCTGGTTTACTTGGGCAAACAAGCCACATGCAGGCTTTGCAGGATGGACACTTCCGACTGCGATCAAGGCTCTCGACTTGTCGGCTCGGGTAACTGGGACTGCGGTACGATTTCAGTGGGATCCGGAGTCATGACTTCCTCAGGGGGATCTGCCTGTTCCACCCCTTCGGAAGGCGATGCCAAATTGCCGACATGCTTGTCCGGCAACAGGGACGACCGAATCGTCATGGTTTCCCGATACCCCCCGTCTCGAGCCGCGGCAGCACCCTGTCGGAACCCGGCAAACCAGTCATCGACGGCCCGACGGCCCCCGGGCGTTCGGTAGTCAAGGTTCCAAAGGCGTCGCGGAGGCACCGGCGGTGCATCACCCGTTCCTCCGGCATACAGGAAGTCCGCAAAACCCTCCTTGAAACCTCTCTCAAATTCCAAGCAGCAGGCAACTTTTGGGTTCTCTGCCACACACTCGCTCCAAGCACGAGCAGCGAAATCCTCGCCCCTCGTTTGGGTGCGGTGGGCGTCCTTCTGGGTTGCAAAGTTCCATGGTTCAACGAAGAGTGTTCGCGCAGCGTCGCCATATACGCTACAGCCTGCCAGAAGGAGACAGCCCAGAAGGCATGGGACGATGCGTACGATCTGTTTCATGCCTTACCCCCCTAAAGAGCCCGACTACCAAGGTCACTATCCAAAGTTCCTGTCTATTGACTCCAAGCGACAGCTTTCAAGAGCCAAGACATCCTCCGCGCATGCGGCTTCAATGGTTGTATCGGTTATTCCGATTAGGGTAATTAGGTAAGTTCCACGGATTTTGCACTGTAAAGCCCAGTTGCATGTGGCGTGGGGCTTAGGCTGGCTTGTGGCGTCGCAAGGCGTAGCCGAGTAGGCCGAGGGTGGCGGTGCCGAGAAGGGCGAGGGTAGAGGGTTCGGGGACTGCTTGGGTCATTGGCAAAGCCTCATACGACAAGCCTTGGGGCGTGGAGGCGTGGAACGATGGATCGAAGATCAATGTTCCGCCCGCACCGATGGTCAAGCTATGGTTGTCAGGCAGGGCATGGCTGTTGGTCACGGCCAGAATGCCAGCAAGCACATTCGTGCCGCCGGTATAGCTGTTGCTGCCGCTGAGGATCAATGTCCCGGTGCCGTTCTTCAACAGCGCGCCCGCTCCGACGATATTGCCGGTGATTATTAACCGACTCAGGCTGTTGGTCACGGTCATTTGGGTGGTACTGGCCAAGGTCAACTCACTTCCAATCGTCTGCGTGCCGCTGCTGACATTCACGGTGGCCGTGCTGCCCGAACTGCTGTCAAACATAGTCAGGCTACTGCCCGAGAGCTTGTAGCTTGAAGTGCTGAAGCTCAGCGACTTCAGGTTGGGATTCACGCCGTTTAGGTTAATCTGAGTTTGCGAGCCGGAACCGTCGAAGGTGGCCGTGTCGGTGCCGATTGGACGAGGAGCAACACCTGGGGCACTCTTGCCGTAACCATCGGTCCAGTTATTGCTGCCGCTCCAGGATTGACTGGCCAGGGCTTCCCAGGCGGATTGACTGGTCAGGGCTTCCCAGGTGAACGGGTACGCAACCTGAAAATTGTCGTAATAAGCTGTTCCGGTAAACGCCTGCGAAACAGAATCACCCGCAGCAGCCAAGGCCGAGATGTCCGCATCCGTGAAGGAATTTAAGGATCCATCCACGAACCCTGTGGTCACCAACGGCGTGGAGTTGTAATTGAGATACGCACTGTACTGATGACTCGTAAAATCGAGGGAGATAGAAAAGTGATTCCAGCCAGTATTAACTGTTTTTCCCCCCGGTACCGTCGCAAAAGCCCCGGTTCCTTCCACCTGATAAAGAATATCGAGAGTTTTTGCATCAACACCCAAGGAGCCAAAAAGCAATGCGGGACTGCCTTTGGGGCCGTCATAAGCCTCAACTCCAAAAAATGGCCCGTAGGTGCCGGCCGCTTTGCTCGGATTCTGTGAAACCTTCATATCCCAGCTAATCTGGATGATCTTATTCGGCAGCTCTGGATAGCCGCTGACGGGGACAAGCCATCGAGTATCCGAGTTTGCGGCCCGATTGACTTGCACAGCCTGGCTTCCGGAAAACTTCTCCGCGCTCTCCACCGTCGCAGTGCCACCCGAGCCAATTTGTACCCAACCATTCGAGCCTTGCAGCGCACCGGAGCTGTATTTCGGAGCCTCAAAGCCCTGACTGTCAACAATCATCCCCGCGAAAGATGCCGTTACGGAAACGAACATCACCCCCGCAGCCAGCACAATCTGCGAAAACCATCGATTCTCAAGCATTCTCATCATCCCATGACACAACTGTCCGGTTATAAGTCGAATAATATCAACTGGTTAGAGCAACGAGCTTCCGAGTTTGGAGTGAAAATCGTGGAAAGTGCATCAAAAACAGGCGTTTTCTCGAAGGGAACGCAGAAAACATTGTTCATTACCTCCACTCTGCTTCGCCAATCCGCAATTGCAATGGAATGCTTTCCTAAACGGACCAAGGTTTATTCTCTCGCTGACATCGATCGCAAATAGCTCGGGTGCGTGGATTCAATAGTGACCCCCAAATTTCGATTGTGGGAGAGTTGTGGGGGATTTGGCTGGCTTTGCCGCGTCGCCATCTATAACTGGCTAATCATCCTACCTAGAGCGGAAGTACGCGATGACGCGGACAAAATATGCGGCGCGAGTCGAATTGACGTGAACCGCCATGCGTTGAAATGCTTCGCTTCCTTCTCTACATCGCAAACTTGCGGCGGTGCTGCAAGGCATAGCCCAAGCCACCCAGACCGGCGATTAGCAGCACGATGGTGCTAGGCTCAGGAACGGGGACGGGCCCAACGATCTGGCCATTGTGAACCATGCCGTTGATTACATTCCCGCTTACCAGCCCAGGCGGTAGATCGCTCTGGGCATATAATACCTTACTGTGTTCCCCCGGAGCGATATAGGAAAGATCAGGAATGGTTAAAAACGGATTTGGCGTCGGGAAGCTGAACCCGATGGTTGGGTGGGCTGCGACATTGACGTCGCCATAGAGCGGAACCTTAGGGACGATCTGGGGACGATCTGGGGACGACCTCGCCACCTTTGGGGATGGTCAGGGATCAGATAGAGTTTTCCGGGTGTTCGGCGTCAATTACAGACGGGGCGGGAACTCGCCAGTTTCCTTGTCCTGTTGGGAAGCCCTCCGCGGCGTTCCGTTCATTCCTACATCCCGAGGGATGCCAGCGGTCAGCGACCGGGAAGGCCGAACAAGGACACGGCTTACGTCAAGAATACGACGATGCGACTTGACCTGCACTACGCCGTGGACGCGGAGGCGGTCGGCCGTGAGCGTCTGGACGCAGGCCAAATGGTCCGCAGCTAATCGCCTGTTCCTGCTGGAGGGTGGCGATTTTCCAGACAAGTTCTCGCTTCAGGCTGTCGCGGTAGGCTTCCAGACGACGAAGGTTGGACTCGGCTTGTGCCTTCTGCCAAGCCTCGACTTGGGCTTTACGCTGTTGGTAATAATTTACCAGTACGCCCAATTGGCTGGCACTTACGTTGTTCAGCATGGATTCGATTTCACGGTACTTCTGGGCGTCATGCTTGCCCTGCGCCTGCATATCCACGATAAGATGGGCGAGAAGCCATTCTCGCTGGGCCTGGGGAGTGGACGGTAATTCAGCCGCAGCAGGGGATTGGCTGTTCGGTGGTTGTGGGATCGCCAAAGGCGGTGGGACTTGTCCAACGAGCAGGCAGAACAAAGCGACATGAAGCATGGCAATTCCTCTTTCGCCAGAGGTATTTTCCTCCAATGTTTGAATTATTCGCCTTCAAGTCAGGTTTGGCAAGGGGTTTGTCGAAGAGTTCGTCAGCCACGAAGAGCTACTTGCCAAGTTCCGGGAGCGTGACGTAACGCTCCTGGTCCTGTCTCCCGAAATCTATCATCTCTGGAGCAAAAGAATGGAGGAGAAATGGATCGCCTCGATGCGGTGGTTTCTGCACGAGACTCAGCATAAGGTGAAGGATATCCTTCTGCCGAAGCCATTGGCGGGGGCGACGGTGTGAAAGGAGGTTGCAAACGAGAACGGGCCACCGTAATTGGTGGCCCGGTTCGATTGTGGTGGGGTGGTGTGGGGATTAGGTCAAAATAGAAAGAATCAAATTTTTTTGGACCGTGACAACGTCCCTTCATTGCTGATTAACGGGCGACCGTTAAGAATGTCTCGGGCGGGAGTTCAAGGAACGTGGCTGGCTCGCTATCCGTCCCGTGGATGATGTCTTGCCCCCCGGCGTCTCGGGTGAGGTATTGCGCAGTACGCGGATAGGTTCGATCGCCGGATTGCGTGTAAGTACAGGTCGCCACGAATGCGGTGTAACCCGCCACCTCGATGCGATTGCCCCATGCGGCACGGATAGCGTTGAGGAAGGTAAGGTTGCGCCCAAGGACACACACGAGAAACGTGAAACGACGCACATTGCCAGCCACCAATGCCGCGCCGATGCTGCGGAAATCCGTGTTGATCGCCTGGTCGGCCTCGCTCAGCGTGACACGCCCGGTGGGGCCGCGGGGGTCACCATAGTGCCCGGAGGCATCCGCGCGAAGAATATTCTGCGTCACCGTGAAATCGTGGCTAGGCCCCAACTGTGCGTTTGCTCCGACCGACGCCGCATTGCCATGACCAATGGAATAGATGACCTCACCGCCCGCACCCGCGTACATTGCAGCCCGAGTCACACCAGCAACAATACCAGCGCGATTGGCCGCGTGAACGATCTCAAGCCTCCTCGTCTCGGTGACAGCCGGCATTCCCGGGCCACGCGACCAGCTAGGACGCCGACAAAACTGTTCTGCCCAGCGGTTCGCTTCTGCGCCCGTAGTAACAATGATCCTGCTCATACGACAACTTTCTGTTTCACGAGTAGCACATCTACCAGATGGACGTACTGATGAAAATTACTGACAATTATAAGGACTTTTTTCCCTACGCAACGCCATTGATCCTATCGCAGACGCTGATCGCTTTCAAGGACCAGCGGAAAATCCCCCCAAATCCGGCCATTGGATCGGTTTGATCCGCGGCCAAGGCTTTAGAAGAGTGAGGTGATGAAAGAAGGATAATAGCATGCAAAAGCCTACTTGTGTGGGGATGGCAGTCCATTATAAAAGCAGCTATTGTAGCTCGGATCGCATCCGAGTGGGGGCGAAACGGGATATGTTGGTAAGACGTTCTATTCGGGCGGACTACTTGACGTGGGCGGGGGCCAGAACGGCAATCAGAAGGAGTATTGAAATGAGAACCGCACTACGATCTTTCGCACTACTGGCCGCCATGGTACTCAGCACCCAGGCAGCCGAGGATATCGTGATCGCCGATTCCAAGGGCGATAAGTTCTACCACGAGTCCTACCGCCCTCAATTCCACTTCTCGCCCATGAAGAACTGGACAAATGACCCCAACGGCCTGGTGTTCTACAAGGGCGAATACCACCTGTTCTTCCAGCACAACCCCACCGACATCGTTGGGGGCAATGACGGCCGCTTCAGCATGTCGAGTTGCTTCTTGCCGCTGCCAGCCGAGAAAAAGCTCTCCCTCACGGCCAAGGGCGGCACGGTTCAGGTTAAGTTGCTGGAGGTTTGGGAATTGAAATCGGCTTGGCCAGAGTAATTCGTAGAACGGATTTCATTCCGTTAGAACGGACTGAACTATTACCGGCCGAAGCCGGTAGGTTTGTGGAAAATCGTGGCTACGGACTGAGTTCCTTCGCTCACGATTTGGTAACTCACAAATCGTTGCCACCATCGTCGGGCTTCAGCCCCTCTTGGGTGGCCAATACCTGCTATAGCGAAGAAGTTGTCGCTAGAACGGTCCCACAACACGTTCTTGTTGGAGTCGCCTAGCTGTAAGTAATAGTCGGGACTCGCGTTAATGGAGGTGGGGGTGACGTCTATCAGTCCTAGCTTATACGAACCGGAGTCGGTAGATGACAAGCTGAAGGGATGACTCGGCCCGCTGATCGTGAGTTGCCAGGACTGGATGATGCCGCAGTCAATGCCCAGACCCGTATCGCCGTTCGTCGTAATAGTGCCCGTGAGGGTGTCCCCATTCTCAAGAGTGGGATAATTCACCAAATTGTAAACGATGTTGGTGTTGCCCGGAGGCTTCGCATGCACCGTCACTGTGATCGCCACCAAAGCCGTCCATTCACCTCGGTGCGGCCGCCACGGCCCCGAAGATCAGTCGCCGCCGAGTCGCCAAAATCCATTCCTGCCGACCCGGACACTCTCGGCCGCAAAAGTGGAATTCTGAGATGGCGTTTTCGGACTGAGTTTATCGCGAAAGTCAGGCCGGAGTGTCAAATCGCCTGTGGGTCAAGAAAAACCGGCGGTTTCCTGACTTTTGGATGCCGGCCGAGCCGCTTGCGCGCGGATGGGGGTGACCGACGCGTTCTCAGAAGGGGGGGCGGCTCATTGCGTTTCTCGGTTGGTCTGGGGACAAACCCATTCTCGCGGTTTGGGGGCCGCTATTACTACATAACTTTATCGCGTTTCCTAATTGAAAATTTCGGCGCGCGGGACACAGATTGAAAGATGCGGGGCTGGATCTGATCGACGTGAGCCAGGGCTTCAACACGCCTGATATTTCCGTGATTCCCTGGGGACCGGGGTTCATGATTCCTGTGGCAAGCCGCATCCGGCGAGAGGCCAGCCGATAGAAACGGTGTAGCAACCCGGCGAACTTGAAATCCCGCCACTGAGGTAATGGCCTAAGCAAGGAGGCGGGCGGTGGTCAGGCTGGCGACAAGGTGGGGCATGGCGTAGTAGCCGAAGCTACGAAAATCCGTTGAAGACAGCGGCGGCGCATCCAATATCTCCCTCCTCCCAGCGAATAACCAGAAGGGAGGCACCACCATGCACGAACAGGCTCAGTTCTTCGTTGGCTGGGGAACACTGTCGCTCATCAACGCCGGATTGGCCCAGGCCAAAGGACGAAACGGCCTGCTGTGGTGGCTGGTGTCGATATTCCTCGGCCCCATCGCCACGTTTCTGATCATAGTGTTGCCAAAGGTCGGACCAACTGCAATTCCATCTCCATAAAAAGGCCCTACCCGCCAGAGGCCGGGTGGGGCTTTACCCTACTCGCCTTCCTGTTCCTTTGCTGGATCGTCTTCTGCCGCAAGTATTTCATGATTACTGGCGCAGGCTTCGTGAGCCTCTCCTGCCTGCTCATGTGCTTGCTCCCCTTCCATCGCAATAAGCACGGCGTCCAAGAGTAAGAAGGCTTCTTCCTGCCCGCCTGCGAGTTCAAGCAACCGCTGTGCCGCCAGTACCAAGCGGGCCGTGCTCTCGCACTCTGCCATCTTCTCGCCGTATTCCTTTTCGGGCTGATCATCTACCTTGCCCGTCTCCGCAGGCGCATCGTCACCGATAAAGGCAACTGCATCCAGCAGGACAAATGCCTCTTTATATCCGCCCGCCAGTTCCATTAGGCTTTGCGCCGCCAGCACCTTATGGGCGACGTTTTGCCAAGCCTTGTACTTCTCCCCGTATTCCTTCACTGGGGCCTCGTTTGCCTTGCCGCAAAAGGGGTGCCACTCAGACGCATTGTCCTTGCCAGCGTTGTTAGCACTGCAAGCATCGCGACGAATGATATCAAAAAACCAATGAAGAAACAGTGTGTAAGTGCTTTGATACCAATAGATTACAAACCGATAGCAAAGTGCGTTCCGGGAATCGCTGCTGCCGGGTAGGTGTGACAATACTAAGAGGCTGTTTGAAAACTAACCCATTGACAATAAACGACTTACAGCGAACTTCCTTTTTTAACAAACAATGCAACCACAATAATTGCTGGTGTTTTCGCGATCTTTAGGCAGTAAAAAACGAAAGCCATATGTTGCAAGTCGTTTTACAGTAGTAGTTTATGGTTTTCGGATTGCCTCTAAGAACGCCGTAAACGGCTACGTTTTTGCGAACGCCTGATAGGAGGGTACAAGAGTCGTGAAAAACCCACAAACAATTCCCTTGGGGGTGAGATTATAGTCCAAAGTAGCTGTATGCAGAGTTATCCTAATCGATTTCTACTAACTAACCGATACATCTTAACATTCCCTAGCGATCATTGTCACTGGATGCAATTCACCTACCCACGACAGGGGGGTGCATGCGAGGCATATCCATCAGAATATCGAGATTATGCGGCGCACCTAATTGGAGAGCAAAAATCCATTTCCATGGCCATAACATACGCATGCACTGGGATTATGCGAGCAGATGGGCATTGACTGGCGGCCTAATTCTGGTCTGTCTGGTTCTGAGCGGTTGTGCGGCCTTCACGAATCCCGTGGCTCAAGGAATTCCGGTCAGCGATGTTCCTCTGGAACTGCTTGCTCAACACAAATCGAATCTGGTTCCCATTCCGCTCGCCTGCCTTCGGCAGCGACCGCCTAAAACGTATCTCCTTGGCCCCAGAGACATTCTGGGGGTCTATATCGAGGGAGTATTGGGCCAGACCGACCAGAACCCGCCGGTATCGCTCGCAGACTCGACGAACTTCATGAACCTTCCGCCGGCGATTGGATTTCCGATTCCTGTTCGCGATGATGGTACGATTCCTCTACCGATGGTGGATCATGTCTCCGTCCAGGGGATGACGGTCACCCAGGCCGAACAGGCGATTATTGACGCATACACCGTAAAGAAAAAGCTACTGGATCCCGGCCGTGCTCGCTTCATCGTAACCCTAATGCGACCTCGAACAACGCGAGTCTTAGTCGTTCGGCAGGACAGTCCCGGCTCGGGGGGTGGCAATACCGGCATCGGTCTTAGTTACAGTCGCGGCATGCTCGGTGGCGGCCAATCGACTTCCAATGCGCGTCACCAGACCGCCATGGCTGTCGATCTGCCCGCCTATGGAAATGACGTTCTCTCAGCATTGACGATGACCGGTGGCTTGCCGGGGTTTGATGCGAAACCTGAGGTCATCATCCAGAAAAATGGGTTACCCACCTCGGAAGCAGCATCCCCAAAACCTGGCGATTTGTCGAGCGAAACGGTCCCGAGCCTGTCGCAGGATGGCGGTCCCGTCCATACGGTGCGGATCCCGCTCCGGCTGCCAAGGGGGCAATCGCCTAATTTCCGCCCCGAGGATATTCTGCTCCAAGAAGGCGATGTCGTCTGCATCGAGTCCCGCGATGCGGAAGTGTTCTATACCGGCGGATTCCTGCCCGCGGGAGAGCATGTTTTACCCCGAGACTACGATTTGGATGTGGTCAAGGCAATCATGGCGGTTGATTGCCGCCACGCATCAGGATCTGGCGGTAATGTGCCAAGAGAAGCGTTTCCGCGAAGACTTGTATTTCCGCTTGAACGTCATTGCCCTGCACATGCCGGCGCTCCGCGAACGGACGGATGACATTCCGGAACTGGCCCAACAGATACTGATCCGGATAGGCCGCCGCCGTAGCCAACCACCCATGGCCTGCGATCCGGCAGCCTTGGAAGCCTTGTTGCGACACACCTGGTATGGTAATGTCCGCGAACTGGAGAACGTCTTGGAGCGGGCCTCGGCATTCTGCGAAGGTCCGGTCATCCGTGTCGAGGATCTGCTGTTTCTATCCATCCGGCCCAACGACTCCTCTCCCGTCCTGCCGCCTCCGCCAAGGACGCTGGCCGGGAAGACGCTGGACGAATTGGAGAAACAGGCCATTCTCGACACGCTGGATGCCTGTGGTGGCAACAAAGCCGAAGCTGCGCGGCGGTTGGGAATTAGCGAAAAGGGGCTCTACAACAAGCTGAAACGCTTCGATTTGCGGTCCGACGAAGAACTTGTCCAAGGTTGATGCCGGCCGCCCCAGAATAGAACCAAAATCACGGGTAGTGCGACGAATGCCTGCGAACATACAGCAGCAGACCGCCGCAGACTGCCACGAGCAGCCAGATGAAACCCGGCTCAGGTGCCGGCATGCCATGCAGGGTAGCGGTTCTCAGCAACGTCTGGATGTTACGTTCCCCAAAGTACACGGCGAAGATCGTGTCGTTGTAGTCCCGATCCCCCCTCCGTACATGTCCTCAAAACTGACTAGAACGTACGGACTATTGACCTGCGTAAATGACACCACGTGATTGATACGATCCGTGTTGAGTTTGCTGTCGGTGGAAGAGAACACATTGTTACCGCCATTGGCCCCATTCGAGATCAAAAAGAAGTCCAGGAGGGTGCCCGCTTTGAAGCTGCCTAGGTTCACGAAGTCGCCAGGCATTATGAGTTACCCCTGGAAATCGTCTGAAGGGAATCTGATATTGTGTTTGGACAAATGGGGTAACCCGAGATCGCAGCCAGTCCTGCTCCTGAAGTTCCAGGCAAGCGTTCGTACTGATCTGGGCCAGAATGTTCTGAAAGCACCAGTGAATCAGGTGTGCCGCAACTTCGGTATCTGTTGCCGAGCGGAACTGATATGGATTGGTTTGCAAACCCCGTGCCAGTGCGTTGTGAAATGGCGAAATCCGTGCCCTGCCTCGCGATTTGTGCGAATAACGCAAGAATATTGGAGGTAAACCAAGTTGGTAATCTCTACGTCACGGTTGCGATTCCAAGGACCAGCGCGGCACGCGCGTTCTGAGGGGCTACCGGCGCGCAAGATCTCGAGCGAGCCCTGCAATTAACCGGGATGCCCACAGGCCCGCAGCGTACTGCGCTGGAGATTGGCTGTGGCGCAGGCCGAATGACCTGGGCCTTGGCCCAACATTTCGGCCATGTGGTGGCCACGGATGTATCGGAGACTTTTGTCAATATCGCGCGTCACCACTGCCGCAGCCGCAACGTGACTTGGCGTGTCAGCTCGGGCCAAGATCTTGATGCGGTCGCTGTGGGCCGATCGACGGACGATCGTGTTGTGGAACAAGGATCCGAAGGACTTCGCGGCTAAGTCTCCCGAACAGTTGATCGAATGGTTCCGGAATCATTCGCTGTCCGGAGGGGACAGCGGTGCCGTTGTGGCGGCCGTTGGGGCGGCCGTTGGGGCGGCCGTTGGGGCGGCCGTTGGGGCGGCCGTTGGGGCGGCCGTTGGGGCGGCCGTTGGGGCGAGGCTCGATGGTTCACCGGCCTTCGGCTGACCCGGTGTTCCGTTGGTTTTCTCTGCGAGACGCTCGATCAGCGCGATCATTTCCGCGGCATGAATCGGTTTGGAGATATAGCCATCCATCCCCGCCTCGCGGCAATGCTGAGTGCCTTCGCTCATGGCATGGGCGGTGACCGCCACGATGGGCATTCGGGCCTTGGCCGGCTCGCTCAAGGCCCGGATTGCGGCGGTGGTCTGGTAGCCGTCCATGTTCGGCATTTGCAGGTCCATTAAGAGCACGTCGTAGTCGTTCTGCTGCACGTGGTCAAGTGCCTGCTGTCCGTCCCCCGCAATCTCCACCCGATGACCGCGCTCTCGGAGGATGTAGGCCACAAGCTTCTGGTTCATGAGGTTGTCTTCTGCCAAAAGAATCCGCAGTGGCTTGAGGGCTGCAGCAGAAACCTCGAACGCGGGCATCGTTTCGAGAAGCGGTTGCGTCGCCTGGGGCAAGCGAATGGTAAAGTGAAAAGTGCTGCCATGGCCTTCCTCGCTTTCGCACCCGATGCGACCCCCCATCCTAGCAACTAGGCTGGATGAAATTGACAGTCCCAACCCAGTGCCTCCAAAGCGTCGAACCGTCGAGGTGTCGGCCTGCTCAAACGGAAGAAAAATAGTCTCCAGCTCGCTCGGCGCGATGCCAATACCCGTATCTCGGAAGGTGAATGCCAGGCACACATCGTCGGTATCTTGTAACTCGACGGCCACGCGCACCTCGACATCGCCTTGTTCGGTGAACTTGATCGCATTATCCGCCAAGTTCAACACGACTTGCCGCAATCGCATCGGGTCGCCGACGAAGACATCGGGTGTGTCAGGAGTGACATGGCAGGAGAAGCGGAGTCCTTTCTGGCTTGCGCGCACTGCGAGTATTTGGGTGGTCTTTGCCAGCAACTGGCGCAAACTGAACGGAATCGCCTCAAAGTGCAGGTTTCCTGATTCGATCTTCGCTGAATCCAGCAGGTCGTTCAACAGAACCAAGAGCATGTCGGCCGATTCCAGGGTCATTTCAAGGAAATTCCTGGCAACAGGGTCCATTGGCTTGGACATCGCCAGATTGACCATACCCAGGATGGCGTTCATGGGCGTGCGCAGCTCGTGGCTCATGTTGGCCAGGAACTTACTTTTGGCAAGTGTGGCGGATTCAGCACGCTGTTGCGATTGCTCCAGTGCCTTATTGGCCGATTGTAGGGCATCGGTATATCGACGCAATTCGTCAGCGGCTTGTTTGGACGCCGTGATGTCCTCATGTGCGACCACAACGCGCACGGAACCCTCGCCAGGAAAGCGAGTAACCTTGCCGATGAACCAACATTTTCCCACGGGAGAGTTGCACGCATAATCGAGCGTGAACTGATCCTGCTCGCGCGAGAGCACGGAACGAATGCCCGCGGCAAAGGCGGCAGCCTCGTTGGAATCGCCTCCCTGGACCGCATCGCATACGGCAAGATAATTAGTGCCTTCACAGGTGCTGACAGAACCATTGGAGTTAGCTCCGGCAAAATCGCGCCATGCACGATTGACCGCAATGATCTTTCCGGTTACGTCAAGGACGACTAGGCGTGCCGTAAGGGCATCGACGGTCGCCTGCGAGAAACGTTCGGAGTCCCGCAGTGCCTCTTCAACACGTTTGCGTTCCGTGATGTTGGTTATCACGACGCGGCACACCGGCTCTCCGCATTTGCCGCCATCCACCGCGTTCGTCTCCAAACGTGCCCAAAATGTCGTTCCGTCTTTATTCACCATCCGCAGTTCGCACACCTGCGGCTCGCCCGTTACGAAGGGTTGCCTGCGGCACAAATAGAAGATATCACGGTCTTCTTTGAGAATGAAGTGATCCAACGACCAGTTGATGAGATCGTGTTTCATCGTGCCCAGCAGGGCGACGGCGGTGAGGTTGACCTCCAGAATCTGCCCTTGCTCGTTGAGGGTACAATAGCCCACCGGGGCCAAGTTGTAGAGGTTAAAATAGCGTTTACGCTCAACCTCCAGGTCATCCTGCGTCTGACGCAGGGCCACGTTTTGCATCTCCAACTCAATCTGATGCACATGCAAATCGTGGAATGCCCGCTGTACTTCTTCGGGCGAGTAGCTCGAGTGGTGTTGCTGCAACAGGCCAGCCCTATTCAGGACCATTTCTTCGGCCCGCTGGCGCAAATCGGTTTCCAGTTCAGAATGCGGTTGTTTTTCCGTCACCGTGTTGCTCGCGTCGTGGTTTTTGTAGGATGGACTTCCAAGTCCATCTTCGTTTTTGTGTACGGACTTGGAAGTCCATCCTACGATCATTGTCACGAAATTGAACTTACCACAACACTAGCTTGCGCACTACGCCACCCCCCAAGTTTCTGGGTTGCAATTCCCATACCTTCAGGTCAAGTGGCCATGCAATTGGTAGAATCCCGCATTTACCTCAATCAATGCCTTCTCTACTTGGATATAGGCCGGCAAGCCGATCTCCATGACAAAGAAAATAGAAATTCCTGAGCAGAATAATCAGGCTCAGCCGTTTTTGGGTCGTAGGATGGGCTTTAGCCCGTCGAAGAAATTGACTGGCGGGCTAAATCTGTAGGGTGGGGAGAGTGAAACGAGCCCCCATACGAACGAAGTTAAGGATTTCACTCGTCCCACCCCACCCCACCCCATTACAATGTATCTGGTGCCACGAAGCCTATCCTGGGAACTCGTGCCCATTCATTTCCCTACGCCAACGGCGTTGTGTCCCTAAGTAGGGGACTAATTACGTCCGATGGACACAAGCGGGTAAGGGAGAGGCCAGGATTGCGAATGGGTGCGAAGTTCGAGCAGAGAGTTCTGTACGGGCGCGGACCCGCACAGGTAGGCTTTGGCATGTTATTATCCTCCTTTCATCGCCTCACTCTTTCTTCTAAAGGTAAACTTAGTCCCGAGCCACTGCGGCTCACGCACCCCTTCGGGGTCGTCGGTTTTTGATCCGTACACCCGGGTGCGATGCCCTACCCGGGGCCAATCGCTGCGACCCCTTCGGGGTCCATCCCGAAGGGGCGTTCCGTTTATTTCCCTATCCCGAAGGGATTTCAGCGATTAGCCGGTGGTTGCGGAGCGTTAGCGACGCCAGCACCGGTTTCCGAAAAGGGAGACCTTAGGTCGGCGGCGGTGGGTCGGTCGGAGACCGGCATGTCAACTGAACCAACTGGCGTGGCAGGATTTCGAGACACGGACCAGTCCGATCCTTGCGGCGTTGATGGCGAATATGCAAAGGGGTCCGAAAGATGCGGCTCGGGTCAAGCTGGCCTGTTTACGAATGCTGGCCAAGTTACAGCTCGACCCCGCACGGCGAGAATTGATCTCCGGGTTTGTCGATTCGTATCTGGAGCTTACAATGGAGGAAGAGGAACAACTCGGGGAGGAGTTACAGGAGCTTCACCCCCAAGAGAAGGGGGGTGTAATGGAAATCGTGACTAGTTGGATGAAAAAAGGTTTGGAACAGGAGCGCCAGGAGGGATTGACTCACGAGCAGGCGAATTCTTCCTTTTCTGCCCGCTTACGGTCCATCAGGGCCTCGAAGACACCCCTCACTCCGCAGCAGGTTTCCGTTTCGGAAGCATCAAGTTGTGATTGAACCTTTTGCATGAACTCTTGCTCCCAGATATCGCCCTGCATCATCGTGGCCGTGTGCAGCCAGAGCTGAAGCGAACATTGCAAGGCGAGGACCAGATCGGTCGTGGTCAGGATACCACAGAGACGCCCATTTTCAACCACTGGCAGGGCGGAAATATGTGCATTGATGAAGATCGTGATCGCCGGGCTAATGAACGCATCGGGCGATATGGTTTTCAATTTTGTACTCATCAATTCACCGGCTGTCGTTCCTGGCTTGTTGCTCAAATCGCGATCGCTCACGATTCCGAGTAACTGTTGCCCTGGACCACAGACGAGTAGGTGTCGAACATGCGACTTCAGCATCAAATCTCCGATACTTTGCCGCGTTGCGCTGGAAGACACCGTCAAAGTTTCCGTCGTCATGAGGTGCCGCACCGAGAGTTTGTTTTTGAAGAGATTACTGGGATCCTGCGAGAGCAGGAGCAAAAGTTCCTGCCGCTTGGCGCAAAACCGCTCTGTAAGGCCGGGTACTTTGCTGTCGTCTTCCGACGAAATCGGCTGCTTACTGCGACGGAGTCGGCGAAGAAGCAGGGCACTGCCAAGAACGACGACGCCTGCGCCAAGTGCAACCCCCCCGGCGATGCAGGCGTGCCGATCTCCGGTGTCACACATCGTCTTGAATCGCGACTCCTCGGCACCGGACAAAACCTTGTTGATGGATAGATTGACGACGGGTGACGTTGCCGGTATTTGGCCTGTCATTCGGCCAGCAAGGTTTGAGAAAGGGCGCGCCGCGGAACCGCCGAGCCAGACCATGCCTCCCCCCACAATCAGCATCAAGAGTGCCAGGAAAATTACGTACTCCACGGCCGAATGGCCGCGTTGTCCCCGAAGCAGTCCATGCATGAGACATCGCAACCCGTCACCCTCTTTGGTTACCGAGCACACACTACGCACGAACATCCCAACACGAATGAATGAGAACATGAAGGCCCTTTCCTAGGGCTATCTGTCTGAAGAAACTTAACCACTTAACCGTAGCATACTAATTC
>Ga0118677_10004032_pt1 | contig 27119 bp, 27 predicted proteins | sample AliMusrvi5mmetaG_FD_86154 | JGI IMG/M metagenome (GOLD analysis project Ga0118677, IMG submission 86154) | reverse complement strand
CGCAGAGACTTTCCGTTCCTCAAATACCTTTCAATCCTCTGACGTTCGTACGAACACAAATGTGTGAATTTTCTCATAATTTCTAATCATACAAGTGTTCGGATTCAAAGGTAAATCTCCAAGTAATGAGTTGAAAATACTGAGAACAATTTAGACGAATGCGGTAAACAAAATGGAGGTTTAATTATGAATGCAGAAACACCACTCGAACGAGGAGTGCGGCTTAAGTTGCCCGATAATAGGCAGGCAATTACACACAGGTTTAATATCGATGGTCACATTGGTTTCATCACAGTCGGGTTGTTTGCTGACGGTCAGCCAGGCGAGGTGTCCATTGTTATGGCAAAGACGGGTTCAACCATCCATGGCCTCATGAAGACTATCGCGACTCTTTTAACTCTGAATCTTCAATACGGAGTCCCGATAGAGGAATTGGTAAGAGAACTTTCACATTATCGTTATTATCCAAATGGTTTCACTAAGAATCCAGAAATCCCTAGAGTGAAGTCAATCACAGACTACATCTTTCGATGGATGGGTATTCAGTTCATTCCAGGCTATCGTGCTAGTCAATAATGAGGAGGTTTTTGCAAAAGAGGTTCACCAGAGCGTTAGATGCTTGGTGAACCCTTTTCATTTATGATCATTTGACAAATCGCAAAAAGAGTGTAAATTCAAACACAGAGTAGAAGTAATGAGTTGAAAATATGGGGAACAGCTTAAACAAATAATGCGGTAAACAAACAGGAGGTTTGCGATGCAAGTACCAGTATTACGGCCAATGCCACTAACTGCGCAAGCGGTTACGCATAAGTTTAAAGTGGCTGACTGTGAAGTGTATGTGAGTGTGGGGCTCTACGAGGATGGAATGCCCGGCTCGATCACAATCACGCCAGCTAAAAAAGGGTTGCATTTCAACGAAGGATTGTTGAATACAGCAACAACTTTTATCGGTCTGGCACTCCAATACGGAGTGCCACTCAATGATGTTTTGGACAAGATGAAAGCGCAACGGTTTGAGCCAAGTGGGATGACTTCGAATCCGGGTATTTCAATGGCTGCGTCGATTATCAATTACATTGGCCGGTGGATGGAGAAGGAGTTTGTCCACAAGATGCCGGCGCCTCATCCGGAATTGGGTCTACGGAGCTAAAAAGTTCTTTTCGATAATATAAGGAGGTTTACGAAATAGGTTCGCTTGGCGTCTCAACAGATGCTAAGTGGACCTATTTTCATTTATGATTGAGAATTTTTCCACGATGATGATTGACAATGGCTTTTTTAGGAGTAGCATCAACTATGGAGAAATAGGAGGCTCCTTTTATGGACAAATCATTGGGAAATCTGATCCGACGTAGGTTGGCTGAGACTGATTTCAATGCGAAAGTTGTGGTTGTGTGTGTACCGCCAGCAACACATCGTCATTAAGTGAATCACTCATACAATATCCGCGGTTGTTACCATGGTCACTTCATGGTGCAGTTCAATATGAAGACTGAGGAGATATGCACATTGGGTGTGTTTCCTGAAGATGGGGTTACTCTCTTTCCAGAAAGAAGAGACCACATAAATCTACGTGCCACACTGGAATCACAGGCTTTTAAAAGCGGGGCTCCATGTGGAGTGCTCATCAAGCGTCTTTCGTATGATAGGCGCGCTAAGTTCGTGGTCTTGGAGCTACTCAGGTGGTTAAGACAGGAAAAGAAAATCATCAGTCGTTCTTTGGAGGGTTTATCCGATGATTCTCATCGTGGTGAACAACCTTTGGCAGAATGAACAGATCAATTTGGGAGGGGTGTCCGAGAATGGATGCCCCTCTCTATGTTTTTACATATCTTATCCACCGTCATCGGATCTCTCGGGTCGAACCATTCGATTCTATTATCTCTTTTGAACCAAGTCTTTTGGCGGCGCGCGTATTGCCAGATCTTTGTCGAGAGTTGTTCGATAAAATCTTCACGCGTGATTTGTCCCTGTAGGTATCTTGCGAGATAACGATACTCGAGTCCGAGTTCTTCCATGCGTTCGTAAGATAATCCATCACCGATACCGGCGTTGCCGGCATGCAGTTTCTCTGCTTCTTTGATCATTCCGCCAGCACATTTTTCATCCAATCTTTTCAATACGCGATCCTTTATGCGTCTTTTCAGGTCTTCGTCAGACATAGATAGGCCGATCATCACAGTTTCATATTTTGAGTCCGAGCTATCCATCTTCAATTCCGGAACAGCGCCGAGCTTACGAGCTACGAGTATGGCACGGATAATCCTTCGCTTATTCTTTTCCATATCCTTGGCACGTCTAGGATCGAGCTTTTGCAGCTCGACGAAGAGTTCGTCGACATCCTTAGCTTCCAGGACTTCTTGCTCTGCTGGGTCATTTTCAATATCAGGGAAGCCGAGATCGTCTACGAGAGTTGAGATATAGAATCCAGTTCCACCACAAATGATTGGAAGTTTTTTGTGACCACTTTTATTTTCGGCAATGATTTTTCCACTGGAGTTTATTTTCTCAATGGCCTCCTCGGCGGCTTTTTTCCAATCCATAACCGTGAAGCGATTATGCGGATTAGCTATATCCAAACAATAATGGGGAATACCACGCATCTCTTCATGCGTGATTTTACCAGTGCCGATGTCGAGACCTTTGTAGACTTGTCGAGAGTCCGCAGAAATAATCTCACCGCCGATGCGGTGCGCTACCTCCACGGCCAAATCGCTCTTTCCGGTTGCAGTCGGTCCTAATATCACAAGTAATGGTATTTTCATCTGTGCCGGGAGGGAGAATCGAACTCCCATGGATTTCTCCGCACGATTTTGAATCGTGTGCGTCTACCAATTCCGCCATCCCGGCAAATATCTCTCTCTTGCAATGTGCTACCAAAGTTTATATTAAATTACGAATAAGTCAAAGAGGGTGAAAAATGAGAAGGAGAAAATAAGAAAACCGCGAGAAGCGTTGGGACGTCAGTCCTGCGGCTTTCTTGCGGTTGTTTAAGGTTTCGTCAAGGCGTCAATGATCTCATCGAGCTCGTGAGCGTTGCAGATCACGAATGTGTATTGCATATTATCTTTTATATATTTGACAATCGTCGGAGCCGTGAATCCGGCCAGTAGGATTCTATCGCCTTTGCTGCTATCAGGATTTCTTAACCTCCATAAGCATTGAGCGACAACAACTTCGGACTCACTCTCGGGCCTTGTTGCAATCCGTTCTTGAGCTAGTTTCAGCTTGATCGGATCTACATTTTTCAGATTAGCCTCGCCATCGGGCATGTTAATCTCCTGGTTAATGATTTCGTCTGGGACTTGGAAAGCCCTAGACATTTGAAACATCCTTACTTTTACTGGATGAAGAGTTTTTTTGACTTCCAGAATTTCTTCTGGAGTTCCTTGGCAGGTCATGATGACGCGACTCTTGTAGCCACTGCCTTTCTCGATTACCAACCACGTTGGGACGCCGTTGCCGACTATCTCCCATTGGTTACCGAAATGGTTAGTGGTCTGGTCGATTATTTCTAGACCAGCCCTGAGACTCTTCAACCCTTTCACGTTCGAAGATTCGCCTTTTTCACCAGCCTGCGTTATTTGTTTCGTAGCGATTATCATCGCGTACCTCCGTTTTTGTTTATGATTTTTCTTTTTGAATGTTCAGTCACTGCAAATTGCTTAAATTACATATGACATAAGCCGTAAAAGAGTATAACACCATTATGTGTATCTTGTCAATACCACCCCAAAAACCTGAATAAATTAAAAATCTACACAAAAAATGCTACAATATCGCCATGGCAACATCTGCATCATCTTATGTTAATGACGCGATCTTCTGGATTGAGATTGAAAAAGTTCATCCGAACCCTTATCAACCGCGACGCGAATTTGACGAGGCTAAACTCAAGGATTTGTCCGAATCTATCCGTATGTACGGAATACTTCAGCCGCTCGTTGTGACGCGTAAGGATGTATATCACGAGCAAGGCGGTATGTCCGTCGAGTACGAGCTCATCTCTGGTGAACGCCGTCTGCGTGCTTCGAAGCTCGCTGGCTTGTCGCAGGTGCCGGTGCTTATAAGAAATGGTGAAGAAGATGCCCAGCTCAAGCTGGAAATGGCTATCATCGAAAATCTCCAGCGCGAAGATCTAAATGTTGTAGATCGTGCGCGGTCATTCGAACGCCTCGCGAAGGAATTCGGCTTGAAGCAAGCTCAGATTGCTGATAAGGTCGGCAAGAGCCGTGAGTACGTCTCGAACTCCATGCGCATCTTGTCATTGCCTGACGATATGATAACTGCGCTCCAAGAAGGTAAGATTTCCGAAGGTCATACGCGTCCATTGCTCATGCTTGTGGATAAACCGGAGGAGCAGATCGTCCTTTTCAAAGAAATAATGTCGAAGAAGCTCACCGTCCGCGAAGCGGAATCTCTTGCGCGCCGTGTGGCCACCGAGCGTATTCGTAACAAAGAAAAATATCTTGATCCAGCTATTATGGAAATGGAACGCAACTTCACTGAATCTCTCGGTACTCGCGTGCGTATCGAAAAAGGAAAAGAAGGAGGAAAAGTCACTATAGATTTTTTCAGTCCAGATGATTTGCGTGTATTGTTGGAGAAGTTAAATGGTGTGGCTGCGCCGGCGGCGACGGTTATTGAGAATACTACTCCAGGCGTCGACGATCGTGCGCCAGAGGATATAAAAGAGGCAGAGGAAAGTGGTGACTTGTATGATTTGAAGAATTTCTCGGTGTAATCTAAATCGCTTTCTTCTTGAACCCTCTCGGCTTCTTCGCTATAGCTAACATCTCGAGTGCACGCTCCAAAGTGATCTCATAGACATCATCCGGTGCCTTTATTGAACGGAAATTACTATCGGAGACGACATAAGGACCGAAACGACCAGCGGAAGCGACAACATCTTTTCCTGTTTTTGGATCGACTCCGAGAGTGCGAGGTAATGATAGATATTTGAGCGCGTCAGCGACAGTGACCTTAGAAGGATCCATGGTTTTGGGAATTGAGGCCATGCGCGGTTTTGGCATGGTAGGCGCGACAGGTGCGGCAAGTTCTGCGTCACCGACTGTTTTTTTACCCTTCTTCTTTTTTGCAACTTTCGGCGGCTTTACTCCGAGCTGGACATAAGGACCGAAGCGGCCATTTAGGACAAATATAGGCAGACTAGTTGTCGGATCTACTCCTATTGGTTCATCTTTTTTGAATTCAGTTCCGTCTATACTCAATGCACCGTCGCAATCCGGATATTTTTCACATGAGATGAACTTACCTCCACGGCCGAGCTTGATATCCATATCACTGCCACATTTCGGGCATTTATATTTAGTGTCGGCTTTGCCAAGATTGGTGGCTTTGGCGATCTTCTCTTTTGACTTAACATCTTTATGAAATGGCACATAAAATGCACGCAAAGTCTTCGCGTATTCGCGAGTGCCATTGGCTATATCGTCGAGTTCATTTTCCATCTCAGCGGTGAAAGTGTCGCTTATATAAGTAGGGAAATATTCCTCAAGGAATGAAGAAACAACATCGCCAGTATCGGTTGGTTTCAGTGAGCGACCTTCTTTCTCCACATAGCCACGGGTTTCGATAGTCCTCGTGATCGAAGCATAAGTAGAAGGTCTACCGATTCCGCGTTTCTCCAACTCTTTGATGAGTCCAGCTTCGGTGTATCGTGCTGGTGGTTGTGTCTGTTTTTCTTGCGAATCTATGGAAATAAGTTCCAGCGTTTCATCCTTCTTGCATGGAGGCAATGTTATTTCTTCACCGATCGATTCTGGATCAGCTTTCAGCCAACCGTCGAATATGACACGCGATCCGGTTGCGGTGAAATCCGGAATCGGCTGTGCACTAGCGCCGGCGGCCGTTCCGGCGGCCATCACGTTTGCAATAATTTTTGTTCTGGCAATGCGTGCGTCGGTCATCTGCGAAGCTATGGCACGAGCCCAGATAAGTTTGTAAAGCTTCTTTTGTTCATCGGTCGTGCCGGCTGACATTTTTTCGGCATGAGTAGGACGGATGGCCTCGTGAGCTTCTTGGGCATTTTTGCTTTTTGTGGCAAATGTTCTAAGCAACAAATATTCCTTGCCATAATTTTTCGTGATGACGCCGGTGATCTGGTCAATGGCTTGTTTACCAAGGTTTGTGGAATCCGTACGCATATAAGTGATATGTCCGGCTTCATAGAGCTTCTGAGCTATACCCATAGTGCGCGAAGGTGAGAAGCCGAGGCGTGAGCTGGCAGTCTGTTGCAATGTCGATGTGATAAATGGTGCGCGTGGCGATCTTTTTTGTTCGGTTTCTTCAATATCGATCACTTTCCAGTCCGACTTTTTGTCGCGTGCGACTTCGAGGATGCGATCTACTTCTTTTTTGTCGCGTGGTTCTTCGGTGCAGGTTAGGGTGATGTTGACACCACTGTTCGCGCCGACTTTGTCGGCAGCTTTCGCAGCTGCAGCCGATGTCTTCCATATACCTTCAATAGCCCAGAAAGTTTCCGGTTTGAAAGCGCGGATCTCGCGTTCTCGTTCCATTATGATGCGCAATGCCGGCGACTGCACACGACCAGCTGATAGGCCGTAGCGGACTTTTTTCCAGACGAGACCGGAAAGGTCATAGCCGACGATACGATCGAGGACGCGGCGTGCTTCTTGAGCCTCGCGGAGATGCTCGTCGATGTCGCGTGGATGGGCGATGGCTTCCTCCACAGCTTCTTTTGTTATCTCGTGATAAGTAACGCGCTTAATAAGTTTTTTCGCGTCGCGTGCAGAGATAGTTCCTCCAAGGTCTTTGTTTGTCAGTAATTCTTTTATATGCCAAGCAATGGCTTCTCCTTCACGGTCCGGATCGGTTGCCAGAATGATCTCGCTGGCTTCCGTGGCTTCTTTTTGGATTTCGGCAATGACGGCGTGTTTCTTCGCCACAATCTCATAATGAGGAATAAAGCCACCTTCTATATCTATGGCTTTTTTGTTTGATTTTGGTAGGTCGCGCACATGGCCCACAGATGCACGCACAATGAAATCTTCTCCAAGATATTTGGAGATTGTTTTTGCTTTCGATGGTGATTCGACAATGAGTAATTTTTTATGTGCAGTCGTTGGCATTTGAGATGGTGTTGCGGTAAGTATTACACGATTTCTGGTAAATGTGCAATTTTAATGCGGTTTTGTGGATGAGATCGATGCTGTCGGCCGCGCTCGCGGTTCTGGTATGGATGGGGTGTGACACATGCTTTTTGAGTGTTTTTCAAAGTGACAGAAAAGTTGTCACTTTTCAAAAGTGCTAAAAAGTGTGTGTCCCCCTACACCCTTTTGAGCATTTCCAAGCCAGGGCGATATCTCCATAGATATCTTTTCTTCGTGCTAGTTTTTACTATAAGGATATTTCAACATTGATTCGAATACCAAGGAATCATTTTGGGACATTCCAAGCGCCTCTACTATTCTCCGATTTATCCTTTGATCTTTCATTTCCAAATCTTTGTTATGAAACCATCTTCATCCAATACGGCCCCTTTCATTTCCAAACTACTTATAATCGCACTTAAGTCAGCAGCGTCTATATGTATCTCATTGATCAACTCATCTCTCATTTTAGGATAAGAAAGATGATCTAGAAGCCTTCGCTCATCTTTTTCAAGCGTTGTCATATCGAAATCACTTTGCAGCTTAGGAATTTCGGTACGAGCGATGCCGAGAGATTCCAGAACATCTTCGGCGGAAGTTACAGCTATTGCTCCTTCGCGCAATTTCATGTTTGTACCACTGGATAGGTCGGAGAATACAGAACCAGGTACAGCAAATAAATCACGATTGAAGTCCAGGGCTTTATCGGCAGTTATCAATGTACCAGAATCTTTGCGAGCTTCAATCATGAGTACTGCATGAGAACATCCAGCCATCAAGGCGTTTCTTACTGGGAATGTCCACCCATCACCACCTTGTTCAAGGTGAAAAGGAGACATGATAGCACCACCAGATTCCAAGATCCTTTTTGCCAATTCCATCTTGGAACTTGGATATAGAACGGATTCCAAAAGACCTGAACCCGGCATAGCTATTGTTTTTAGACCTGCTTCAAGTGCGAATTCATGTGCGAGTGAATCCATCCCGATAGCCATCCCAGATATTATGACCACAGGACTGCCTCGTAATCCGAGAATGATCTGTTTACAAATCTCTCTCCCATACTGACTATGACTACGTGATCCGATAACACACAAGAATTTATGGTCATCATCTGCTGGTATCGAGCCGCAGACATAGAGCTTCTTCGGTTGTTTGGTCAATTGGCGCAGCAGAAAAGGATACTCCTCCGGTCTCAGGAGGCGAATTTCGTGGCCTAAACATTTGCGGTTAATGTTGATACCTTTTATATTTTTTATATTTTCGTCGGGCATGTCAGCAATCTTCTCATACCAAGTTAAAATATTCGTGCAGAAAAGTTCAAATTTTGTTCAAGAAATATTAAAGAAAAGTTCAAGAATTCTTCAAGAAAACCGCACTTCCGTGGAAGATTTTCGGATGCGCACCCTTTGTTTGCGCTTGTTGCCGCAAATTGCCGCAAATATGTTAATATATAACCAAGCTAAAAAGCGCGAAAACCATGCTCGACATCAAATTCATCAGAGAAAATAAAGACCTTATAACCGCTGCGGCGAAAAAGAAGCGCATAAAATTTGCCGTGGATGAGCTGATAAGCGCAGATGACAAGCGTCGAGTCCTTATGGCCAGTACGGAGAAAAAGCGTTCAGAACAAAATGCTGCCGGCGAAAAGATAGCCAAAGCCGCTACACCGGAAGAGCGCGCGAAGCTGATCGCTACCATGAAGACGGTAAAGACCGATTTTGAGAAAGAAGAAGCCGAGCTGAAAGAAGTCATGGTCACATGGCAGAACTTGATGCTCCAAGTCCCAAATATTCCGGATATGTCCGTTCCTGACGGAGATAGTGATGCTGAAAATAAAGAAGTGAAATCTTGGGGAGAGAAACCGAAATTCCAGTTCGAGCCGAAAGATCATGTGGAGATTATGACAAAGCTTGGCATGGTCGATTTTGAGAGAGGATCAAAAGTTCACGGATTCCGAGGGTATTTTTTGACTGGCGAAGGTGTGCGTCTTTGTTTCGCTATTTGGAGTTACGCTCTCGATTTCTTCGGCTCAAAAGGTTTCATCCCGGTTTTGCCACCGATAGTGGTCCGTAAGATAAATCTATTCGGCTCCGGATATCTGCCACAAGGCGAGGAAGACCTTTACAAAACTCAAGATGGCGATTATCTCGCCGGCACAGCTGAAGTTCCGATAATGGGTTTCCATGCCGATGAGACATTGGCGGCTACGGAGCTTCCAAAGAGATATCTAGGTTTTTCTCCATGTTATCGTCGCGAAGCCGGAGCTCATGGCAAAGACATCCGCGGCCTTATTCGTGTAAATGAATTCTATAAATTCGAGCAAGTTGTTTTGTGCGAGGCCAATCACGAGACATCGGTGAAATATCATGAAGAGTTGAACAGAAACACAGAAGAATTCATCGAGACTCTCGGTATTCCTTATCATACAGTTGCAAATTGCGGCGGCGATCTTGGCCTTGGTCAAGTAAAGAAATATGATATCGAGCTTTGGGTTCCGAAAGAAGGCAAATATCGCGAGATCAGTTCAGCTTCTTATTTCCATGACTTCCAATGCCGTCGCTTGAATATCCGTTACAAGGATCAAGAAGGTAAGCCCAAGTATGCGCACTCTTTGAATTCGACCGCTATCCCAACTCCACGCATTCTCGTCTCTCTCATTGAGAATTTCCAGCAAGCCGACGGTTCAGTGAAGATCCCAGCACCGCTTGTCAAATATTTTGGTAAGGACACTATAGTTGCGCCGACCGGCGTGTCAGCCTCCATAAAATAACATGCACATCAGCCGCCGTACACGCCAATCGGCGTCATATGTGGAACATAAGCGCAGAAAAGCTGTTTGGGTTTTGGTGATAGCTGTAGTTATTTTGGCAGCTGGTGCTTTTGCACTATCTTGGTTTACAAGATTGGCGTTATTCAAGATAAATTCTGTACGCATCGATGGTGCCGATCCTGACATAACCTCGAGCTTACAATCCGCAGCGCAATCGGCGATTTCCGGATCTTATTTTGGTTTGTTCTCGAAAGCCAATTCCATCATATATCCGCGTGGCGCTGTTGTGCGCGCAGTCAAGGAAGCATCTGGAAGGATCGATACCGTCCTGACCAGTTTAAATGATATGCATCAGATCACAATCACCGTGACTGAGAAGACGCCGTCGGCATTGGTTTGTCCTGGTTTTCCAGACGATGGTAACAGCTGCTATTTTGCTGATAAGACTGGTTTGGTATATGCCGCAGCGCCGGATATGTCAGCTGGTTTATATTCTCGATATTATGTTCCAGCTATATCTGTCAATAGCACCGCGACTGGTACCATCATAGGAAGTTATGCCACTTCCACGGATGAATTTTTGAGACTGCAGTCAGTTTATAATGGAGCGAAAACCGCCGGTTTGGAAGTCGAATCAGCTCTGATAAAAGATAAAGGTGAATATGAGATGTATATCTTAAATCCGGATAAGTCTATCGCCATAGTTTATCTCAATGACTCAAGATCTCTGTCGGATGAGCTTTCCAACCTTCTATCTTTTTGGACTTACATGGTAGTCAATCCACGAGTAACGAAGACTCCGCCATCATTTGATTATATAGATGTGCGCTATGGCACAAATGTTTTCTATCGTGTAAATGGCGGCGTGGCTTCTAGCAAATAGCGCGCGAGTAAGGTATTTTTAAATGAAGAATTTTTTCTACATAGTTTTTGGTGGATTGGCGTTGTTCATAATCGGGATTTTTGTGGTTAAGATCGGTATCGCGGTCACTTCAGCGAAACCGCCTGTTGTTATAAATCCAGTCACCTCTTATAGTGCGACTCAAGAAGAAGACAATCTGAATACGACTTATAAACTTTGGTCGTCGACTTCGACTACATCCTCAACATCGCTCAGATCTGCCATAACCGCGAAATCTTATATAGTTATGGATATAAACAGTGGATCTGTGCTCGCGAGTCGTTCACTAGATATGCTTATGCCGATCGCTTCTCTCACAAAACTAGTTACGGCCGTGGTGGCAAAGAAATACATAGCGGCTGATGCGCGCATCGTCATTTCAAAAGATATCTTGAACACTTATGGCAATTCAGCTGGTTTCAAAGAAGGGGAGACATTCACTGTCGGTGATCTTATGTATCCTCTGCTTATGATTTCTTCCAATGATGCATCTGAAGCGATCGCCGCCGCTTATGATTTTTCTGGCGTCTCTGGTCGTGCTGCTTTTATCCGAGCTATGAATGATTTTACACAATCGATAGGCGCTTACAGAACTTATTTTGCAGACCCAGCTGGATTGTCTCCGGATAGCGCTTCTACAGCGCGTGATATGGCGATTATTTTGGAATGGATATATAAGAATCAGCCGAGTATCTTGGATGTCACTTTGCAAGAGACGAAGACGATTCGTTCGCATACTTGGGTGAATCCGACGCATTTGCTTTCATGGTCGTATTATCTCGGTGGTAAAAATGGTTACACCCCAGAAGCTAGTCTTACCGGTGCGTCTCTTTTCAAGTTCGGCACAGCTACTTCTTCGCCGATTTATGCGGTCGTGGTCTTGGGTAGCCAATCTCGCGATTCCGATGTAGTATCTCTGGCGAGACAAATAATAAAATGAAAATGAAAACTACGGCGAAAAACTTTTGGCAAAAACTTCATAAGCCATTTTTCGTATTGGCGCCAATGGCCAATGTCACCGATGCCGCATTTAGAAAAATAATCGCTAAATATGGCAAGCCAGATGTGATGTGGACGGAATTTGTCTCCGCCGATGGGTTAATGTCTTCTGGTCGTGAGCGTCTTTTGATTGATCTGAAGTTCTCGCGTGCAGAGAGGCCGATAGTGGCGCAGTTGTTCACTGGTCATCCGGAAGCTATGCGCGGTGCCGCCAAACTAGTTGCCAAGCTCGGTTTCGATGGTCTTGATATAAATATGGGCTGTCCCGATCGTTCAGTCGAACGCCAAGGTGGTGGCGCGGCGATGATGAAGGATCAGCGCGCGGCGATCGCGGTTCTTGAAGCCGCTCGCGTAGGCATTCCTGTTTCTGTGAAGACGCGACTCGGCTATAACAAGATCGATATGGATTGGATAAAGTTACTTTTGCAAAATAGGTTTTCGGTTGGCCTAGGTCAGCCGCAACCGATCCCTGCTTTGACTGTACATCTGCGCACACGCAAGGAAATGTCCGATGCGCCGGCTCATTGGGAGTTGATGCCGGAAATAGTGAAGATGCGTGATGAGTTGCAAGCGGATTTATCGGCTGGCGCACGGACTTTGATTATTGGAAATGGTGATGTTTTTTCACTCGACGATGCGCGTGAACGCGCGCGCAAAAGCGGTTGTGACGGAGTGATGATTGGTCGCGGTATATTTGGTAAGCCATGGTTTTTTGCCGCTACCAGTGCTGCCGCTGGCGGTGCTGGCGCCGCTACAAAGTCTGTGTCGCCGGACAAGCGTCTAAAAATAATGCTTGAGCATGCTGTGATATTTGAGAAGATGTTTGGGCGCGTGAAGAATTTCGCGGTTATGAAGAAGCATTTTAAGGCTTATGTAAATGGTTGGGATGGTGCCAAGGAATTGCGCGCAAGGCTCATGGAAGCGAAGGATCTCAAAGAGGTAGAGAAAGAAGTGAAGAATATAAAGGGGTTGTGTTAATTTGCTGGCTTAATATGCCGGCAGATTTTTAGCATAGGTGCAGCACACATGCTTTTTGAGTGTTTTTCAAAGTGACAGGTAAAATGGCTTAAAATCGTGACTAGGGTATGCTAATATAATCTCATAAAACTATGTCTGTACTCTACCGCACATACCGCCCAGTCAAATGGTCCGACGTCGTCGGTCAAGAGCAAATCGTCAGCGCACTCAAAGATGCCATATCGAGTAAGCATGTTGCGCATGCATATCTTTTCTCTGGAAGTCGTGGCACTGGCAAAACCAGTGTGGCGCGTATATTGGCACGAGCATTGGATACAAAAGAAGAAGATATTTATGAGATCGATGCCGCCTCCAACAGGGGAATAGATGATATCCGTCATCTCCGTGAGCATGTATCTGTGCTTCCATTTTCCTCGACATACAAAGTTTATATAATCGACGAGGTACATATGCTTTCGAAAGACGCTTGGAATGCATTGCTAAAAACTCTTGAGGAACCACCGACTCATGTCATCTTCATCTTGGCGACGACCGAACTCGAGAAAGTTCCAGAGACTATAATCTCGCGATGTCAGACATTTTCTTTCAAGAGACCTTCACGAGACGTGATTCGCGTGCATGTTTCGGACATTTCAAAAAGGGAAGGCTTCGCACTAGATGCCGGTGCCGCCGATCTCATCGCACTTTTGGGTGATGGCTCATTCCGTGATGCTCTCGGGACCCTGGAGAAAGTCATCGCTTCCGCAGCGGCCAAAAGCATAAAGCGTGTTGATGTTGAAAATATCACTGGAGCGCCAAAAGCCGAGATCGTGAATCAGTTCATAGAGCAGATTCTCGCCAAGGATTCCGACAAGGCATTGGCGACTATCGGCAAGGCCGTCGAATCCGGATTGTCTATGAATCTTTTCTTGACGCTCATCCTCGAGAAGATGCGCTTCATCTTCCTCGTACAAAATTCGGCATCATCGCGTGCGCAGGTGCAAAGCCGCACATCTGAAGATGATATGGTTTTCATTTCTGCGCAAGCTGCCAAGAAATCTCTGACTCCGGCGACTCTGTCGGCAATCCTCCAAGCCGCCATCGACACAAGTCGCGCATCCATAGAGAGTCTGCCACTCGAGTTGGCTATAGTCAGGATTTGTTCCACAGCCAGTATTGTATAATTGATCGGTGCAAACAAAAATTCTTGAAAAACAACAAGCCATTGCGTTTCGTCGTCAAGGTTTGACATACCTGGAGATCTTAAAAAGAATCCCAGTCGCTAAATCCACTTTATCTCTATGGTTAAGAAGTGCGGAACTTTCTAAACCTCAAAAGCAGAGGATTACTTATTTGCGTATGCGAGCACAGAAGAGAGCCTCCTTGGCTAGAAAGATAAAGTCGATCAAGTCGTGCCAGAAATAAAATCTGCAAAATAAAATGGATTCAATTGTGCGTCGGAGTCTCGCTTGATAGGATCAGATGTGACATATATATTCACGAGAATCATAAAGTAAGAACCGAAGAGGTGAGGCGTTTTTGGTCTCTGAAGACAGGATTTCCGATCGAGCATTTTAGCCGCGTCTATTTCAAGAAAAATGTACCAGCAAAGGTATACAGAAAGAATAGGACAGCCTTGTATAACGGCCTATTACGCGTTAATATAAGCGCCAGTTCCAATCTCAATCGTCGTATCACCGGTTGGATTCGTGGAATAGTAAAATATTGGGGGGTCGTCTAACGGCAGGACAGCGGCCTTTGAAGCCGTGAATGAAGGTCCGATTCCTTCCCCCCCAGCCAGTGATTTGTAAACATAAATATGAAAACAATGTTCATCCTTCATGGAGGATTTAATCCTGAAAAGACAGATAAGGATCGTTCTGATTTCTATAAAGAAATATTAAAGAATGCCCCAGAAGAGGTCAAATAAATAAAAATCATGAAAAATAATATCAACAAATCCATAACCATCTTCGGACTTGGACGCATGGGTATGCAGATTGCGCGACGCCTTCACAAGAAAGGTTTCGATGTGACGGCTTGGAATCGCTCGTCGGAACCGGTGGCGGAGGCGAAGAAGAGCGGGGTATTTGCCACGAACGATTTGGATGAAGCGGTGGCGCGTACTCCTGGACGCATCTTCTGGATAATGCTTCCGCACGCTATCGTCGATGATTTTCTTTTCAGCGAATCGCGCTCTGATCTGCGCGCCGGTTCACATTCCAGCTCGTGCCTAGGCTCGCATCTGAAAAAAGGTGACATCGTCATAGACGGAGGCAATTCATTTTACAAAGATAGCCAAAAGCGCGCTGCGAAGCTGGCGAAAAAGGGCGTGCATTATTTCGACTGCGGGACATCTGGCGGAGTTTGGGGTGAGAAAAATGGTTTCGCTCTTATGTTGGGAGGCCCGAAAGAGAAGTGGCCGATTATTGAGCCATTCATCCGCGCTCTTTCCGCTGGCGACAACTATGCTTATTGCGGTGCATCTGGTGCGGGTCATTTTGTGAAAATGGTCCACAACGGTATCGAATACGGTATGATGGAAGCGATCGGTGAAGGTTATGCGGTTCTTGAAGCGAGCTCATTTGATCTCGATTTGGCGGCAGTCACGCGTGTTTATCAGAAAGGCTCGGTCGTGCGAAGTTGGCTTATCGATCTTTGTCGCAACATCTTTGAAAATGAAGACATCGCCGCTACTTCCGGAAAAGTCGATGCTACTGGTGAAGGTGAATGGACGGTCAAAACTGGACACGAACTCGGAGTCGATGTGCGCGTGATCGAAGATTCTCTACAAGTTCGTAGGGAATCAGCTGATCCGAAGAATCAGAAGAAATATTCCAACAAGATCGTCGCCTTGTTGCGTAAGCAGTTTGGTGGACACGCTATACATTCCCATGACAAATAATTTCTTTACAAAGAGAGCCAAGAGCTTTGTTCACGCTGGTCGCGGCGTTTGGATTTTCCTGAAAGGCACTCACAACTCTTGGATTCATATGACTATATTCGTGATTGCTGTCATCGCTGGTTTTTATTTCGACATAAGCCGCTTGGATTGGTTGATGCTTATATTCGCCAGCGGATTGGTTTTCATGGCTGAAGCCTTCAATACAGCAATCGAGATAGATATCGATCTTACTTCGCCGGAATATCATCCATTTGCTAGGGATACGAAAGATGTCGCCGCTGGAGCGGTCTTGATAGCTGCTTTGACCGCAGCCGTGATCGGAGTATTTATATTTGGCCCATACTTGTTGAAGTTCGTAAAGTAGTGTATACTCGTCCCATGGCAAAAAGAGCAAGTCAAGACATAAAGAATAAGACCTCGCGTTCTCGCAAGACCAAGAAGCGTATTGCGGCCAAGAATGCGCGTTATTATGGTAAATAGATTCAGGAATGGCGGTGCCTCATCAGCCCACCATGGAGGTGGGCATGTTTTTCGTGCCAAGCCGAGATTTGGTGGTAGGCCTGGAGGCAATCGTGGTGGAGGCGGATTTCGTGGCGGCCGCGGCGGTAGACCAGGTGGCTTTAAGGGAGGTGGTAGAGGTGGTCGCTTCGGTTCATTTTCTGATATTTCCAAGTTCGTCAATAAAGCCGTTATTACCGAAGAGACGACTCATTTCAAGCCGGAGCATAACTTCACCGATTTCAAAGTAGATGAAAAGATAAAAGTTAATATTCTGAAGAAAGGTTATAACGAGCCGACTCCTATTCAAGACAAGATCATTCCTCATATTCTAGCTGGACAAGATGTGGTCGGCGTCGCCAATACCGGAACTGGCAAGACTGCGGCATTTCTGATACCGCTCATCGACAAGGTCATGCGCAACCGCAACGAAAAAATCTTGATCATGGTTCCAACTCGTGAGCTTGCTACACAGATCGACGATGAGTTCAAGGAATTTTCTCGCATGCTTTCGATGTTTTCCGTCTGTTGTGTTGGTGGTGCGCCTATCGGTCGTCAGCTCGCAAATCTGCGCCGCTCGAACAATTTCATCATAGGCACTCCCGGAAGACTGAAAGATCTAGAGGAAAGGAAAGCTCTCAACTTATCGCAATTTAAGACTGTCGTCCTCGATGAGGCTGATCGTATGTTGGACATGGGATTCATTCACGACATGAAATACATGATCTCGAAGATGCCAGCAGATCGCCAAACACTTTTCTTCTCCGCTACTATGTCCGGCGATATCCAGAATCTAGTGAAGAGCTTCTTGCGCAATCCAGTTTCTGTATCTGTAAAAACCGGTGATACTGCCAAGAGTGTTGATCAGGATATTGTCCGTGTCGGCCCTCGCAATAAACTCGATGTCCTCCAAGACCTTTTGAGACAGACAGATTTCTCTCGAGTTCTCATCTTCGGCAAGACTAAACACGGGGTTGAGCGTCTCAAGGAAGCATTGGTCGCACGCGGATTCAAGTCAGAGTCTATCCATGGCAATAAGAATCAGTCTAAGCGCCAAAAAGCTCTCGACCTCTTCAAAGCCAATCATCTCCAAGTTCTAGTTGCTACCGATGTTGCCGCCAGAGGCATAGATGTTTCCGATATCAGCCATGTCATCAACTACGATTTGCCTGCCACTTATGAAGATTATATACACCGTATAGGCCGTACTGGCCGTGCCGGCAAGAAAGGGAAGGCGATTACCTTTGTTGACTAATCGGTCAGTCGGGTCCGTCATTAGTTTTCCACATATCCTGTATAGCGCCCTATATATCGCTTTTTGCTTATGTGTTATAATTTACAAGACCGCGAGTCAATTTATTATCAACATTAGTATTAATATTTAGTTAAATATGATTACAAAAATGCGCACTAAGGCCAATACACAAGGTTTCACTCTTTTGGAAATCTTGCTCGTCGTGGCTATTATCTCTATCTTGGCAGGTATAGTCATCGTCGCTATCAACCCAGCCAAACAGCTCGGTGATGCTAGAAATGCTCAAAGAAGGGCTGATGTTTCCACAATCTTGAGTGCGGTTTATCAGTATGTCATAGACAATAACGGCACGATCCCACCGTCCATACCTACAGACTCAACTGATGCTTATGTTTCTGCTTCGACCACATGTGCTCTTATAATGACGAACGCAACATATCCAGAAATCTGCAAATCAAGCGCGACTTCATGTTCTGGCTACACAGCTCTCGGTCAATACTTAGCTCCGACAAGTGGTGGTGTTTCTTATGTCTCTTCGATGCCAGTCGACCCTTCCGCTACTTCCACAGGTACTGCTTCCGGATATTACATCTCTAAACTCTCTCTAAGTAGCAACCGTATCATAGTTTGTGCGCCTTTGACCGAAAATATTACTTCAGGAGGTACTGTCGATGGATCTATTGGGGTTTCTAGGTAAACTTACGGTTTAATTGTTACGCGCTCGCAAAAATAATTCATGTCACTCTCATATGATCGCGAAAAGCTAAAGGAATTACTCATTGCAAAAGGTCATATAGATGAGCTTCGTTTCAAGGCTGCAGCCGAAGATGCCGACAGGCTCGGTCAGCCGGTGGAAATATCTCTGGTTGAACGAGGAGAGATCAAGGATTATGATCTCGGCTCCCTTATCGCCAACAGTTTCGGTGTTCCTTTTGTGGATATAAACGAGCAAGGTGTCGATAATGAAGCCTTCGAGATTTTACCGGAAGTGGTTGCTCGTTCGCAAAATGCCGTTGTATTCAGTAAAGACGGTGATGATATCAGCCTGGCTATCACCGATCCGAATAATGTCGAATTCATAGATTCTCTGGAAAAAGTGACGAAAGGGAAAGTATCTATCTATTACGCCACGCCTTTTGGTATACGCGAAGCATTTAAGAATTATAAAGACAATATTTATAAGACAGTCAAGGATCTTATTGAAAACTACGAGGTGAATAAGGACGAGACCAGCCCGGTAGTTCTAGTCGATCGTCTGCTTGACTATGCTTACGAGAACAATGCCTCTGATATCCACTTGGAACCAGCTTCAGATGGCAATGTCTCAGTCCGTTTTCGTATCGACGGCACTCTCTATGAGGTCTCAAAATATCCTATAGATATGCATCGCCCGGTCGTTTCTAGAATAAAGATCATGTCCCATCTGCGTACCGACGAACAGGACGCGACTCAAGATGGTCGTTTTGATTATGTGGAAGAAAAAGTTAAATTCGATGTTCGTGTTTCCATTTTACCCATAACACACGGAGAAAATGTGGTTATGCGCATCCTTTCGGAGAAATCCAGAAAAATGACACTCGAAGATCTAGGTCTTTTCGACGAAGATATGGAAAAGGTTAAGAAGGCGATAGATAAGCCGTACGGTATGATTATCGTAGTTGGTCCAACCGGTGCCGGTAAGACGACTACCCTGTATTCGATCATGCTTATCTTGAATCAAGAGCCGATCAACATCGTCACTATCGAGGATCCAGTTGAGTATAGCGTTACGAAAGTCCAGCAGATTCAAGTGAATGCCAAGAAGAACATCACTTTTGCGAACGGTCTTCGTGAGATTGTTCGTCAAGACCCGGATGTGATCATGGTGGGAGAAATCCGCGATAATGAAACCGCCTCCATCGCTGTGAATGCAGCCATGACCGGTCACATGTTGCTTTCTACTATGCATGCCAACGACGCCGCCACTATTTTCCCACGCTTGACGGAGATAGGAGTTGAACCTTTCCTTGTGGCTTCTTCAGTAAATGTCGTCATCTCGCAAAGATTGGTCCGTAAGATTTGTTCTTATTGCAAGATCTTATATCCACCCCATCCGGAAAATCTCTCGGAGATAAAGCGTATAAAAGAGACGCCAGAATTCAAAACTCTTATGACCAGACACTTCCCAGGACAAAAGATAGAAGACTTGAAGCTCTACAAAGGAACCGGTTGTAAGAATTGCAATCATACCGGATACCTCGGTCGTATGGGTATATTCGAAGTTATGGAGATCGACGATGATATCCGCGACCTTATCATCAAGAAGTCCTCGGCTTCGTCAATAGAGGCAAAAGCCGCCGCAAATGGTATGATACCTATGTTCTATAATGGCGTTGGTCTTGTATTCAAGGGTCTGACTACCTTTGAGGAAATACTGGGATTGACAAATTAATGGCAATAACTTTCAAAACAACTTTACAACTGGAGGATCAAGTCGAGTTCGCAAAGAACTTGTCCGTGCTTCTGCGTGGAGGAGTTTCTATCGATGAGGCTATACTCTCACTGGCGAATCAGGCACGATCGACTAGTTTGAAGAAGACTCTGGTAGATATAAACAGCCACTTGGCAAAAGGTGTTTCTTTGTACACCGCCATGGCCAATAGCAACAATCGCTTCGGAACTGTGGTGACGAGCTTGGTTCATGCTGGTGAACTCTCTGGATCATTGCCGGAAAATCTGGATTTCTTGGCGGATTGGTTGAGCCGCGATAGTAATTTGCGTAAGGAGATCAGTTCCGTGACGCTTTATCCGAAATTGGTTATTGGAGCGACCGTTTTTCTAGGTGGCGGTTTGGCCGTATTTATATTACCAAAACTGGTGCCGATGTTCTCTAGCTTGCATGTAAAATTGCCATGGATAACACAGTTTATTCTGGACTCGTCGGTCTTCTTGCAACAATATTGGATAATGATATTGCTAGGACTTATAGCCTTATACATAGCTTTTCAGGTCCTCATGCACACAAAAGTAGTCAAATATACAATAGACAGATTTTCTATACATATATCTTTCTTTGGTGATATGATACGCGACTATCAGTTGGCGCTTTTCAGTCAGCTTATGGCTACGCTTTTGAAATCCGGATTGACCGTCGATGAATCACTGGAGATTGCTTTCGTTGGTACCGGAAATCTCTACTACAGAAAAGCTCTGACTGATATCAGATCCAGGCTTTTAAATGGTGTCTCTGTGACCGAAACTGTGAAATTGTATCCAGCTTTGTATCCACCAAACTTCGTTAACCTATTGTCAGTCGGCGAGAATTCCGGATCTTTGCAGGAATCATTCACAAATTTGGCGGACTATTATACGAAAGAGATAAATATCAAGACCAAACGCTTGCCAGTGGTAATAGAACCTATACTTCTGGTTATTATCGGAGTTGCCGTGGCTACCTTGGCTCTTGCTATCATCTTGCCGATCTACAAGTTGACCGGAAGTTTGAGTTAATGTAAATGTCATGAGATCGAAAACAAAAGGTTTTACAATCATAGAGATGATAATCGTCTTGGCCGTTATATCCGTCGTGTCTTTGGTTACGGCGCCACTTGGCTTACAGTTCTTCAATAGCCAGACTATCGATGGGATGCAAAGCCAGCTCGGAGACACCTTGACGCGTACCCGTAGCCAGTCTGTGGCCCAGAAAAATGATAGCCAATATGGAGTCTGTCTAAACACTTCCGGTAGCTCCACTGTTTCTTATGTTCTATATGCTGGCGCTGCCGGTTCGCCTTGCTCTTCTCATAATGCAACTACAGATGAAAAATATGCTTTACAGAGTGGCACAGCTATCACATTTCCAGGATCATCTACAATTCCAGAAATAAATTTTGCCAAACATACAGGAACACCTTCAGCTACTGGAACTATATCTGTTGTTTGGAATAAGTTGACTAAGACATTGACCATAGATAGTCTCGGCACTATCGTGGAGAATTAGGATATAAAATATGAACAAATCCTTTTTAATGAATCACGGCCAAAGATTATCAGGTTTCAGTCTTCTGGAATTGGTATTGTCTATATCCATATTTGCGATCGGTTCTATCGTCGCTGGAAATATGATTATTGACGCCAATACTTCCACACGCGTGGATCTGGACAAAGCCGAAGCTGTTCAGATTGCACGAGAGGGTATAGAAGCGGTCACTTCGATCCGCGATTCCGGTTTTGCCAATCTTTCCATATCAGGTTCGCACGGACTAGCTTCTGGTGGAGGTGGTTACGGTTGGGTATTCTCCGCTTCAACATCTGATCTGGTAGACTCCAAGTTTTATCGTTCGATAACTATAGCTTTGAATCCAACGAGTAATTTTACCAGCACTTCCACAGCCACAGCTACCAGTACAGTTACTTGGGTTAGTGCTCGTAATAAGACTGATTCGGTGAGCTTGACGACCGTTCTCACAGATTGGCGTTTGTATTAAATGCTATAATATAACTATGTTTGTTCGCACAAAAAGTGGCTTCGTAGCATTGATCACTGTCCTGATTGTGACTGCTGTTTCCTTGATCATTGGCACGACGATTCTTCTGAAAGCTATCACCCATGCATCTATGAGTTCATCGGAGATTTTTTCTGCTGAAGCCTGGACCGCGGCCAATAGCTGTGTAGAATACGCGCTCGGTCAGTTTTCCGCAACTACTTCGGCTTGGACGACATATACTGGTGGAAATACCTTAAACCTGGGTGGCAATAATTGCTATATTTTCCCTATAACAGCTACTGGAACCTCACAACTCATCAAGGCTTCAAGTACGGTTTCTTCTTTTGTCCGCAAATTACAGGTTGTCGTAGCTACAAATACACCTCAATCCGTGGTATCATCTTGGCAGGAAGTCGGAGATTTTTAATCCGCATTTAAATTAAATAATAATCAATTTTAATAAGAAAACATGGAAGGTCTTTCAATATCAGAGGTAAAGAGTAAATCAAAGATGTGGGTCGGGAAGCTCCACAAGCTTTTGAATACGAACTTTGACCGTGCTTTCGGATTGGATGTTGCCGATAGGTCTATCGAGATCGCTGAACTTAGTAAGATGTTTCGTTTCTCTATAGAAAACTACGGTCGTTCCGAGTTGCCGGAAGGGATTATAAAAGACGGCCGCATCTTGGATGAGAAAGCTCTAGCTGAACAGATAAAGCTATTGCTTCAAAATGTTAAACCACGCCATGTCTCTACAAACAAAGTTATTTTGTCATTACCGGAATCTCAGGTATTTACTCATCATTTGGTTTTGAATACTATGTTGACCGGCGCCGGACTGCGCCTTTTAGTTCAGAAGGAAATTATGAAGGTGATGCCGATCAGTCCGATGAGGATGTATTGGGATATCAAGGCGAAGACTATGGCTGGCGGAGGTTTGAGTATCGTCTTTATGGGGATACAGAAGGATGTTGTCGAAAGCTATATTCGCGTCTGTAATGTTGTCGGCCTCGATGTGGTTGGTCTTGGGCTTGAGCCACTAAGTATCGCGAGTTTGCTCCTGACTCCAGAAAACACATTTACTGCCATCATAGATATGGGGACTCACACCACAGATGTCAGTATCGTTAGAGGCAATGACGAGCTGGAGCTTACTATAACCATACCGATCGGTGGTAGTGATATGACAAGAGTTATAGCTCAAGGTCTAAATGTCGATGAGGCAACTGCAGAATCGAAGAAGATCGCCGTCGGTTCGAATACTTCCGAAGAATTATTCTTCCTGATCGAGCCGGTAGTGAAGAATATTGCTGCTGAAGTCGGTCGCGTGATTTCATATTTCGAGAGTACTTTTGGTAGCAAAGTGGCTTCATTACTACTTGTCGGCGGTGCTTCTATAACCGGAGGAATAAAAGAGAAGATTGGTGAGATTTTGGGAAAGCCGATTATATCTGCCGCTCATTTCAATAATTTCGAGACCTTGGGAATTCTCGGGGCACGCGGTAGTGTGACTGGCAAGAAGAGCGAAGATAGGCTTATACCAATGCTCTACACCAGCGTTATCGGTCTGGCCATGCTTGGCGCTAGCAATGAATTTGAGAACATAAATATTCTGAAGCAGATGCCTTCTCTTCAGCTCAATAATATCAAACGAGCCGATCTCCTCAAATCCGGTTATTTGAGCAAGATCACCGCCGTCAGAATAATTCTGAATAGCCGATTGATGCTCGTCATCTCCAGCTTGTTGTGCGTCGGTTCATTCCTGACCTTTGGATATCTTTGGATGTCGTACAACAATACCGGTCCTTCATACCAGATCAAGGATTACAAGACCGCCAATATCTCTATCAATGCTCTTTCTGGTAACCTATCCTCGATCCTAAATTCTCTGAATATGGCCAATTCCATCAGCACAGACGCTACAAGCACGACCCCTACAACCACAAAAGGCAGCGCCAATATCGGGACTCAAGCATCATCAACTGCGAAAAGTGTGCTTAAAAAAGTAAAATAAATAACGGACAGTCATCTTGATTGTGCCTTCTTGTTTGAATCGTCGAGCTGAAGTCTTCATTTTTATTTTTGGACTGAAGATTATTTTTCCATATTTAGAGACACGCTTGGCTGTATCAGTATCTTCGCCATAAAAAACTAGAGCCGTATTGTAGCCACCGGTTTTTTTCAAGACATCGGCTCGAATAAGATTGTTTCCGCCGATCAGGACCGCTCCACCACGCACAAAAGGTAGTTGCAACAAGAAAGCGACTGGTCTGTATATATAGTTTTGCATCAAGAGTGAGCTTGTCCTGAAAAAAGGATGAGCGTCATAGTAGTCGTAAGGACCGCTGATAGCGACAATATCGTCTTTGGTGGCGCCTTCCTTATCCAAGAAATATCGTGCGGCTTTGCTCAACCAATCTTTTTCTGGCAAGCAATCGGCGTCTATATTGGCGATGATTTCTCCGCGCGCTTCTTTGCGACCACACTCACGCGCATGAAGAAGACCTTTTTTCGCCTCGTGGACCAGTCTGACAGGAAATCTACGCACAACCTCGGTGGTCCGATCGGTGCTGACATTATCGACGACAATAATCTCTAGATCAGGATAATCTTGAGCCAAAAGAGCCTCTAGAGTCGGTATTATTGTCGATTCTTCGTTATGTGCTGGTATGACCACCGATATTTTCGGTTTTTTGACGGTGGCTTGCGTGTTTATCGGATATCTTTCCATATTTTTGTGTGTGATTTATTGAAGGCCATAACCCAAAATGTCTCTACCATCCAAATACTCAAAAGTTTCGGCCAACCGAGTAAGTGGGCTCGTCGACCAGTGTGGCGGATGACGATATCCGAATCATAATAAGTCCTACCGATTTTCGAAAGGCGATTGAACATATCACCATCTTCGCGAGTTACCAAATCTTCGCGGTAACCGTTGACTTGTAGAAATGCATCACGACGGATCATCTGGAATTTACCGGCGGCTTCGCCGATATGAAGGAGATTATTTTTTATGCGATGGACTAGATTGAATATAGAGTAGACTATTTTGTCACCCCAAGTCTCATATTCCGGTAATACGCCGATAGATCCTGTCAAAGCTACTAAGCGTTTCTTTCCGACACCTGTATCAGTAGCGAAAAGATTGGCGGCACGAGTGAGCGATGCCTCAATGTTCTCTATGACACAATCTGAGTCCATAAAAACCAGAAGATCTCCATGCGAAGCTTTGGCACCGGTATTTCTGTTAGCTGCAATGGTTGCATGCTTTTTTTCATTGGCCAAGATAATCACCGGATATCCTTGCGCTGCGGTACGGGCTACAGAGACTGTATTATCAGTGCTCTTGTCGTCTGTGATTATCGATTCATAAGGAATAGCCGTCAGACGCTTGACGGTGTCACCGATAGCTTTTTCTTCGTTATAGGTCGGGATTATTATGGAGATCATGATTATTTGCACAAAAAGATTATTTTGTTGTCGGAACTCCTTTATAAAGATTCGGCATTATGAGCGTGCGGATCCAAGCGCCTAGGGTTATTAAAATGAATAATACGACCAAGAGGACTAGACTGACGACGATGCGACCGCCTAGGGAAACGAACGCTGAGTAAGCATAGCCGAAGCTGTAGCCAAATGCCAGCATCAACCAGATCCAGACGATACTGGTCAATGTATTGGATATTATGTATTTCCAAAATGCAAATCTCTGTATGCCGGCGTTCATTAGCGAAATTGCCATGATTGCCATACCGACCGGAGCGGCTACAAAGAAAGAAACATAGTCTTTGTATTTATTGAAAATGTCCATGGAATTGACTATATGATCGTGTTTTATACCGAAGAAATCTCCGAATGTCGCGATAAATACAGTCCCGCCGATTCTGCCGGCCATATACCAGAAAATATTACTCAAAAGGTCGCCGATAACTATTGTCGAAGAGACTGAAATAAAACCAACAAGGCCGTATTTCAGCAAAATACCGCACAGAAATGCGGTCATCGTGGCCGTGATAAAGGCCGGTATAAACATGAAAAATGCCAACATGTCTCATATTTTAGCGCGTATTATGATATAGTGGAAGCGCCACTTTTCTATATGTGTGGCGCGATTATGTCTACATTATATAAATACATTTTGAAACCAGTATTGTTCCTGATTGATCCAGAAGTCATCCACGACACCTTCATCTCTTTTGGTGAATTTCTGGGTAAGTTCCAGTTAACGCGTTGGGGAATCGGACTCTTTTATAATTATCATGAAAGCGCAAGCGATTCCTCAAATCGTCCTGGGGAGGGAAAGGCGCAAGGCGCAAGTATATCCAAAATTGTTGATGGTATTAAATATCGCACGCCAGTATTATTGTCTGCTGGATTTGACTACAATGGTCGGCTGACACAGATTTTGCCATACATCGGTTTTGGCGGAGAAGAGATAGGTTCTGTCACAGCACGACCATGTACTGGAAATCCGAAGCCGAGATTGACGCGTCTAGCGAAGTACGGAAGTATTATCGTCAATAAAGGTCTGCGCAATGATGGAGTAGACGCGATTATCGCAAGAGTGAAAGGTGCAAAATGCAAGGCGCAAGGCGCAAAAGATTTCGTGGTCGGTGTTTCTATTGCAAGAACAAACGATGAACATTCTATAGATCTCCAATCCGGTATAGACGACTACGCGTATTCATTTAAAAGGTTAAATGAAGAGGGAATCGGTGATTATTATGCCATCAATATTTCTTGTCCAAACGCTTTTGGTGGTGAGGCCTTTACTACTCCAGATTTGCTTACGAGGCTTATCATGAAGTTGAAGACGATCCCTTGCACAAAACCGGTCTATGTGAAGATGCCTATAAACTTGCCATGGGACCAGTTCAACAGTCTCCTTAAGATTATTGATTTCTACAAGCTTCAGGGTGTGATAATCGGCAATCTGAACAAAGACTACAGTTCTCTCGGTATCAATGCCGAAGTTCCAGACGAATACGCCGGCGGCCTTTCCGGTACGCCTTGCAAGAATCTTTCCACGGACTTGATTGCGCGTACGCGCAAGGCTTATGGTAAGAGGTTCACTATTATTGGAGTTGGTGGCATTATGTCCGCTGCCGATGCTCGCGAGAAATTTGCTGCCGGTGCTGACCTAGTTCAGCTCATAACAGGGATGATTTATGAAGGACCTGGATTGGTAAAAGAGATATGTAAGGGGATTGAATAAGCCACACCTTATAT
>Ga0118677_10004031_pt1 | contig 27124 bp, 28 predicted proteins | sample AliMusrvi5mmetaG_FD_86154 | JGI IMG/M metagenome (GOLD analysis project Ga0118677, IMG submission 86154) | reverse complement strand
AATTTGACCCAATAGATCATCGACCTGTGTGCTGGCTGGTAATACTTCGATTTCAGGATCAACAAGACCAGTTGGCCGCGCTACTTGCTCTACAACTTGTCCAGTATGCTGACCCTCATAATCTGCTGGGGTCGCTGAAACAAAAATGGTCTGACGCATCTTGGTCTCGAATTCAGTGAACTTTAAGGGTCGGTTGTCCATTGCCGATGGCAGACGGAAACCAAACTCAACGAGCGTGTGTTTACGCGACTTATCCCCGTTATACATCGCATTGAGCTGCCCAATGAGGACATGACTCTCATCCAAGAACATCAAAGCATCGTTAGGCAAGTAATCCACCAAAGTCGGCGGAGCCTCGCCTGGCTTGGCGCCAGAGAGATGGCGGGAGTAGTTCTCAATTCCTTTGCAGAAGCCCAACTCATTGAGCATCTCGAGATCAAAGCGCGTCCGTTGCTCTAAGCGCTGCGCCTCAACCAGCTTGCCATCCTTGACAAACTCATCGAGACGTTCGCGCAACTCGGTCTTAATCGTTTCAATCGCTTTAAGTACTGTCTCGCGTGGGGTGACATAGTGTGAGCTAGGGTAGACAGTAAAGCGAGGAATCTTTTGACGAATACGTCCAGTTAAAGGATCAAAGAATTGCAAACTCTCAATCACATCGTCAAACAACTCCACCCGAATCGCGAGCTCATTATGTTCTGCAGGGAAGATATCAATCGTATCGCCACGAACCCTGAAAACACCGCGCTTGAAATCTAATTCATTGCGCTCGTATTGCATCGCAATTAAGCGGACCAAAATATCGCGCTGGCTCATCTTGTCACCAGGCCGCAACGTCATGACCATGCTGTGGTAATCACCGGGATTGCCAATACCGTAAATCGCCGACACTGTTGCCACAATAATGACATCGCGTCGCTCGAGCAAACTCTTGGTTGCTGATAAACGCATCTGTTCGATATGTTCATTAATTGAAGAATCTTTCTCAATAAACAAATCGCGCTGCGGCACATAAGCTTCAGGCTGGTAATAGTCGTAGTAGCTCACGAAATACTCCACTGCATTGCGTGGAAAGAATTCGCGGAACTCGCTATAGAGTTGTGCTGCTAGTGTTTTATTAGGAGCAAAAACAATGGCTGGGCGCCCTGTTCTGGCAATGACATTGGCCATCGTAAAAGTCTTGCCAGAACCGGTTACCCCCAAGAGCGTCTGAAACACCAAACCATCCTCTACGCCCTCAACCAACTTCTCAATTGCCTGAGGTTGATCACCTGCTGGCGGGAATGGCTGATAGAGGTGGTAAGGGGAATCGGGAAATTCGACAAACTTAGCGGGATCCAAGTCATGCCCTGCTTGGCCCAATGGGTCGGCCACTACCGCGGGGAGAGTCTCATTCACAGGGGATTTAGAGGAGGTTTTCGGGGACTTAGGGGGCATCTCAGCTATCATTTCAGCTGTAAGTTTGTATTACAGAGAATTTTGCACAAACGATGATTTTGCCGTTTTTATTTAAAAATAGTGAACTTCGGTGTAAAAATTCGTAAATTAAGCTAAAAAGTACCTATAACCTCTTCTTCCCCAGACCAAATGACCCTGTTTTCTTCTGTTCAGCTTGCCCCTAAAGACCCTATTTTTGGCTTAACCGAAGCCTATGTTGCCGATCAAAAACCCGATAAGGTCAATCTTGGAGTAGGAGTCTACTTTACAGACGAGGGCAAGATTCCTTTGCTAAAGGCCGTGCTTAAGGCTGAAGAAGAATTGGTTGCCAAACACTTACCAAGAGGCTACATCCCCATTGATGGTCCCAACCCCTATAACCAAGCGGTCCAGAATTTATTGTTTGGTGCTCACTCTCCTTTAATCAAGGATGGGCGTGTTGTGACTGCCGAATGTATCGGCGGCACTGGTGCATTGCGCGTTGGCGCTGACTTCATTGAGCGTTTGAATTTGAGGGCTCCTGCTGCAATTAGTAACCCCACCTGGGAAAACCATCGCGGTATTTTTGAAGCCGCTGGATTTGAAGTTCGGGACTACACCTATTTTGATAGCGCGACTCACGGTGTTGACTTTGCAGGCATGGTGAAATCTTTAGAGTCTTATCCAAAGCACACCACAGTCGTTTTGCATGCATGCTGCCATAACCCTACTGGTGCCGACATTACTGAAGCGCAATGGCGTCAAGTGATTGAGATTTGCAAGTCAAAAGAGCTGATTCCATTCTTGGACATGGCTTACCAAGGTTTTGCTGATGGCATTGATCAAGATGGTATTGCTGTGCGACTCTTTGCAGATTCTGGCATGTCCTTCTTTGTATCGAGTTCTTTTTCTAAATCTTTTTCTCTATATGGTGAGCGTGTTGGCGCTCTATCCATCATCACTCAAAGCAAAGAAGAATCTAATCGCGTTCTTTCACAACTCAAGCGTGTAATTCGTACGAACTATTCAAATCCACCAACCCATGGTGGCGCCATTGTTGCTGCGGTCCTGAATACGCCTGAATTGCGCCAGATGTGGGAAGAAGAGTTAGCCACCATGCGTAATCGTATTAAAAAGATGCGTCATGACTTTGTGATTAAATTAGCTGAGGCTGGCGTAAAAGAAGATCTTTCTTTCATTGAAGATCAGCGTGGCATGTTCTCGTATTCAGGCTTAACAGCCGAGCAAGTGGAGCGCCTGCAGAAGGAAGATGGTATCTACGCCCTCTCAACAGGTCGTATTTGCGTTGCAGCCCTCAATACTAAAAATATTGATAAAGTAGCTAGAGCGATTGCTCGGGTTTTGGCTGCATAGTATTAAGATAGTTTGGTAGTTCAACTGATTTTTAGGAGGTAGCATGCTATATCAGTTACATGAATTTCAAAAGGCCTTACTCAATCCACTGAGTGCTTGGGCGCGTGCGGCTTCTGAAACTTTCATGAATGCCTCCAATCCCCTTTCGAAGATGCCAGGCTCCTCACGTTTAGCAGCTAGCTATGAGTTACTCCATCGCCTTGGCAAAGAATACAAAAAACCAGAATTCGGCATTAAGACAGTGCATGCTCATGGACGTGACGTTGCCATTCATGAGGCTGTAGTGTTAGCTAAACCATTCTGCCAACTGATTCGATTCAAGCGTTTCTCTGATGATGTTCAAGTCATTACAAAACTCAAAGAAGATCCGGTTGTACTGGTAGTAGCCCCTATGTCAGGGCATCATGCAACTTTATTGCGTGATACCGTAAGAACCTTATTGCAAGACCACAAGGTTTACATTACTGACTGGGTCGACGCGCGAAATATTCCGCTGGAAGATGGGGATTTTGGCTTGGATGACTATGTTCACTACATCCAAGAATTTATCCGCACGATCGGCGCCAAGGATCTTCATGTGATCTCTGTATGCCAGCCTACGGTTCCAACTCTAGGTGCAATTTCGCTCATGGCCTCTGCAGGAGAGCAAACGCCTGCCTCCATGATCATGATGGGTGGGCCAATTGATGCCCGCAAATCACCTACCGCAGTAAATAATTTGGCAGATAAAAAATCTTACGATTGGTTTGAGAGCCATGTGATTTATAAAGTCCCTCCTCCACACCCTGGCGCAGGAAGACGCGTCTATCCTGGCTTCTTGCAACATGCTGGCTTTATGGCCATGAACCCACAAAACCATATGCAATCCCATTGGGATTTCTTCAAGAGCCTGATGAAGGGCGATGAAGATGATGCTAATGCCCATATTCGTTTCTATGATGAGTACAACGCAGTACTTGATATGGATGCTAAGTTTTATCTAGATACGATCAAGACTGTTTTCCAAGACTATGCCTTACCTAATGGCACTTGGAAAGTCGGTGATGAGCTTGTTAAACCTCAAGATATTTCGCATACTGCCTTGCTAACCATTGAAGGCGAGCTAGACGATATCTCTGGTAGCGGTCAGACACGCGCAGCTCACAAACTATGCAAAGGCATCCCTACAGAGCATAAAGATCATTATGAAGTTGCTGGTGCTGGACATTACGGTATCTTTGCTGGACGACGTTGGCGTGAGAAGGTTTACCCCAAGGTCAAATCCTTCATTCGCGACCATCAAGAAATTCATAAAAAAACTAAGGCAAGACCTCCAGCCTTAGGCGGCAAGACCTCTGACTAATACAGTCAGACTTAGTTAAATTGAAGTAGCGCATTATATGAATACCCTTGAGGAAAATGCGCTTGCCGATTCTCTAGAAGACGCTCTACCCCAAACCCAATGCACTAAGTGTGGCTATCCGGATTGCAGAGCCTATGCACAAGCCATGGCATCTGGTGATGTCAAACCTAACCGCTGCCCTCCTGGTGGTGTCGAAGGGATTCAGAGACTCAGTCGGATTTTAGAGCCGTACTTTCCGCTAGATGCTTTTGTACTCAATTCTCAAATAGATCCTAGCTGTGGTGTCGAGCGCCCTAGACCCGTCGCAGTAATTGATCCTAAACGCTGTATTGGTTGTACCCTCTGTATTCAGGCCTGTCCTGTTGATGCCATTGTCGGCGCTTCCAAACAGCTTCATGTCGTGCTGGATGACTGGTGTACTGGCTGCGATTTATGTTTGCCACCGTGCCCGGTGGATTGCATCACGATGGTAGGCGTCACTGATCAGAATACTGGCTGGAATGCTTGGGCCCCCGCTTTAGCCGATGAAGCCCGAATACGTTACCACGCTAGAGAAACCCGTTTGGCTAGAGAAGAACGTGATAACCAAGAGCGTCTTGCAAAGAAAGTGAGCGCTAAGTTATCAGCACTGAATGCAGAGTCTGCATCAACAGAAGCTGAGCTTACCGAACAGGCACGTAAACGTAAAATTATTGCAGCAGCTATTGTACGAGCCGAGCAATCCAAATGAATCTTGAGCAGCGGCGCAGTTTTTTTGAGCTATTAAAGGCGAACAACCCACAGCCCACCACTGAACTTGAATACAGCTCACCCTTTGAGCTCTTAATTGCTGTCTTACTTTCCGCACAAGCTACTGATGTCTCAGTAAATAAAGGGACACGAAAACTATTTAAGATTGCCAATACCCCACAAGCTTTACTAAATTTAGGTGAGGAAGGTGTCCGCCCCTATATTCAGCATATTGGTTTATTCAGAACCAAAGGGAAGCATATACAAGAGACCTGTAAAATTTTGCTAGAGCAGCATCAGGGTGAAGTCCCTCGTACGCGTGAGGCCCTAGAGGCTTTGCCAGGGGTTGGTAGAAAAACGGCTAACGTGATACTGAACACAGCGTTTGGCGAGCCAACAATTGCAGTCGATACCCATATTTTTAGAGTGTCGAATCGAACTGGCTTAGCGCCAGGAAAAGATGTTGTTATGGTTGAAGCGCAACTCATGAAACGCGTTCCTAAAGAATTTTTACAGGACGCCCATCATTGGCTTATTCTGCATGGCAGATATACTTGCACGGCTCGCAACCCTCACTGTCAAGAATGCATTGTTGAGCCACTCTGCAGGTTTAAACAAAAAACAGGAAAAGGAAAAGTACGTGGCGATATTTAACCCCACTCGCGAAGAAGTGCGGCGCTTTTTCTGTGACACCTGGAAGAAAAAAACTGAGGGTCATATTCTTGCTCCTCTTGAGATCATCGCAGGTGACTGGATGGAGCAGCATCCCGAGTACCACGACCTACTGGCTGATCCTGAAGGTGCTCTCGCGCAAGATTACACTCCTGAACGCGGGGAAACCAATCCCTTTTTACATCTTTCGATGCATCTTTCGATCAGCGAGCAAATCTCAATCGATCAACCACCTGGGATACGTCAGGTTTCAGAAACCCTCACCAAGAAATTAGGCTCTGCACATGAAGCACAACATCTGATGATGGAATGTCTAGGGCAAGTCATGTGGGAGGCCCAAAGAGAGGGTGGGCAACTGAGTCCTGAAAAATACCTTGAGGCTTTAAAGAAGCTAGTTTGAGCTAGGCTAGCGCAGCAATTGCTGCGCGAATTGCCTTTGGTAACTCCGCAGCTAGCCTCTTACGTTCAGCAATGATTGCTGGAGATGTCTCTCGCACCCTAGCTGACCACGCAGTACTTGGGAAAAAAGCATCATCCTCATAACGCGGTATGACATGCCAATGCAAATGGGGTACTTGGTTACCCAAAGAGGCTAAATTGATCTTGAGTGGCTCCATTGTTTGATCAATCGCCTGTTCAACAGCAAAAACGAGATTCATTAAATGTTCACGCTCTCCATAAGTGAGCTCAGACATTTCACGCACGTGACGATTCCAAATCACTCGACAAAAACCTGGCAAGTCAGGATCGTGAATCAAAATCACGCGGCAGTCATCGCCACGCCAAATCAACTCCCCCTCTTCAGGGCTCAAGGTATCTTTACAAAGTACGCAATTGCTCATGAGGTGAATGTAAACGAAAACGGCATCTAAGTCACCCTTATGAGGCGAATTAGATGCCGGTATAGTTGAGAAATTCCGCTTAGTGGAACTGCTCTTCTTCGGTAGAGCCTGTTAATGCAGTAACGGAAGACTTACCACCCTGAATAACGGTTGTGACGTCATCAAAGTAACCTGTGCCAACTTCTTGCTGATGGGATACGAAGGTGTAGCCACGATCACGGGCAGCAAATTCTGGCTCTTGAACTTTCTCAACATAAGCAGTCATACCGCGCTTCGAGTAGTCTTGGGCCAAGTCAAACATGTTGTACCACATTGAGTGAATACCAGCCAAAGTGATGAACTGATATTTGTAACCCATTGCGCCCAATTCACGCTGGAACTTAGCAATCGTTGCATCATCTAAATTCTTCTTCCAGTTGAAAGATGGTGAGCAGTTATACGCCAACATCTTGCCTGGGAATTTTGCTCGAATCGCTTCAGCAAATTTTCTAGCAAAGTCTAAATCAGGAGTACCTGTTTCACACCAGACCATATCTGCGTAGGCAGCGTAAGCCAAGCCACGGGAGATTGCTTGATCAAGACCTTTGCGGGTTTTGTAGAAGCCCTCTGGAGTACGTTCGCCGGTGAGGAATGGCTTATCGTTCTCATCGTAATCAGAGGTCAATAAATCAGCAGCTTCTGCATCGGTACGAGCCAAGATAATGGTAGGCACACCCATGACGTCCGCAGCTAAGCGGGCTGAGATCAATTTCTGAACAGATTCAGAGGTAGGCAATAGAACCTTACCACCTAAGTGACCACATTTCTTTACAGAAGAAAGTTGATCTTCAAAGTGAACACCTGCAGCGCCCTGCTTGATCAAGGCTTTACTCAATTCAAAAGCATTTAGTACACCACCGAAACCGGCCTCAGCATCAGCAACAATAGGAGCAAAGTAATCAATATGACCAGCATCACCAGGATTAACACCTTTAGCCCACTGAATTTCATCGGCACGTTGGAAAGAATTGTTGATCCGCTCAACCATCTTTGGAACGGAGTCAACTGGATATAAGGATTGATCTGGATACATTGCAGCATAAGAATTTCCATCAGCAGCAACCTGCCAACCAGACAAGTAAATTGCCTGAATGCCTGCTTTCACTTGTTGCATGGCCTGACCGCCTGTGAGCGCCCCAAGACAGTTAACGTACGCTTCGTTATTAACCAAGTTCCATAACTTCTCAGCACCAGTCTTGGCTAGTGTGTGCTCAATCTTGAGGGAGCCACGCAAACGGACAACATCCTCAGCGGTATAGCCACGCTTGATGCCTTGCCATCTTGGATTGGTATCCCAGTCTTTTTGAATTGCAGCAATATCAGCTTTGCGATCGGTCATGCTCTTCTCCCTATAAAAATGAAAACTTCAAATATTGAGACCATCAGAATTGGTAATTCAAGTCTTATGTCTTATATAAGAGTTTAGAGATTGAGCAAAAACACACAAGGCTTTTTTTATCTTTTTGAGTATAGATTTAAGTCAAATAATTCAGCGACTTATGAGTTAATTTCCATATTGTGGAATATTAGTTCAATGCTTGAAATCCACTCAAGCCGGTTTTATTGCACTGCATTTTACAAGTGGAAATATCATTTCATATGATGAAATAAAACCCGGTAGCCCTTTCGAGCAAAACCGGGTTTTTAAATGCGTGGAAACTACCGCAGTAATGAGGTGATTATTTAATGCACTTGGCGGGTAAAGCTAAACTCGCCCTGCTTATCAATATCAACAGGCACAACATCTTTGGGGCCAAACTTGCCCTCAAGAATCATCTTCGACACAGGATTCTCAATATGTTGTTGAATAGCCCGCTTGAGTGGTCTCGCTCCAAATACAGGGTCGAAACCGACTTGCGCAATCTTATCGAGTGCTGCATCGCTCACCTCTAGCTGCATATCAACTTTAGCCAAACGATCTGACAAATTCTTGAGCAAGATCTTGGCAATATTGGCAATATTTTTCTTATCCAAGCCATGGAAGACCACAATCTCATCAATGCGGTTCAAGAACTCAGGGCGGAAATGGTTCTTCAGCTCACCAAACACAGCCTCTTTGACTTCAGACTGTTTCTTATCGACCATGGACTGAATAAGGTGTGAGCCAATATTGCTGGTCATCACAATCACAGTATTTTTGAAGTCGACTGTTCGCCCTTGACCGTCTGTTAAACGACCATCATCCAAGACTTGTAACAACACATTAAATACATCAGGATGGGCTTTTTCAATCTCGTCAAACAGGATCACGCTGTAGGGATGGCGACGGACCTGTTCGGTCAAATAACCACCCTCTTCGTAGCCAACATAACCTGGGGGCGCACCAATCAAGCGAGCGACGCTATGTTTTTCCATGAACTCACTCATATCGATCCGAATTAAATGCTCTTCGCTATCGAACAAGAATCCCGCCAAGGCTTTACAAAGCTCGGTCTTACCAACACCAGTAGGCCCGAGGAATAAGAAAGAGCCATAAGGACGATTCTCCTCAGCCAAGCCTGCGCGGGAGCGACGAATGGCGTCTGACACAGCCCGAATGGCTTCATCTTGGCCAACCACACGCTTATGTAAAAGCTCTTCCATCTTTAATAACTTATCGCGCTCACCCTGCATCATTTTGGATACAGGGATACCAGTCGCGCGCGAGACTACCTCAGCAATTTCTTCGGCGCCAACTTGAGTGCGCAAAAGCTTATTCTTCACAATGCCATCTTTATCACCCTTGGCTTCTGCAGCTGCAGCCGATTTAAGCTTAGCCTCTAACTCAGGTAGCTTGCCGTATTGCAACTCGGCCACTTTTTCCAGCTTACCCTCACGCTGATACTTCACAATTTCTGCTTTGATCTTTTCAATCTCTTCTTTGACATTGGCGGTACCAAGCACAGCACTCTTCTCGGCCTTCCAAATCTCATCTAGGTCAGCGTACTCTGCACCCAAGCGTTGAATCTCTTCCTCAATCAGTGTGAGACGTTTTTGAGAAGCCTCATCTTTTTCTTTTTTAACTGCTTCACGCTCAATCTTGAGCTGAATTAAACGACGATCTAATTTATCCATCACTTCGGGCTTGGAATCAATCTCCATCCGGATGCGTGAACCTGCTTCATCGATTAAATCAATTGCCTTGTCAGGCAAGAAACGATCCGTAATATAACGATGTGACAACTCAGCTGCAGCAACAATAGCTGGGTCAGTAATTTCAATGCCATGATGAAGCTCATAGCGCTCTTGCAAGCCGCGCAAGATGGCAATCGTCGCCTCAACACTCGGCTCTTCAACCATCACTTTTTGGAAGCGGCGCTCTAAGGCAGGATCTTTTTCGATGTATTTGCGATATTCGTCTAGGGTTGTTGCGCCAATACAATGCAACTCACCACGAGCTAAGGCAGGTTTAAGCATATTGCCTGCATCCATTGCTCCGTCGCCCTTGCCGGCGCCTACCATCGTATGGATTTCATCAATAAAGATGATGGTCCGACCTTCATCTTTGGCAACATCGCTCAATACCGCCTTGAGGCGCTCCTCAAACTCGCCACGATATTTAGCACCAGCCAATAGCAATGCCATGTCTAATACCAGCACACGTTTATCTTTGAGGGTCTCAGGAACTTCACCATTGACGATACGCTGAGCTAAACCTTCCACAATCGCGGTCTTACCGACACCAGGCTCGCCAATGAGGACGGGGTTATTCTTGCCACGCCGTTGCAAAATCTGAATGGTCCGACGAATCTCATCATCGCGCCCAATCACAGGATCTAACTTACCTAAACGGGCGCGTTCAGTTAAGTCAACGGTATATTTTTTCAAGGCCTCGCGTTGACCTTCAGCATCCGCACTATTCACTGATTCTCCTCCGCGCACTAATTCAATAGCCGCCTCTAATGATTTCCGATTTAAGCCATTCTCACGAGCAAGCTTACCGAGTTCACCTTTGTCATCAGCAACTACTAATAAGAAGAGTTCGCCAGCGATAAATTGATCGCCCCGTTTAGTAGCCTCTTTTTCGGTGAGATTAAGCATATTGCTTAAATCACGTCCAACTTGAACTTCCCCACTAGTACCTTGAACCTCAGGTAAATTCGCAATGAGTTTATCTAGCCCTTTTTCTAAACCAGGGACATTTACCCCTGCACGACTCAATAGGCTCTTGGCGCCGCCATCAGAATCACGCAGCATTGCCAATAACAAATGGGCCGGCTCGATGTATTGATTGTCTTTGGCCAAAGCTAAACTTTGGGCCTCACTCAAGGCCTCTTGAAATTTGGTAGTTAGTTTCTCTATTCTCATTTTTTTCTCTATTTAAAGCTCAGGTTAAACCTGCAAATCACTTAGGGCCTGATGAGTCGCCTGCTATGTATAGAATATAAGGACTATATGACATATTTCAAGGTCTTCAAGACCACCTAAACCCTGATATTTACTCCTCAATGTCCTGGCTGGTCTACCTTCTTGAATGCGCTGATGGCACTTACTATGCAGGCATTACCAATCGCCTAAATCATCGTTTGGAAGCCCATAATTCTGGGGAAGGCGCGCGCTACACCCGATCACGTAGGCCAGTCATCCTTTTGGCAACCCAAGAGCACCCAGATCGATCTCAAGCCTCTAAGGCAGAAGCCAAACTCAAACGCTTACCAAGAACTCAGAAACGAGCGTTTTTTGATAAAAGCTAAAGCAGTTCATTTGGCCTGATAGTCCAGCGCAAGGGCCTCAGCAACCTTAATACCATCGATCCCAGCAGACATAATTCCGCCTGCGTAACCAGCGCCCTCTCCAGCTGGATAAAGGCCTTTGATATTCATGCTTTGATAATTAGCGCCACGCGTAATACGCAAAGGTGAAGAAGTGCGCGTTTCGACGCCCGTCAGTACTGCATCTTTTAATGAGAAACCGGGGATCTGTTTTTCAAAAGCAGGAATCGCTTCTCGAATCGCCTCAATACAGTAATCAGGCAAACTACTGGCAAGATCAGTGAGATGAACGCTGGGCTTATAGGACGGTAGTACGCTCGCAAATTCGGTAGAGGCTTTGCCTGCTAAAAAGTCGCCAACTAACTGTCCAGGAGCTTCATAAGTTGAGCCGCCTAACTCAAAGGCCTTTGACTCCAAAGCTCTCTGAAACTCAATACCCGCCAATGGTCCGCCGGGATAGTCATCAGGCGTAATGCCAACCACAATGCCTGCGTTTGCATTTCGTTCATTGCGTGAGTATTGGCTCATACCATTCGTTACAACGCGATTGGGCTCTGATGTAGCGGCAACCACTGTGCCTCCAGGACACATACAAAAGCTATAAACCGAGCGGCCATTTTTAGCATGGTGCACTAATTTATAGTCAGCAGCTCCGATGAGAGGGTTGCCTGCATGTGGACCCAGACGCGCCTTGTCAATTAAAGATTGGGGATGCTCAATGCGAAAACCGATCGAGAATGGTTTGGCTTCCATATAGACGCCCGCATCATGCAGGGCTTGAAAGGTATCGCGTGCGCTATGCCCTAATGCAAGTATTACATGCGAAGCAGGTAAGTCGGGCTGCCCTTCGATCTGGACTGCTTGAATTTGATCATGGGTAATGACAAAACCATTCACCTTTTGTTGAAACCGAATCTCTCCACCGAGCTCAATAATCTCTTGACGCATTTTTTCAACCACACCGACCAAGCGAAAGGTACCAATATGGGGTTTAGCGACGTACAGAATTTCTTCTGGGGCGCCTGCTTTCACAAACTCGGCAAGCACTTTTCGTCCATAAAATTTAGGGTCTTTGACTTGGGTCCAAAGTTTCCCATCAGAGAATGTGCCAGCACCCCCTTCGCCGAACTGTACGTTGGACTCAGGATTGAGGATCTTCTTCCGCCATAATCCCCAAGTATCTTGGGTTCTTTCTCGAACTGCCTTGCCACGCTCGAGCACAATCGGCTTGAATCCCATTTGCGCTAAAACTAATGCAGCAAAGATTCCGCAAGGTCCAAAACCAATCACAACGGGGCGATCTATCGGATGTGCTTGAGATGCATTCGTGACAAAGTGATAACTCGTATCTGGTGAAATTCGGACATGCTGATCACCTGAGTATTTCTGTAGAAGTGCATCCTCATCTTTAATCGAGACGTCGACGGTGTAGATCAATGACAGAGCTACATTCTTACGGGCATCATAGCTTCGCTTAAATACCGTGAAACCCATTAAATCTTTTGGCTCTAAATGGAGACGCTTCAGGATTGCTTGCTCCAGAGCCTCTGGAGCATGATCAATCGGTAAGCGAAGTTCAGTAAGGCGAATCATGGGGCTAGGATACACATTAATTGATCAGGATTTGGCCCAATCATACTGACCAGCGGGCTTCAGGGCGATAATGCGGCATGGCCCTACGCGCAACTATTCATAAAGCCGACCTTCATGTCGCCGATTCTGACCGTCATTACTATGGCAGTCATTCCCTCACGATTGCTAAGCACCCCTCTGAAACGGATGAGCGGATGATGGTGCGTATTCTGGCCTTTGCACTCCAAGCTCAAGAGAATCTCACCTTTACTAAGGGTCTGAGCGATACCGATGAACCTGATTTGTGGGTCAAGGACTTAACCGATGCCATTCAACTCTGGATTGAAATCGGGCAACCGGATGAGCGGCGCATTCTGAAGGCATGCGGCAGATCAGATCAGGTAATCGTCTATTGCTATGGTGGTCAAACTAGTAAGATTTGGTGGGACGGCATTAGCAATAAGCTCACCCGAGCCAAAAATTTATCCGTCATTGCTATTCCCGCTGATCAAGCTAAACAACTTAATGGCTTAGTCGAGCGCAGCATGGTTCTACACATCAATACTCAAGATGGCGAGGTCTATGTCTCTTCGGAGCAAGGACAGGTCACTATCACCCCCGAGGTATGGCGTACGGCGCAATGAGTAAACCGGTTATTTTTGACACCAATGTTTTACTAGATCTCTTTGTCTTTAATGATGTTAAAGCGATTCATCTCAAAGCCGCTCTCTTAGATCAAAAAATCGTTGGCTATGCAAACCAACAAACCCTAGATGAATTTTCTCAAGTCATTTCCAGGCCTGTGTTTGCATTAGATGATGCAGTCCAGTCTGCAATCTTGGCCCAATGGCAGGGCTTAGTTCAGATGCTTGAAGATACACAACTTTCTAAAGCCCCCTGGCTATGCCAAGATCCTGATGATCAAGTATTTTTAGATCTGGCCTACAGCCTGAAACCTTGCATTCTATTTAGTAAGGATCTTGAGTTACTCAAAATTGCCAGTCGAGCGGCCAAAGAGGATATATTAATTACTGCTGATTACACTCTCAGGACGTAAATACCTTATGCATACAAACCCCTGTTTCTCTGCTGATGATGGGCTCTTTAAGCCTGGTGATTTTTTGAAGCATCTCAAGTCCGGCGGCTTCTATCGGGTATTGATGCTGGCTAACATTGAGGCTACACGCGAGCCAGCCTATGTTTATGAGTCCTTACGTAATCAGAGCTTTTGGATCCGGCCTCAAGCAGAAATGGAAGACGGGCGTTTTGTCGTGATCTCTGAGAAAGAAATGAAATGAGTGAAGAGCGTATTACCAATCTCGAAATCAAACTGAGTTTTGCTGAGGACCTCATTGAGAAACTCAATCATCGGGTCTATGAGCAACAGCAACAATTAGAGTTTTTATATCGTGAACTGAAATCGCTTAAAGAACAAAGTAGCTCAAACAACAGCCCTGGCAGCAACCTACGCGATGAAATCCCACCCCACTATTAATGAACTAGTACTATAGTGATAGATATTAATCACAGGGAATAATCATGAATCTAATGCCATTTCTAATCCAGTGGGGCTTAACTTCTCTTTCGTTATGGGTTGCTAGTTATATTTTTTCTGGCCTGCGTTTTGCTGATGGCGGCTCCCTAGTTATTGCCGCTCTTTTACTTGGCTTTGCGAATGCCATTGTCAAGCCCTTGCTAGTACTCCTCACTCTACCGCTGACAGTATTAACTATGGGGCTCTTTCTGCTAGTAATCAATGCACTCGTGTTGATGTTGGTATCCTCAATCGTGAGCGGCTTCACAATCTCTAGCTTTTGGACTGCCTTCTTTGCGAGTATCTTTATTTCGCTGTTTAGCCTCTTTGTCAGCGGAATGATTTTCTAGACTTGCTTACTACTGAGTAATTACTGCAAAGTACTTATTGTTTGGTAATTTCATCCCAAGGATGAAACGCCGTTTTACAAGGATCACTCTTGGTTGCTATTGATTTGGCATTCTCGGCCAGGATCGAAGCGCCGCCCGTTAAGAAACCTAGACCTACCGATACAGCGCTATTTAAGACTCCTACCTTATTCACCCCTAAACCCGGATGCTCGAGCGTCCCTTGCAGCTTCACTAGACCGCCTAAGTTGACACCCGTCGTTAGGCCGGATTTTTCTTTGGGATAAATATCGAGATTAATTGCTTCGTTATTTAGATTCAAGGTACCCGATAAAGTGATGTCTAGACGGTCCGTCTTAAAGCCTATTGAATCTGCAATATTAACTACGCCATTCTGAAAAGGCAGATAGGCTACTGCACATTCCACGACACTTTGATCAAACTGTTTGCGCATCGGGTTAATGGCATCTAGCAGGCTAACAAAAAAATCCCCGCCTGCATTCAGGAAATTCTTGGCAATATGGGCTGGACCAACCGTGATTTGGGCGCGACCTGTGGCCCTACTCGCAATTTGATGCAGACTACTTCCAGCACTGAAGATACTAAAAGCAACACGGGTATCGCCACCACTAATCTTGGAGTTGGGATTGCCTGCAGATATTAACTGCTCTAAGGTGAAGCCATTACCTTCTCCCTGTATGCGCACCAGAGGACTAGTTGAATGAATCTGAGATAGCAGGATGCTGGATTTAACATGCCCACTACCCCAGTCAAAACTCAAGTCCGATAAATCGATTTGCTCTCCATTAAGAACAATCTTGCCCTTCACATTCTCTAAACTAGCTAAATGAGGGAGCCCCAGTTTTCCAATATCAATCTGAATAATTCCTTGCGCTACGGGCAATTGATCAAGAGGCAAAGTGGTATCGCTAAAGAAATAAGGTGACTTGGTCTTTTGACTAACCCTGACTTGAGCATCTGAGCCCATTGCCTTATTGACTCCTGAAGCTACAGCAGCGCCTCCAGCTAAGGGGGCTAAATCAAAAGACTTCGATTTGAGCTTCATATTCCATTGTGCTTGCTTGCCAGGTTTTTTATCAACATCACCCACCAACTCGAGTGACTTACCGTCTAGGGTGATTTCAAAATCCGTATCAATCTTTAGCGGTGCACTATTCCATTGGCTGGCAATCTCTCTTAAGGAAGTCATTTTTCCTTGCAAGCCAAATTGCAATGCGCCATCGCTAGCCTTAAGCTCTATCGCAGTTTTGCCGCCATCCTTATCAGCCGAAAAGTTCTTAATCGAATACTGGCTTTTTGAGCCTCTACTATTTTGATAGTGAATATTTGCATCAACGAGCTTGAAGTGCTCAATTCCAGTGATCACGCCTATCCCCGATGCTGCAGAATTCGCAGGGCTTGCGGAAGAATGCACTTGCACTTTATCGGATGGATTAGATAAATCCCAATTCACACGGTTATTCTGGCCAGCCTGCAAATACAACTCAACACCACTTAAATTAATGCGATTAATCTCAACCTGCTTCATCAATAAGGGAAGCAACTTGATCTGCAACTCAATTTTTTGCACCTGAAGCATCTTCGGCTCCGAAGCCCACGAGGCATTACTTAAGGAGACATCCTGAGCGACAACGCCAATCGCTGGAAAAAAGCGGAGCTCAATTGGTCCTGCAATACTGAAATCCCGCCCAGTCTCTGACTTCACAAGTGAAGCAATCAAACTGGTGAGTTGTGTAGGGTTGATGGAGTGGGCAAGATAGAAAACGCCAGCAGCCCCCAAGCCTATGAGGAGCCCTAGGGCAATCAGTCCAATTTTGATCTTTTTTATCATGAGATTCAGTGTATCAAAGCCATAAAAGTGTCAAATATTCTTGCTTAAATGCTACTGGTAATACCGTAGATCTCTAAAGTAAATTAGTCTACAAAGTGCAGTAATATCAAATGCTGGAAGTGCGATATTCATCACCAAAATAAGGGTAATTCATCATGGCTACAAAGAAAGCTCCAAAGAAGAAAACCGTAGCTAAGAAAGTAGCTAAAAAATTAAGCGCCCCAAAGAAAGTGGCGGCTAAGAAAAAAGTGACTGCTAAAAAATTAGTCAAGAAGGTGGTTAAAAAACCGGCAGGCAAGAAAGCAGTGAAAAAAGCAAGTAAGCCCGCTGCCAAAAAACCCGCTGCCAAAAAAACTACAGCTAAGAAATCCCCAAAAAAATCTTCCGTCAAAGCACCTAAGGTAGATCAGTATGGTCTTGAGCAAGATGATGAGTTCTACGGTCTATATTTTGCTAAATCAACCGATGAAGGTTTAGTGGAAGTGAAGCCTTGCACTTTCTCACTGATGTACTGGTGGAAAGGCTTGTTGGGCTACCCTGACATGATTGATATCTCAAAAGATAGCAATACAGCAATGTTGCAGTTTGAGTCCACCTTTGGTGGTGGTGACTCAGGAGAGACTGAACTGACTGAGCAAGATGCTTTAGATATCGATCACATCATTGAAGTAGACGAAGAAGAGATGTTGGTTTCTCTGTACTCGTATGTACCCATCCCCGTTCCGGATAATCTCATTAATGCAGTAGGGATTGCTCTACTCAACATTAATCCCGAGACCCGTTACGGCAGTATCGAAATCTGCTCTACCCTCAACGAAAATGATGAGAACGAGCACTTCTTACGCTATCGCGCTGCTACCTATTTACGTGGCATCAAGTCTGGCAAAGTCGAGGCGATTGAAAATATGGTTACTAATGGCTCAGCCTTCTTCGGCCTTGCTCTAGATGCTATGTGTGTCGATAAATCGATTAAGAAGTGGTTGCTTAGCTAATAAAACAGCGACCTATCGACAGCTATAAAGATAGGTCGTTGGGAAGTTGCTATTAACAGTTTTGCGCTGTTCAAGGATGGAAACAACTCGCTTTCCATCCTTTTTACATTCTGCGAGGGCAACCGTCTGCGCCTCAGATTCTTTAGCGTCCTTGGGGGCATGTACCCCAATCGTGCCATCAGATTGGCGATAAACTCCAAATTCACTGGTGGGAGTGCTGCAGGCCGCCAGAACAAATAAACCGCAACCTAAAAGGGCAATTCCAAAGTTCTTCAAACGCATCATAGGGCTCTTTATCACTTCGTTTACTTGTGTCTAATATACTCTAGAGCATAAGATGAATTGAGCCCATGCTCAATACTGCCAGCCATTACAAGGAATTTAAATATGAAACGATTAGCCCTCTGCTTAGCCCTCATTGGAGGCCTGTGCGCCTGCTCTCACAACAATGATCCTCAGATTAAAGCTGATGAAGCGCAAGCGGTTTATCTCGATACCGTTCTAGCAAAAAATGGCAACTCCAATACCCAAAGCTATGTTGGCCCTACCATTAACACGATGGATGCCAACAATACTGACCAAACTTTTGGTCTGCAGGCTCAAAAGACTGCTCAAGGCACTAAAAACTATCAGCTCATGGTTTTATTGGTCTACCCAAATAACTGGCGCTTATACGATTCTGCAAGCCTGGTGAATCAAGACAAGGTGACATTTAATGTCGTTTCCAGAGAAGCAGGCGCCTGTTTCAATGGTCGCTGTCTCATGCGAGAAATGATGGCCATTAGCCTCACGGAAGACTTCCTAATTAAGAATGCGAAGACCGGTTTCCAAGTCAATATTCATGCGCAGCGTGGTGGCGAGAGCGTACTCTTTGTGCCCTCTCCTTACATCATTGGCTTTATGGATGCTGCTGATAAAAAAGGTCAGTAAGCTAGATCTAAACTGCTCGGTGTCATAGAGCGGCTTGCCCGCTCTCCCCAGTCCGAATCCGAACTGCCTCATTGAGTGGCGTCACGAAGATTTTGCCGTCACCAATTTTGCCAGTATAAGCTGCACGAGAAATCACATTGAGCGCCTCCTCCAACTTAGAGTCCGCAACTGCAACCTCAACTTTTAGCTTCAAAATAAAGTCAATCACATACTCAGCGCCTCGATAGAGCTCCGTATGCCCTTTCTGCCGGCCAAAGCCACGAACATCATAAGTCGTCATGCCATCGACCCCAATATGGGCAAGACCTTCTTGAACCTCATCCAACTTAAAGGGTTTGATAATCGCAGTAATGAGTTTCATGAAATGTCGGCATCAATGATTGAGTAAATGCCATTCAATCATTGTGACGATTTTGTGTCAATTAAATAATTGCCCTGATTTTGTGCATTAAAGCGTATTGGATCAAACCAGAAAAAATCCGTCAGTAAATAAATCCATCTTGGTGCAAGGTTTAACTAATTTTGTGCATAGACGATTTTGCTTCTAATTATTGGAACTAAAATGGGTCATGCGTATCGAAATCACCAAAAACTTAATCCTTCGCATTCAAGGTAAACCCACGACCGAGGCTTTGGATACGATCTTCCCGCCGGGCGAATATCCAGCAGTACTAACCCCTGAAGGAATGATTGAAATTATTAAAACTTCGAGTATTAAAGCGTTGTTTTCTTTCTCGCAGTTTCGAGAAAAGACTTCCCTCGGGGAAATTGTGGTGCTTGAGAACTGAGTAAAAAGAATTAGCTCTTGATTTGGGTAATTTCGTTTTTATCACCAACCAAAATAATTTTAGGAACGTGTTTAGACACTTCGGAATCATCAATCGCACCATAGGTACAAATAATTAAATGATCACCTACATGCGCTCTGCGGGCAGCAGCACCATTCAATGAAATGATCCCAGATCCAGAAGGCGCTTTGATGATGTAGGTTGAAAAACGCTCACCATTATTAATGTTGTAAAGCTCAATCTTTTCAAACTCGCGCATATCAGCTGCCTTGAGCAAGGATTCATCAATGCCACAAGAACCCTCGTAATGAAGATCTGCTTCAGTGACAACGGCACGATGAATTTTGGACAACAACATGATGCGCTTCATAAATACTCCCTAGGAATAGCTTTTTAGTCCAGATTTAAGGCTTTTTCAGACATGTTGGGAGTTTAGACGATTTTATGGTCGGTAGACTTCAGTTTGGCAAATCACCATATCGGGATATTAACCAAGAAAAACTAGTAGTGGATTGGTGTTGATATGCGTTTTTCTATGCTTCTGGCGACCAATACAATTACAGAAACCAGCAACAGATAAACCAAGGCTGTGAGCAAGTAGGCTTTAAAGAATTGAAAATTGGTAGAAGCCAGTTCTTGCATACGAGCAAAGAATTCTGTGTACTGAATTAAGAATGTGATGGAGGTATCTTTGAGATTGCCAATCACTTGGTTCGTTAAAGCCGGCACTGAAGAGCGCAGTACCTGAGGCAAGACAATCAAACGAAATACTTGCGACGGTTTAAAACCTTGCGCTGTTGCAGCCTCTATTTGGGAGGTATCTAAGCCATTAAAAGCTGTTTTAAGGTAAGCGGCGTTGTAGGCGGCAACATTAAAAGTAAATCCGATCACAGCAACCACAAATGGATTTAAACGTACACCCCATTGAGGAAGACCGTAATACATCAAAAACAAAAGCACAATCAACGGCATACCAATAAAAAAGGAAATATAAGCATTCGTGGCATTACGGATGAAATTACTCTTACTCAGCGTCAAATAAAAAACAATAACGCCCAATAAGAACCCAGTAATACTAATAATGACCGCTAATTGCAGGGTATTGATAAGGCCAGCTAGTATTAGCGGCATTTGCTCCAGCAGGTCACGCTCGAAAGAAGCCCAAGAGCCCACTACGCAGAGTCCCTTTTGCCAAAGAATGCTTTGAGCTCTGGATCAGAGTCGTTATTAGCTAAAACATCAATGCGCTCATCTGCGCGAATCACACCTTTATCCAAAAAAATCACTCGATCAGAGATAGCACTAGCTAAACCTAAATCATGGGTAACACAAATCATGGTGATCCCTTTTTGATGTAGACGATTAATCAGATCACCAACATCCCTTGACATTACAGGGTCTAATGCCGATGTTGGCTCATCGAGTAGCAGAACAGCCGGATCCATTGCCAATGCCCTTGCAATAGCAACGCGTTGTTTTTGACCGCCCGATAATTGAGAGGGATATTTGCCTTGGTGGGGTGTCATCTCAAATTGAGACAATTCATGCAATGCTTTCTCATTGGCCTCTTTAGCCCCCATACCCTCTAATTTGCGCAATGCTAATGTGACATTGTCCAATACAGTTAAATGGCTATATAAAGCAAATTGCTGAAATACAAACCCAATTTGCTTGCGTAGAGCGCGAACGTCAATGTTTGGACCCAGAATTTCATTTCCTTTGAACTGAATCGAACCAGAGCTTGGCTCAATAAGTCTATTAAGGCATCTCAACAGAGTGGATTTTCCGCTGCCTGAAGAACCCATCAAAACCTTCACTTCACCCTGCTTTAGCTCAAAATTAATTCCAGAGAGTACAGATTGATCGCCAAATTGCTTGGCGAGATTTCGAATAGCAATGACCGTCATACCGTGGCCTCTTTCATGCTGGGAATTTCATAATGTTTTTGCATCAGGTGAACACCCGCCAATAAAATCCGATAAATGACAAAATATAAAACTCCGACTACAAAATAAATCTCAATTCCATTAAGCGTAGTTGCAGTTAAGGTCATAGCCTGCTTAGTAATTTCTGGAATGCCAACCGTATAAGCAAAAGGCGAATACTTTAGAACGGAGGTGAATTCATTTACCATGCCAGGTATAGAAAAACGCAGCATCTGGGGAATTTCAATATATCTGAGCACCTCGATACGAGTCATACCCATCGCCTGTGCAGCAACAATCTCAGCTGGCTCAACTGATTCAAATGCGCCTCGAAAGACTTCGGTTAAATAAGCACCCGTGACTAAACCGAGACTGAGAGCCATCGCCAATAAAGGTGGTGGTTTCAAGCCAATTCCAGGGAGCCCAAAATACACCATAAATAGTAAAACTAATACTGGGACCCCTCGAAATACATAGGTATAGATGTCTATCAAAAAAGAAATACTTTTGATAGAAAGCCTATGCAAACTCGAAAGCAGCAGACCAACCACAAGACCAGTCATACTGCAAACAAGAGTGACTATGACGGTATAGATAACGCCATGTCCAAGCACCAAGAGAATATCGAAGAAACCCATAGCTACACGCTCAGAAATTTACTTCATCCATTTATCTAGGATGGCTTGAATTTTTTCAGGGCCGAGTTCTGTGAGATATTTATTAAAGTCATCCCGCAGCTTTGACCCCTTGGCAAATGCAAATCCCAATTGATCGTGGCCCTTAAATACATAAACACTTTGTAGTGGCAGTTTCAGTTTATTTTCGTAATTTAAGAGCACAGGTTCTTCAATGAATGCTAAATCAAGATTACCATTTTGCAGATCTGTTACTACCTCAGCATAAGATGGATAGAGTTTTACCTTGCTCAATGAGTAGTAGCCTTTAGGCTCGAGCTCGCTCTTAATCAAGTCATCGTATGCCATGCCACGCGGATAGCCAATTGAATATTTTTTAAGCTGACTTAAGTCTGTAATCTGGATATTTTTGCTCTTTAAACTCACCAAATGCCAAGAATTATCGTAATACGGCTGGGAAAAATCCATTACCTCTTTACGCTTATCAGTAATTGAGATGCCTGAGAAAGCGACGTCTGCTTGATTGCTAGCAACCGCACCCAGCATACCCTGCCAGTCGTAAGGGGTTACTTTCATGGTGCAGCCACGCGACTCACAATAGCCCTTAAAGATATCCATGTCTACACCAATAATCTGGCCATTTTGTTCAAATAGCATTGGCGCTGATGCTGGCGAAACAGCCACTTTAATTTCTTTAGAATCTATGCCCTTAGAGCAAGCAGCAATCCCAAGGCTCATGACACAAACTAGTAATAGGAGTAGTCGCTTCATTTATAAAATCCTTATTGTTAAAAATATGTTTTTCAGCTTACTATAATTAATTCATTTTTTTAGTAATCGGAATCAAATGCTCTTTAGCATCATCTAATGATTTATATAGCTCAAGATCAATAGCATGCAATTTGAGTGTATCACTTAGTTTGGCCCGTAAAAATGTACTTGATGTGTACCCTGTGACAATACTATAGTAATGATTTGATACAGCCTTCAAAGCTTGAGCACAGCTTTCAACCAGTTCAGGTGCAATCTCGAAGCGATCGTAGTTAAAAATGGCTGCTACCTTATGTGTTAAGCCTTCAAGATGCCGTTCTACTGCCTGGACAATATCCTGAATATCCCCTGGTTTACTAATTATGAGGCCCTCTAGATTAATGAAGAAGATGTTCTTGGATGCATCGTAGGTAAAGCGATCCTCAAATGGAATGCCTAGAATCTGTGCTCTTAGCCCCATAGGAGCATCGGCAAAGATACGATCATCCATAGGTCGTAGATCTTTCGAGATCAAGGGAACAAAATCCATCTGGGACAAAATGTCTTTTTCCAAATCGATCCCAGGGGCAATTTCAACCAAAGTAACCCCAACCTCCTCTAAACGAAAGACACATCGCTCAGTCACGTAAAGAACTTCTTGCTTTACCTTGATTGCCTGTTCACCGCTAAAAGTTCTATGTTCAACCTCTTGAACGAATTTTTTACCAGTGCCCTCATGGTCGATAATGAGACATCCTGACTCAATATGTATCAGGGGCTTGCCTGCAGTAAAGGTTCCCACAAATACAACCTTGCGTGCATTCTGTGAAATATTAATAAATCCCCCAGCGCCAGCCAATCTGCTGCCAAACTTAGATACATTGATGTTGCCCATGCGATCCATTTGAGCCATACCTAAGACAGCAACATCTAGGCCACCACCATCATAAAAATCAAATTGATTGGGTTGATCTATGATGGCCTGCGTATTTACTGCAGCGCCAAAATTCAGGCCACCAGCTGGCATGCCACCGATCACACCAGGCTCTGCAGTTAAAGTCAACAAATCAATGATGCCCTCCTCCGCCGATACAGCGGATACGCCTTCTGGCATTCCAATGCCCAAGTTCACAATATCGTTTGCCCTGAGCTCTAAAGCAGCTCTTCGAGCAATCATTTTGCGTGCATCCAATGGCATTGCTTGCTGTGCGGATGCTTCCACCCGAATTTCAGCAGAAAATGCTGGGTTATAAACTTCCTTAAAAGTTTGCATATGGTATTCAGGCTTTTCAGCGACCACCACACAATCAACCATAATTCCAGGAATCTTCACCTGACGTGGATTCAAACTGTGTGACGGCGCTACACGTTCAACCTGTGCAATGACAATTCCGCCCGAATTATGGACAGCGGTAGCAATAGCCAAAGACTCCAAAGTGAGCGCTTCTTTCTCCATTGTGATGTTGCCTTCGGGATCAGCAGTGGTGCCACGAATAATTCCAACATGAATTGGGAAAGCTTTATAAAACAGATAGTCCCGACCATCAATCGGCATTACTCGCACTATATCTTCGGTCGTAATGTCATTGAGCTTGCCACCACCAAGACGGGGATCTACAAAAGTTCCTAAACCAACATGCGTAAGAGTGCCAGGCTTGCCAGCAGCAATATCCCGAAAGAGATGCGAGATTACGCCTTGAGGAAGGTTCCAAGCCTCGATTTGGTTAGTAATAGCTAAGTGCTGTAATTTAGGTACAAGCCCCCAGTGACCACCTATGACCCTCTTAACCAAACCAGGATGACCCAGATGATTCAATCCTCGATCGAGCCCATCACCCTGGCCCGCTGCGTACACCAAAGTGAGATTGCGAGGGCCTACTGGTGAAGTAGTTTTCCGCTGTTCATTCTCAAGAAATAACTCCTCAAGAGCAATGGCAATATTCTCAGCAAAGCCAATACCCACGAAACCGCCTGTTGCTACAGTATCGCCATCGTTGATTAATTGGACCGCTTCGCGAGCCGTCATTACCTTTCCGACCTTACCGTCATTGAGGTGACTAATGGAGGGGCGATGTTGCATACTGATATTGACCTATTTACGTTAAACAACAAAACCACCCGAAGGTGGCTTTTGAAAAATGCATGGAGCTAAATTAAAAATTAACTAGGGTTTTTTGCGTTGGATTGCTGGTTCAATTTACTGACAAAGTCCGCTGCCTTTGCCTTTTCTTCTGGGGTCAGCGCATTAAAATAAGCAGCCTGCTCAGCATTTAACGCCTTTACTTGCGCCGGTGTCATTGCTTTTGAATTTGCAGCTAATTTTGCAGCCAACCACTGTTGATCCTTCGGGCTCAAAGCTTTTACCTGTGCCTGAATCTGCATCCAATATTTCTTACGCTCTTCTGGAGTTGCTTTTAATAGCGCTAGTGACAATTGATGCATCTGATTAAGTCGTTGATCAAAAGTCATGTTCGCAGTAGCCATGATGTTAGGCGGCGCAGGCATCTCGGCCTGACTTGTTGCCATGACCGTTAAGCCGAATACCAATCCAGCACTCATTTTTAATACAGTTTTTAATTTTGAATTCATAACTTTTACTTTCTCTATTTAATTTAATTTTGAACTAAGCGAACTTACCAATAGCTACTAAAAAAATAAAAATCTATAAAACTAATGCAGAATAATTTCCGCTTTGACGCATCAGATGCACCAATTGTTTTAAATGATTGGCTTTAGCCTCCAATAGAATCCCCTCCTTATCACGCAGATCCATAATTGCATTTACAGCATCTTTTGTTGGACTTTTAGCTACTTCCTCATAACTGTTTTGCGCCTCTATCAATTGATTCTTGGCCTGGTTATATTGAATCAAGGCTTGCGCTACCTGAATCTCAATTTGGACCTTTAAATCGCGAAGTTGAAGCTCTTTTTCCAACTTTTGATTAGCAGCATTAACGATATCTGCCGACTGCAAATAATTCGAAATGGGAAGTGGGATTGTTACCCCAGCATTAATGGAATTTTGGGCGGTGTAATTAGCAGATCCACCAGATACGCTAGCTGACCCATAATTTGTAGTGGTGACTTGATAAGCAATGCCGTTGCTATAGGTGTAGGCCGGCATTCTTGTCTGAGAGACGTAAGGATAAATATTAATGTTTCGATTTTGATTGGTGAGATGAATATTTTTATCCGCAACCTCAATTTCGGATTGAAGACTTAAAATTTCTACTCGCTGACTTTGTCCCTGAGAAATCAACTCCTCAAGATTAAATTTTTGTATTGGATAATTTAAGCTGCCTGTAGGTAAAGGTAAGCCCTGCAAAGAATCACCCGAGTAGTTACGCATACTCAGGGATGAAAAGGCCATACTTTGCTCGATAGATACTTTATATTTATTTAAGAAGTTTTGAGCATTAATTTTTTTGGCATTACCCTGGTAGGCACTTAACTTACTCAATGCATCGCTACAGGACTTGTAGGTGAGGCTATACCTTAGAGCTTCAATATAAGCATTAATTGCGTAAAGCTCTACGGTAGTTCTCGTCTTTTCTAACTCAATAGCACTTCGCTCAATCTTGGATTGCGCCAACGTCTCTCTGGCGCTACGCTTTCCCCATCCCTCGACCGTGAAGGAGACTCCGTAAGTATTAGATTGGGGTGTATTGTAGGTGGCGTAAGGCAATTGATTCATATAGGAACCTCTTGAGTACGTCAGGTTAGGAGCAAGCCTATACAAAGCATCTGCCTCTTTATTTGCTTGAGCATTTTGTATATTCAACGCTGCAATTTCAATATTGGCATTATTTTTTCTCACCACTTCAAGGTAATCCTGAAATGTAATCGGAGAATATTTCAGCTCTAGCGCTTCAATTGAAGTGCAAAACAGAGCTTGAAGAATAGCAATTAAGAAAAGGCAGATTTTTGATTTATACATAGTGATTGAGTTTCAGGGCCTGCCAACTAAATTCTCTGCCCCGAACTAGTGAATTTATCCATAGATAAACCTCTAACTAAAAGCAGCTTAGAGGTTCAATCATCATCTCTGTGAAAGCGCACTAGAAGATATCCCCAAGAGACGGCATTGAAGGAATGATTTGTGTTACGCCATCGCCAACAGTCTGAGCTCCAGTCGCTAAACCACCGCCAACTATTTGACCTCCAGTCTCAAGACCACCTCCAACAATCTGACCGCCAGTTGCCGTGTCAAGGGCTAAAGCGATAGTCATTTGATCTGTCGGGCCTTGATCAAAAAACCTAATCATGCCATTGGGCTCATTCGCCTGAACATCTGCCGCTGCGTAGATTGCAGATGGGATCATCTGCGACATTAGGTACGCTAGGATATTCTGCACTGTAGCTTGAGCAGCGGCTTGAGCAGCCGCATCTAAGCCCCCAGAGGAAACATCTGATGAAGGCGTTGCGCCTGAGTCAATAACGGCACCAACAACTAGTGGGAGTGGTGGCGGCGGAGGAGGAAGATTTTGCGGATCCATTCCCGGTAGAAGTGGTGGCGGAGGTGGCGGCGGAAGTCCTACACCTAAAGCTACCCCAACAACTAGTGGCACCACCAATTCAGGTGGTGGTGGTGGAGGAAGATTTTGTGCGTTTACACCTGGAGGAACCGGTGCAGGAGGTGGAGGTGGAGGCTGAAACCGTCCTGATTCAAGACTTTGGGGGGCGGGCAACGGTGG
>Ga0118677_10004029_pt1 | contig 27128 bp, 24 predicted proteins | sample AliMusrvi5mmetaG_FD_86154 | JGI IMG/M metagenome (GOLD analysis project Ga0118677, IMG submission 86154) | reverse complement strand
CTGTTCCGTGATCAATTGTAAAATAATTGCCAATGGTTGCACCCGGATGAATGTCAATTCCGGTTTCAGAATGGGCCATTTCTGTAATAATACGTGGAATTAAGGGTACGTTGAGTTTTAGTAGGGTATTAGCAATACGATAATTGCTGATTGCACGAATGCTTGGATAGCAAAAGATTACTTCACCAAAACTTTTAGCAGCAGGGTCACCATTATAAGTTGCAATCACATCGGTATGCAGTTTTTCTCTTATCGTAGGCAATTGCATTATGAAGTCAGTGGCTGTAATTTTAGCTACACGTTCAGCTTCTTCAATATTTTGAGCATCAGCCTTGCAATTAAAACAAATTCCGGCTTTAATCTGCTGAGTCAACAAAAATTGAAGTCGATCAATGTTTACACCGATATGATATATCCTTGTATGCGTATTAACAGCAGCATCACCAAAGTATCCGGGAAATAAGATGGAGCGCGCCAGTTGCACAATTTCCTGTAATACTTCCGTTGAAGGCATAGTATCATTCGTGCCGTGTTCGTAACATACATCCTGAAAACCCTCAATCTGGGAGAGTTTTTCAATAGTGTCTAATAGATTCTTATTCATGGGAATAAAATGTAAAATTATTTATTGAAGTTGCTTTTGTACAGCATCAATGGCATTTTGAATTCGTTGATTGCCTGTTCCGGTAATAATGATATAGGGTTTTCCTGTTTGTTCAATTTCGTTTTTGTACCAATCAAAAAAAAACTCGCGATCGTTACCGTGCTCGCGAACTGGATCGGGCTCCCATGTTAAATCGGGTGAACAGAGTAAATATAAATCGAAAAAACCGTTTTTCATCCGTTCGGTCAGAAAATCAGGGATTTTCTGAAAACAATAAGAGAACCAGACTTTGGTTATGATCAACTCTGTATCGAAAAAAACATAATTTTCAATTGCTGATGATGGTTGCTCATAAAAAATCTCCTGTTCAATTTGTTTTAATGCAATATTGCAAACATCATCGTATGTATATGGGTTTGTAAGTTTCTCAACATATTTTCGAGCGTATTCAGGAACCCATGGTGCCTTGTAATGATCGGCCAAACTTTTGGCTAAAGCCGTTTTACCTGTAGATTCAGGACCTATTATGGCTATTTTATACATAAATCGGTTTTGAGTTACGATATCTAATATGAGCTTATACTTTTCGTTTCACTCGTTAGACTTAAGTTTATCGTATTCTTCAATCAAAATAAATTATATTTGCAGAAAAAAATATGTGCAAATTTACGACAATTATTCTGCTTTTGGGTATGTTTTTGATATTTTGGGCTCAAGCTCCAGCACAAAATGCAGATATTGAGATGTTAAGACACATAAATAGCAATACATCCACCATTGGGTACTCTAGATTTGTGTCGAATACAACAACAGAAGTTGCTATAGGTGTTCCGGTAATAATGGGAGCAGTTGCCTTAATCGAAAATGATAATGATATGCTTAAAAATGCTATTTATATAGGTGTTAGCATTGGAGTTGGCGGCGTTTTGACTCAGGCATTAAAATATTCGATTAACCGTCCACGTCCAATTACACTTTCAGACCCTTATATTACTGCCTATGAGTCGGAAAGAGACTTGTCATTTCCTTCTGGTCATACTTCTTTGGCTTTTTCTACAGCCACAGCATTAAGTCTTAAATATCCGAAGTGGTATATAATTGTTCCCAGTTATTTATGGGCAGGTTCTGTTGGTTATTCACGAATGAATCTGGGAGTGCATTATCCGTCGGATGTATTGGCAGGTGCTTTGTTGGGCGCTGGAAGTGCTTTTATTACTTATAAAGTCAATAACTGGTTTTGGAAAAAACAACAGTATAAAAAATTAATAGGATTACAGGCATATTTGTAAAATAGACTGTAACCCTATTAATTTGGTTGAAAAGTAAGATTGCTTGAATTATTTTCCTCCAACTATTATCTTTTTGACTTCACTTAGTTGGTTGTTGGTTGATATTTTAGCAATGTAAATTCCTGCTTTCAAAATGTTAATATTTATCTCAGTTTTTTTTTCACTTAAAGGATACTCAATAACTTTTTGTCCCTTTAAATCAAAAATTTCTAAACTGCCATTGCCTTCTTCTGCATTTGTTTCAATTGTCAGATTATTAACTGCGGGATTTGGATAAATTTTATATTTGTTATCTTCTGCCGGAGTTAAAGCAGATTCAGTAACTACTGCCGGTGCTCTCCCTATAATTTTTGCAGGGAGAACTGATGCATTTAAATCTTTGTCATAAGCATTAGTAGCCCAGCCGGTTACAACTCCGCAGCTTCCGTTATTATATAAATTATTTAATTGTCCATCCTTATATGTCCAATTGACTGTGTTATTCATAACTGTGTCTGAAGAACACTCAGTTGGGTATTGGTTAAAGGCGTAAATCCCAACATTACTAAATGGTAGCTTTGCAGAATATACTTTGTTGTCCTTGATAGAAATATGGGTGCCGCTTGCAATAGCAATACCATATTGTCCTGGATTGACTAAAATATTATCTTTTATAAGTATATAAGAACCTCCATTATCACCGGTCATGATTCCTCCTCCGGAGTTTGAAGGTCCACCGCCTCGTATCCAGTTGCCAATCACTTGAAGTCGATCAGTTGCTAAACCACCCGACATGTATAAACTTATAACATCTTCAGGATTACTTTGACCTGTAATGTTTTCACAGGCGTTATAACTGATGCTATTACCGCCCCCACTTACATTGTCAAACTGTGCCATTTGCCCTTTTGGATAGGGACCTTGTACATTTCTTACGTCGTTGTCTGTGAATTTAATAGTGGAACTTTTAGCTGCATATAGCCCTGTTTCTACTGAATCTATTGCGCAATTAACTATTGTAATGTTAGTGCAGTTGTATAAATTTACACCTTCTCTTAGTGAAGGTCCCAATTTGCACTTTTGTATTGTGATGTTGGAGCAATTGGTAAGAGATATGCAATGTCCTGATGTGTTTTTGATTGCCAGACCACTGATAGTTTGATTGTTAATTCCAGACCAGGTAATTGGAGCTGAAGTTGTGTAAGGACCAGAATAGGCTGAACCTTGTCCGAAAGAAATGAGGTGAGATAAGGATATAAGTATCCCGATTAATGAAATTTGTTTTGTCATATTTGTTGTTTTGTTTGTGAGATTTCTTATAGCAAAACCATTATAAAGCCGTATAAAATGCGGATATATAAATGTTCCAGAAAATGAAACGATTGTTGTTACATTAATTTACTAGTTGTCACACATAAAATAAAGGCGATTATTATCTAAGAATATTGATAATAGACCACAGGGTAGTGTAACTTGTAGAATGAAAAATAAATTTCGTAAAGTTAATGTAATAAGCAGTGAAGGTTTAGGTGATAAATCGTTTGCAAATATAAGCAGATAGTTCAATATATTATGTATTTTCAAAACAAACTGATGTTTTGTTAATAGCGCTATTTAAACATTTATTGATATATAAATATTTAAAATATTTTAAATATTGTAGTTAAATATGCATAATTTAATTATTATTAACCAATAAATTTTAAAAAATAACAAACTGATACTCAGGTTTATGAGAAAAATATGACATAAATCAATAAACTTTAACCGTAAAATAAAAATTATTAACGATCAATAAATCTTAAAATGCTGAAATTTAAGATTATAACTATAGATAATCTAAAAAATATCTTTCGGATTTTTAATTTTCAATTGCTTAATGGTTAAATTCCAGATGAATTTTCAATTGTTTTGGTGAGTGTTTTTCTCCATTGCCAATATCCATCTATCGAAATGATGGTATAAATGATGAATAAAACAGCTGTCGGATACAACTCTTTGTATATATAAAGCCCAACACAAAGTCCATCGACAACAATCCAAACCAACCAGTTTTCAATTAACTTACGGGCTAACAGCCAAGTGCCAATGATGCTCAGGGCACCGACTAATGAGTCTGCTTTTGGAATTGTTGAGTCGGTAAATCTTGTTAGTATCAGGAAATAAATAAAATAAATTACTACTGTTGCTGCTATCAGATTTATCCACAGTCGTTTCGACATTCGGGTTGCCGGCAAGTCATCGTTAGTTCCTTCTTTTCCATGCTTCCAGTTTATCCAACCGTAAATGCTTATGACTACATAATATAACTGTAGGCTCATGTCAGCGTAAAGCTTAGTTTGAAAGAAAACCACAATATAGAATAAGGATGAAATAATTCCGAAAAACCATAAACTTACCTTTTGATTTATGGATAAGTAGAGGTAAATCAGACTAAGTATGGCACCGACTATTTCTATCCAATTTGTCTGTATGTAGGGAATGATGGTATTCATGGTTTTATTCTAAAATAAAAACTTTTCCAAAGTTCAGCGCTATGGAAAAGTTTTTGTTGGCAGCGATGGGATTATTATTTCAGTATTTTCTCGTAGGCACCCGGAGTTTGTAATATTTCTAATGCTTTTTGTAATGCTTCGTTATCGACATTCATTATTTGATAATACTCATTCATTTCCCAAAGGTCGCATGCAATTAATGCCTTTAATTGTAATTTGATTAACGGCTTAGATGTTTCGAACTGAGTAGAAGCAACTTCTAGTTTTTCAGTGGATGGTTTAGATTCTGATTTAGAAAGCTGTTGTTTGGATTTTTCAAATTGAATAGAATCAATTTTAGCTATTTCTTTTTCTCCAACCGTCATTAATTGGTTCAATAATTCATTCGGAACTTCATAGCTGGCTTTGAACTTTTCGAAAGTTGGATATTTCTTCTTTAATTCAGTTCTGTTTTTATCAATATATTGCATGCATACTTTGTTTACAATGCCTAGTGCGACTAGTTTCCGGTGTAAAAGAGTGAATTTTGTAGTGTCAAGCGGTACGAAAATATCCGGCATAATACCACCTCCGCCATATACAGTTCTTTTCAGATTCAGTGTTTGGTATTTTAATGAGTCCGGGAAATGGATACTATCAGCATGAAGTAATTCACCCTTATTGTAGCGGTTTATCAAATCATGCTCATACTTATCGATGCCATCTTTATATGATTTCTGAATGCAACGCCCGGTTGGTGTGTAGTAACGTGCAACCGTAAGTCGCATCATAGAACCGTCAATCAGCGGAAATTGCCGTTGCACTAGCCCTTTGCCAAATGAACGACGACCAACAATAATGGCGCGATCCCAATCTTGCAGTGCTCCCGATAGAATTTCGCTGGCCGAAGCAGAATATTCATCTATCAATACAATCATCTTTCCAGTTTCAAAATTTCCGCTTGCAGTAGCTTCTGCAACATTTTTTGGCTGGTTGAGTCCTTGTGTGTAAACAATTAATTTATTCAGGGAAAGAAATTCATCAGCCATGCCAATTGCAGCATTAAGATAACCGCCACCATTGCCTTGTAGGCTAAGAATAAGTTTTTTCATTCCTTTCTTCTGGAGGTTTACAAATGCTTTCTGGAATTCCTGAACAGTGGAGCTTCCAAAATTATTTATTTTGATATAGCCGATTTCTTTTCCAATCATATAGCTGGCATCCACGCTGTAAATTGGAATTTTATCGCGAATAATCTTGAATTCAATCAGTGTTGGTTTACTGTTCCGAAGAATTTTTACAGTTACTTCCGTTCCTTTAGGTCCACGTAGCCGTTTGAAAATATCAGAGTTCTGCATTTTTATACCTGCTACTAATTCATTATTGATGTAAATGATTCGGTCGCCGGGCAGAACGCCCACTTTTTCAGCTGGACAGCCAGAGATAGTTTGAACAACCAAAAGCGTATCTTCGAGCAACTGAAATTGAATCCCTACGCCTTCGAAACTTCCTTCGAGTGGTTCGTTTACGCGTTCAACTTCTTCTTTTGGAATGTAAGCTGAATGTGGATCCAGTTCTTTTAGAACGCCTTCAAGTACATCTTCTACCAACTTCTTGTCATTAATACTGTCTACGTATAAATTGGAAATAACTGTCAGTGCATTAGTTAGTTTACGCTGTTGTAATGACGAAAAACCCTGTGCAAAAATTAGAGGTGTGAAAATGCTTATAGCGAATAGGATGCTTATCTTTCTCATGTAATATCGAAATTTATTTTTTTTTGGAAGGCAAAGATACAATAATATATGATAAGAATTTAATAATGAGCAATTAATGTAAGTCAACTGAGTGTTAAATTATTAAAAACAGCAATGAAATTTCTATTTGCCGCCCTCAATTTGATAAAAAAAATCCTTGCCTGCCGACAAATGACTTGGTAAGCAATTTTTTGCTATTGCAATTTGAGCATATATTTCCTCAATTGGCAAGTTACTTTCATCGGTTTCAATAAAAAGTCTTTCTATAGGTGTGACCTTAACTGACTCCGGATTGAAATGCTCTCCAAATGAAAGAGCACAGCCATTAATCAATGCTTGTTTTGCCAGTTCCGGTTTGCCTCTGAAACCGTGAATGATCCATAGTTGTTGTGGTTTAAGAGTTTTTTTTAATTCGAAAAGCTCATTAAAAAAACCTACGCAATGAATAATTAAGGGCTTTTGTTCTTGTTCGGAAAGTTCGATGTGTTTGCCGAACACAAATAATTGCTTTTCAATTGAAGCCTTGCTATTTTTGTCTAAACCACATTCGCCAATGGCTACAAATCGCTTTTCAGTCAACCATTTTTTAAGATTTGACAGTGCCTCTTCTGAAAAATCATTGGCAAGCCAAGGATGAATTCCAACCGAAACAGTTCCACCTTCATTTGAAGAAAAAAACTTTTCTGCCTCAGAAAAAGTAAGATTTCTGATTGCCGGGGATTTAGTTTTTGACTTGGTATGTGTATGAATATCGACAAACATATTTGTATAATTGATGAACAAAGATAAGCATTTGCAATAAGATTTGTTTAATAATCAAAAGCTCATTATTCATTATTAATTAGTTTATTATATCTTTGCACTCCTTTTAAAATAAAAATCAAACACTTAAAACAGAATATGAATACAACCGAATTATTCAGTACTTTGCCTTATAAAGTTGCTGACATGTCGTTGGCTGACTTTGGTCGCAAAGAGATAGAATTGGCCGAAAAAGAAATGCCGGGATTAATGGCTTTGCGTACAAAATACGGACAACAAAAACCGCTGAAAGGTGCACGTATCATGGGTTCACTTCACATGACCATTCAAACCGCCGTACTTATTGAAACGTTGGTAGAACTTGGTGCAGATGTGCGCTGGTGTAGTTGCAATATCTACTCTACTCAAGATCATGCTGCTGCTGCCATTGCTGCTGTGGGCGTTCCGGTTTTTGCCTGGAAAGGTGAGACTTTGGAAGAATACTGGTGGTGTACGCTTCAGGCGTTGACTTTTGAAGGTCATCAGGGACCAACTGTAATTGTTGACGATGGTGGAGATGCAACTATGATGATTCACGTAGGTGGAGCAGCTGAAAAAGATGCAAAAGTTCTTGATAAAGTTGCTGGTGGCGACGATGAACGTTTGTTGTATGCTATTTTAAAAGACATTTTAAAAGAAGATAACAGCATTTGGGGTCGTATGATTCCAGGAATTCGTGGTGTTTCTGAAGAAACTACTACAGGTGTTCACCGTTTGTACCAAATGTTGGAGGAAGGTTCGCTATTGTTTCCAGCCTTCAACGTTAACGACTCGGTTACAAAATCGAAATTTGATAACTTATATGGCTGTCGTGAATCGTTGGCTGACGGTATCAAGCGAGCAACTGATATTATGTTAGCAGGTAAAGTTGTCGTTGTTTGCGGTTATGGAGATGTGGGTAAAGGTTGTGCCCGTTCTATGCTGGCATACGGAGCTCGTGTAATTGTGACAGAAATTGATCCAATTTGTGCACTTCAGGCATCAATGGAAGGTTTTCAGGTAACTACAATTGAAGAAGCGTTAGCTGAGGGAAATATCTATGTAACTACAACCGGAAACAAAGATATTATCCGTATCGAACATATTGCGAAAATGAAAGATGCAGCTATCATTTGTAACATCGGTCACTTCGATAATGAAATTCAGGTAGAAAAATTGAAACAATTCCCGGGTATTCAATGTGTGAACATTAAACCACAAGTTGACAAATATATTTTTCCTGATGGACATTGTATCTTGTTGTTAGCCGATGGTCGTTTGGTGAATCTTGGTTGTGCTACAGGTCACCCATCATTTGTAATGAGTAATTCGTTTACTAACCAAACTTTGGCTCAAATCGAATTGTTCACCAAAGATTATGCGGTTGACGTTTATCGTTTACCAAAACAGTTGGACGAAGAAGTGGCACGTTTGCATCTTGAACAATTAGGCGTTAAACTAACAGTGCTTACTCCAGATCAGGCTGCTTACATTGGAGTTGATGCTAACGGGCCATACAAACCTGAACATTACAGATATTAACTAGTAACCTGAGTTCGGGATAAGCAATGAATGAAGAGAATAATCATTTTAATGATATGTTCTGTTTTTCATATACTTAAAAATACAATGTTTCGGTGCGCTGCACCTCTGGTTTTATGTGTGTGATAAATTTCTACAAATAGGTCGGTGATCTGCACCTTTTTTAGGGACAGAGTCCCGTAATATAGGTAGTATTTAACGTTATATATTTTCGGTAGGTGCAGAGCACCGTAATATCCAATTGATTATTTTGAAAATCAACTCCTGCTTATACCGAACTCAGGTTAGTAGGTAATCAGTAGTTATTACCATTAAAAACTTAATAAAGAAAGCCGTTTTCATTCATTTGAAAACGGCTTTCTTTATCTTGGCTCTTGATTCTAATATCTGAAATCTGTTTTATCTTACCCTTAACCGTTGTCCGGTTTTTAAATGTGCTTTTGGTTTAATTCCATTCATGCGACATAATGCTTTGATATTAGTACCATTACGTGCAGCAATTTTTCCTAAATTGTCTTTTTTACGAACTGTGTAATATTTCGTAACAGAAGCCAGTTTGATTTCGTGTTGATAGTAGAAAGAATTCTTTTTTGTTAATAAATATGTCTTTTCATGTACCAATCCAGTATTGAAATCAATTATATTGGCTGGATTAATTGCATTTCCCAAATATCGTGTTTCAAAATGCAAGTGTGGTCCTGTTGAATGACCGGTATTTCCTCCATAGGCAATCAGTTCGCCTGCTTTTACTTTCTGATTCAGATTTACTAAAACTGCCGAAAGGTGACCATAAACTGTCTCAAGCCCATTATCGTGGCGAACAACAATATAGTTTCCATAACCACGAGCTTCATATTCAATAATACGAATCTTTCCGGAGAAAGCACTTCTAACAGTGTCGCCAACAATTAATCGCAGGTCGGTTCCATAATGAAAACGATAGCGGCGTGGTCCGAATTGCGAAGTTACAGGACCCTGAACAGGAACAATAAATTGGGAACAATCAATGAGTACTGAATCGGGCAGACTGTCAATCGGAATTTTATATGGGTTTACATGGTCACTTCTCCAAATATTGTTGTAGATATCATCGGCAGGGTGGTTCTCCATTAAGTCATCAGACTGGTCATTTAACATTTGTTGATAAATGTTGATTGTATCTCTTTTAGGGATAAGACTGTAATTAACTTGCTGCGCGTTTACACCCCAAATCGAAATGATAAGGGTAATGAATAAAAGGTTTTTTTTGAAGGAAATGAACATGAAAAAAAATTTTGACCAGAATCAGGTCTATAATTAGTATATTATTGTTATGTTAAACAATTTCGTCCTCAGAATAAATATATTCAAGATATGATTGTTTATATTCGAAGATTTCTTCTTCTTTGAAAAAACGCGCTATCTCAAGACCGGCAGTTTTTATGGAGTCTGAAGTGTGAATGATGTTCCACTGAACACTCATACTGAAATCTCCACGCATGGTTCCCATAGCGGCTTCGCGTCCGTTGGTGGCTCCTGCTAATCTGTGCGTAACATGTACAGCATCCATCCCTTTCAGACATAATACAATTACAGGGGTAGCTTTCATTGCAGCTTTTACACGTGGAAAAAACGGTTTTTCGGCAATGTGAGCATAATGTTCTTCTAAAATTTGATCGGTAAGTTGTATCATTTTCACCCCGCAAATTTGTAATCCTTTTTGTTCGAAACGTTTTATTACCTCACCAATTAAGCCTCGTTGAATTGCTCCGGGTTTGATTATTACAAGTGTTTTTTCCATAAATGTAAATTAAAATTGTATGTATATATATTTAAAGATCTCCAAAAATAACGAAATGAGGCATGCGGTCAAAACAAATTCAAGTTTCTTAACTAATAGAACCCCAATTTAAGGTATTTGTCTTCATTTTTCTTAATTGGTTTGCCATGACTCGATTTTCCAGTTTTTCGAGTTGAGGGTCATCTTCTAGAATTTCCATAGCAGCATGTCGGGCAATTTCCAGCATCTTTCCATCCTGAGCCAGATTGGCAATTTTCAGGTCGAAAGGCAAACCGCTTTGTTGAGTTCCTTCCAAATCGCCCGGACCACGAAGTTTTAAATCGGCTTCCGAAATTTCGAAGCCATCATTTGTTCGCACCATGATTTCTATGCGTTTACGGGTGTCTGTTGCAAGTTTGTAGCCAGTAAGTAAAATACAGAATGACTGCTCGGCCCCACGTCCTACACGTCCACGCAACTGATGCAATTGTGATAATCCAAAACGTTGCGCACTTTCAATCACCATTACCGATGCATTAGGTACATTTACACCTACTTCAATTACGGTAGTAGCTACCATAATTTGCGTTTCGCCCGACACAAATTTCTGCATTTGATGTTCTTTTTCGGTCGGTTTCAGTTTGCCGTGAACCATGCTGATTTTGTAATTTGGAAAGACTTCCCGCATATAATCATAACCAGTTTCCAAGTTTTGCAAGTCAATTTTTTCTGATTCCTGAATGAGCGGATAAACAATGTAAATCTGTCGTCCGGCTTCCACTTGTTTGGAAATAAACTGATTCAATCCCTGTCGTTTATTTTCGTAATAGTGATAGGTTTGTATCGGTTTTCGTCCAGGTGGGAGTTCATCAATTACCGAAACACTCAGGTCGCCGTAAAGTGTCATGGCCAATGTTCGTGGAATCGGAGTGGCTGTCATTACCAGAATATGTGGCGGTTGGACGTTTTTTTTCCAAAGCTTGGAACGTTGTTCTACGCCAAAGCGGTGTTGTTCGTCAATCACGACTAACCCCAGGTTTTTGAATTGCACCGTGTCTTCAATCAACGCATGTGTTCCAATCAGAATATTCATTTCGCCACTGCGAAGTTTCTCGTGTAATTCCACACGTGCTTTTGGTTTGGTGGAACCGGTCAGCAAGGCAATGTTGAGTCCAATATCGCCTAAAAAATTGGTAATGCTCACAAAATGCTGCGTAGCCAGAATTTCGGTGGGAGCCATGATACAGGTCTGAAAACCATTATCCACAGCCATTAGCATGCACATAAGAGCCACCAAGGTTTTCCCGCTCCCTACATCGCCCTGTAGCAAGCGGTTCATTTGTCTGCCTGAAGCTACATCAATGCGTATTTCACGAATCACGCGTTTCTGGGCATTGGTGAGCTCAAAGGGCAAACAATCCTTGAAAAAAGTATTGAAATAATGCCCGATTTGGTTAAAAATGAAACCTCGAAAATGTTGGTCACGCCACTTGGTTTGCTGTAGAATATTCAACTGAATATAAAACAGTTCCTCAAATTTCAGTCGTTGGCGAGCTTTATTAAGTGCGTCAGCATTTTTCGGAAAATGAATGTTTGCTAACGAATCGGTGAGATTCATCAATGCAAATTTCTTTATCAAATAAGACGGAAGCGTATCGGGAATGCCGGTTTTAATGCCTTGAATGATAGGAAAAATAATCTTCTGAAGTGTTTTTGAATTCAGAAAACTGTTTTTCATTTTCTCCGATGTGTTATAAAATGGCTGCAAACCCATTTGTTCGGGTGGCGGTAGTTGCGACGCAAGTTCAATTTCGGGATGAACAATATTGTATCGTCCATTAAAAGGTGACGGTTTGCCAAAAACAACATACTGAACGCCGGTTCTATATTTATCTATGACGTATTTCACGCCTTTGAACCAAACTAATTCAATGGTGCTTTTTCCGTCGGAGAAAATGGCTGTGAGTCGCTGATTATGTCCTTCGCCTACTTTCTCGAAACGGATAATTTGTCCTTTTACTTGAATAAACGGCATTTCTTCAGAAATTTCGTGCAGATAATAGAACCGACTCCTGTCCACATATTTATACGGATAATGCCTCACCAAATCCTCGGCACTGTGTATGCCAAGCTCTTTGTTGAGCAAATCCGCTTTTTTCGGTCCTACACCGGGCAGAAACTTTATGTCTTGAGAGGAGAGATCCATTTTATCCTGAAATATATTTTCCACCCGGCACTTTTCGCAGCACAAAAATAATCCCAAAAGAACAACCAAGCACCACAAGCGTTAGCAATGGCAATGAAAGCAATGGGTATGCAAAATTCCAGTAGATGCCGTTTCGAAACAAAATGCCGATTATGATAATATGCACCAGATAAATACCGTAGCTGTAACTGCTTATGTTCGATTGGATTAATGAGATATAGTTATTTTTTATGGAAAGGTCTTTTATCCACATATAAAGTGCTGCTGACTGAATAATGGTATTTGCCGACAAATAACTATACATACTTAGATCAAGTCTATGGGCGTTATTGCTGAAAATGTAAGTTGTAACAGCCGAAACAGCTATACTCAGCATAAAAATTATTGCTGCTGTAAATCGTATTTTTTGTGACGAAACAGGCAATTTGAAGAGATAATATCCCAGAACCAAGTAACCGGTATAAAGAAAATATCCCAGAAACTTACTTCCGTACTCTCCCGACCAGCTGTACATATTCAGCGGTACTGACTTGAATACAAAAGTAAATATTAGCCAAACGAGCAAAATGTTTGCAATGGTCGCCAGGTTCAGTTTTAGTAACCCTTTACCTAAAAACGGAACAAACAGATAAATAAACACAATCATGTAAACGTACCAAAAATGTTTTGAAACGCCTTCTTTCAAAAATAGATTTCCTCCCCACGACAGAATAGCTTGAAAATCATGAGGTTGTGTTTTTACTGATAGAGTTACCCAGCGATAAATCCAGTAAACCACCAGCCAAAACAAAAATGGAATCAGCACTCTCGAAAACCTGCGTTTATAAAATTCACCCAATTTATATTCTTTTCCCAGCAAAGTAGCTCCGCTCAGCATCAAAAATACAGGGACAGCAAATCGCACAGAACTATCCACCACATTCCCAATCCACCAATATGGCATATTTTTGCTCCAAGTCATATTCACCAACGGCGAAGAAACATGAATTACAATTACTCCGAGCATGGCTAACGTTCGGAGTGAATCCAGATATTGTATGTTAGGTTTATTTGACATCGTTCAGGGTAATGACAGGTCGCGATCTGTCATAATTACATAATTGATTCAGCAATTTTCAAATCAAATTCAGTGGTAATTTTGATATTCTCACGATTTCCTTCTACCAGATGAATTTTTGTACCCAGAACTTCCACCACTGAAGCATCGTCGGTAAAAAGTGTTGAAAATTCTTGTTCGTAGGCTTTTTTTAATAGTTCAGCATCGAAAATCTGTGGTGTTTGAACCAGTTTGTAGGTATTACGGTCGACTGAATGGCTCCCATTTTCTGTGAGTTTCCGGATGCTGTCAACTATATCCACGACAGGAAGAGCGGCGTCAAACTTTTCAGCTGCATCGAAACATCGTGCTATGGTTTGATGACTTACCAAGGGACGAACGCCATCGTGAATTGCCACTAAAGCTGGAGATTTGACAATTTCCAACCCGTTTTTTACTGAATAAAAACGCGCTTGTCCGCCTTCGACAATCTGATGTGGAAGCGTGAAGTTATGTTTTTTGCAAAGATTTTTCCAAAAATCAATCTGAACAGCTGGAAGAACGAGAATAAGTTGCATTGAAGCATCGAAACTGCAAAAAACTTCGAGCGTGTGCATCAAAATGGGTTTGCCTTGTATTTCAAGAAACTGTTTGGGGATGTCAGCGTTCATTCGCTCGCCTTTCCCACCAGCAACAATAATAGTTATTTTCGGTTTATTCATTGAATGATTATCGTTCATTTTTTTTTCAAAGTACGAGCAAAGATAAGCAATAAGGATAAAAAATTAATAAACAGAATTGATTAATTGTCAGAAAAATCGAGAAATAGCATTCTAAATTTGTCCTAAAACAATAAATTTGCTAAACTTGTCCGAATAATCACAACATTTGTATAACTTTGCACCCTAAAAATTTCGGAAGAATGAAAAGAATGTATATTCGACTTTTTATCGTTTTTATCCTGATTGCAGGAGGTTTACAAGCTTTGCAAAGTCAGGATTCAAAACAACAAAATATCTTTGAAGCACTGTCAACGCCTGATTCTGCAACTCATGCCACAGCACATATTTATCAGGACAAACGTATAGAGCAATTGGTAAGTAATAAACGAAATTCGGGTGGCTCCAGACAAACAACCAGCGGTTTTCGTGTTCAGGTTTTCTCAAGTAATGTGCAGCGTACTGCCAAAACAGAGGCTTTCCGAATCGAAAAACAAATTCGCGAAGAGTTTTCCGATCAATCTATATATGTAAATTATTTTTCGCCTTTCTGGAAGGTGCGTGTGGGCGATTTTAGAACACAAGCACAGGCTCAGGCCTTTCGTTCTGAATTAATTAATGCATTTCCACAAATGCGAAGTGAAATTTATATCGTGAGGGAACAAATATTTATTTCCACCTCAAAATAAACTTATAATGGATTTTAATATCAACCAACCTGTTCCTTTCGATAGTGAGAAATCAGCAAAGATCGCCGAACATTACCAGCAAATAATAGAACTTTTAGGAGAAGATGTAGAACGTGAAGGATTGTTGAAAACACCCGAGCGAGTTTCAAAAGCAATGCAATTTTTGATGCAGGGTTACGAACAAAATCCTGAAGATATTATCAAAGCTGCAATGTTTAGCGAAGATTACCGCCAAATGGTGATTGTCAAGGATATTGATTTTTATTCGATGTGCGAGCATCACATGCTGCCGTTTTTTGGCAAAGCACATGTGGCTTATATCCCGAATAAAAAAATTACCGGACTCAGTAAAATTGCCCGCATTGTGGAAGTGTATGCCCGCCGAATGCAGGTACAGGAGCGTATGACCACACAAATTAAGGAGTGTATTCAGAAAACTTTGAATCCAATGGGAGTGATGGTAATTATTGAGGCACAACACCTTTGCATGCAAATGCGTGGTGTTCAGAAACAGCATTCCATTACTACAACTTCAGATTTTACAGGTGTATTTGAACAAGCCAAAACACGCGAAGAATTTATAAATCTGATAAATAAAAAATAGCCGTTAATATTTCAGTTAAAGGTTTCTCTCACCAGTTCATCTGCAATGCGGACATACTCTGCACAGGTGAACTGTTTTTGTTTAATATCGGAGCAAAGGACACTGCCCGTTTTTTGACGGAATTCTTCAATCACCGATTCTTTGCCAATCTTACGAAGTAAACGATCGGCTGCAAACAATGCTCCACATATTCCACCTTCGGCATGTCCGCCTCCCAAGGCACTGTACTCTTCAATTTCAGTATCTGATATATTGAATTCTTTCTGAAAAGCCCTTTAAAACTGCTTGAGCACAATTCAGATTGTTTGGTAAGGTGTGGAAATAATGATGTGAATTTATACGTGACATAGTTTATTAGATTTAAAATTTCTGTTTGTGTAAGTTTCTGTTTTTATAAATGGTAATAATAACAAACCCTTTTTGAAATGATTTTATTGGAGACCATTGTTCTGGATCTTTAAATTCATCAATCCAGTCATCCGGAATATTCGAAACATTTGAATAGATAAAATATAGTTTGTCTTTATCTCTCGAAATAATCTTATCGGGATTCTTCAATTCAACAAAAGATCTGTTATCATAAAAACAAAAACCACCTGAGATATCCTTATAATCAATTTTATTTTTATCAACATAATCGAAACACTCCTCTCTTAACTTATAATAAGGTAAATGAGCAAGGGTGCTATCCCAGATAACGGTGGTTTTTTCGGGATATATCCAAAAATGTCCCGTAATCTCAAAGCATAAAATTAGAATGAAAACGTATTTCATTTTTTTTTCTGCAAAGAATTTTGTTAACTCGGCAAGGCCAAAAATGGTCAGTATGAGAATAAGTGGCATAAAATACCTTGTCAGGAATGGCATTTTAGTTATTAATGCAAACACAAAGTATAATCCAGTTAATAAAATGAAAACCCATAGAATAAACTTCATGTCTTTCGATAGTTTGGTTTTTGTTTTGACCAACTTCAAACCAACATAAAAAGCTATAATCCAGATAATGATTCGTCCATTTTCAATAAGTCTCATTCCAAGATCGCATAAATGTCTTATTATATACATTATACTGGTTGGATAATTCTGTGCTTCTCCAAATTTAGAGTTTGTGAAAAACCAACCTTGTGTTATGAAATAAAATGAAAAATAAGTAGTAAAGATTAAAAATGCGGGAACATAAGGGGAAAATGTTTTGAAAAAGGACCTATTACCGGAGTCTTCTTTTGAATATATATAGAAGAAAATATGAACAATAAATATAATTGAGCCGGTAAAAAATCCCCTCATACTAATTGCTATGAGAATGAAAAAGCCAATTGCCAGTAATGTGTTTTTACGTTCGAAAATAGCACGAAGTGAAATAATAAATGCTGTAAATAAGATGAAATCAGGAGGTGCAATTGAAAATTGGGACAAGAGAGTTGTCTCCATTAAAATAATAAATGAAATCCAACCAACATATTCTTGTGAAAAGAAATGTCTCACCAATTTCCATGTATTATAAAATAAAACTATGGCAAATAAAGAAATTAAAGCATGTGATACCCAAACTTTATATCCGACTATTTTCCATAAAACGGCGGTAACCAAAGGTAATAAAGGAGGACCACCTGTTCCGTAAAGTCCAAGGTTAGGAGCAGATTTAGGTATAATTAAATACTTGAAATCTGTCAGATAATACCAATGAGCTTCGATAGATGTCAGTTGAATATTGTCCCAAAAATAAACATGATTCCAACAAATAACTGAAAGAATACAATAGGTAAGAAAAGCAAGGCCGAAAAACAAGAAATTTGTTTTGTTAGATGATTTCATTTTTTCATACGGATTTTATATTATTTTTCTTTGTCAAGGTCATCAGATTATTGTCAGCTAAAACGTATATCATAAAAGGTAAAGCCATATTGAAATAAGTGATATCATAAGCCGAGTCAAATAACCCATTGACAAAATTGTCAGAAATCATACGATGTAAGAAAGTAGTAATGACCAGAATTATTATGGTAATTGCTATATATCCGAAACAATTAGAGATACTTCCTTTCCATTTTGTAGAGAGATAAATTCCTGTAATAGAAATCAATAATACTTCGATTAATGAGCCTTGTCGAGTTTGAAGGACGAAGGGATTGTATTTAAAAAAGAATAGAGTGTTGTTCCAAAAAACAAAAGGAAGAAATGAGATTATAAAAACCAACATTGCTACACTTACGAAAATTAGTTTTTGTTTAATGTCAGAACTAATAAAGTCAGGAAATAAATAGATGGCAAATGGAATCACTATTGAAAAACGGGTTGAAAGAAATAATCCACATAAAATACCGAGTCCTAAGGCTTGTTGCTGAATTGAATATTTTTTTTTGTAAATGAAGCCAATTGCAATAAAACAGAGAATAAAATTGTAGATAAGATCACTTCGAACAGCTGCTTCATACCAGAATGCAGGAGAAATTGCCATTAAGATAATGTAAATAAGGGCTCTATGATAATTGTTGAATAGCCAGATCAAGAATATGGATAAAAGAATAATTGAAAATAGCATCCCTAATCCAACATTTCCCAGCAAATAAAACGGTATGTGAAATGCCTGCCAAACGGGGAACGGAGAACCGTAGCCACCCAAATGCGTATGGGCTGAGTAGGGGTAAACCCCATTGAAAAGGTTTTGTAAAAAGTTGTGAATTGCCGACCAGCGGTCAACCTGAAGGCTGTATGGGTTTATAAAGAAGTGTAAAAGAAGAATACCTATGATCAGCAAAGATATTGAGAAAAAGTAAGCTATTTTAAGCGTTCGATTATTCTGAGGTTTTCTTTTTGAAATGAATAGCCAAATTGTTATTGTAAATAGGCAGTATAAACTGACTGATATAAAAGGATTTAATCCGCCACGAATTGAATATTTTGCAACAAAAAGACTGTTGATAAGTAAAAACAATATACGTTGTACTTTATTCATAACAATATCAAGTAATTTGCATTAAAAAAGAATCTGTTAGTTGGCAGATTCTTTTAATTATACGAAATAAAAGTTTGTAATTAGTTTATTACCAGTATTTTAGTTATGGTGCTTTGAGTCCCATCTGAATTAGTGCAAAGTGCAAGGTAAATTCCCGTACTTACTTTTCTGCCGTGTGCATCTTTTCCGTCCCAAGTTGCAATACTTCCGTTTGAGACTGTCTGACAAACAAGATTGCCACTAATGTCTGTAATTTTAACTTGTGTGTTTTCAACCAGACCTGTTATGGTTATGACTCCGGTAAAACCTTCACGAACCGGATTTGGATATGTGTAAACATTGCTGAATGTGCTTCCTGCTTCACTGGCATCACTTTGATAAGATACAATGCCTTGCCCTGTTCCGAAAAACACTTCACCTGTTACCGGATTAATTGCAATTGATAAAATGTCATTTGAAAGTAAAGGGCTATTTGAAACCGTAAAATGTTGAATGGTTTGTTGTCCGTTTTCAGACATCAGATATACTCCTGATGATTCTGTACCTATCCATTTGCGATTCGCACCATCGATAGCGATAGCTTTGATTTTTTCGTTGACCAACAAATAATCGGCTAAGTTTGTACTGTCGTTACGAGGTATCTTTACACGGGAACAAGTGTAATCTGAATTAAAGATCTTAGAGAGATTCTGGAAAAGAAATGGACCCAGATCTGTTCCAACCCAAACAACGCCATTTCTGTCTTGGGCAGTTGTATAAACGACCCCAGGATTTACTGTTGTTAATACGGTTTTTCCACTATTATCCACCTCCGGGTAAATCATTGATTGAATAAAAACTGATTTGTCATCTGACTGATCGGTTAATGTGCCATTATCATCGAATACACAAACGCCAGGAGTATAACGGACGGACGATACCCATTTCTGGTTCGGGTTTAGGTTGGAAATCATAATTTTACCTAATGTTGCCTTTGTCGCAACACCCGGAAATGTTAGTGGAGTCCATTTGCCATTTGAAAGTAGAACTTTTATACCACTGGCTACAGTAGAGTTTGCGATAAATAAATTCCGGTCTTTATCAAAAATAGCTCCATCCAAACGAATATAATTATAAGGATCACTCTGAATTATTGTTTCAAGACCGCTATTTGTATTGTTGTACCAATTAGTAATAACATTATTCCTAAATTCAAATAATCCGTTGCCGTAGGCAGTGACAAAAAAATGTTTTTCATCTAAAGGGTCAACGGCAACATTCATAAAATCTGAAACGGGTCCTTTAGTAGAATCCTGAATTTCCTTTTTGTAGATATTTGTCCAAACTCCTTTTTTATACATCATGACAGCACCATCTCTACCATTTTGAGATGCCCATCGTCCTCCGGGAACAACAAATAATTTCTCACCCGAAAATGTCATATTCCAGGGAATATTTACTGCAGGTCCTGCCGGCTTATAGTAACTTAGAATCGGTTCATCTGAACCGATTTGCTTATAGGATATAACTCCCAGTGCATTGGCTGCAAACCAATAGGTGTTGTTTGTCAGGTCATATTCTGCATCGGAAAGGACGCCAATGTTGTTAACTGTTTTTATGTTGAATTGTTTATCTACCAGATATGCTGCGCTACCATCGAAAATATTCAGGCTTTCATTTGAAACATTGAAATTTGTAACAGTCACATCCGTGAGAATGGATGTCCATAAATTATCACTTCCTTGTTTGTAAAGTTTTCCTCCACGCTGCAGTATAAGCTGATCGGCAAATGAAGATATGGATTGAAGTTCCCCTGTGCCTGGTAATTCTGTCATTGAAGACCAAAACTCATAATTTACCAGATTTGGTTCCGTAACAGAAGCTTTGAAAATGGTATTTTGAGTCAAAGCATAAATTGTTCCATTATAAACTGTAGTGCTCAGGACTTTAACCTCTGATGCATTTGGACCAATATAATATGTGTCAGCAACTTCCTTTTTTTGCATATTCAGAACAATAATACCAAAATTACAAGCCAAATATGCTTTGTCCTGATAAAATTGGATCTGATTTATTTCTTTGCTGGAACTCATTTGTTTATTATATAAATCGGGAATGTTGATTACTCCGCTAGTTGTCAATAAATCAATATTGCCATTAGCATAAACGATTAATAGTTGTTTGCTTGTAGGGTCAAACTCAATTCGTGAGATATTGGAACCATTTAAACCGCTTATTTTACTGTAAAATTCTATTCCGCTTTCCCCATCTTGTTTGTCAATCGAAAATAAGGCTCCTTCGCTTACAGCATATAATTTATTGTCCGATTGTGCAATCTGAGATACACTGTTATAGGCAAAGTGTGTGCGCCATTTACCCATAGCAATTTGTGCTGAAACTGACCAGAAAAGCAGACCAAGTAAAAAAACGATTGTAACAATTTTCTTTTTCATATGTAATCTTAAACTCATTAACGAAGTCGTTATTCAATTTTATTATATACTCAAATTGATAAAACTCAAATACTTCTATTTTATTTTATTAAAAGGCAGCAGAATATTAAATTTCCCTTGATTCCCATATTGATTATTAATCCTGCAAATGACCAACTAGTTTTTTTATAGCCTGCGCCCTATGACTTATTTGATTTTTTTCTTTCGCGCTGAGTTGTGCAAAACTCACTATGTACCCTTCGGGAACAAATATTGGGTCGTATCCAAAACCACTCTCGCCTCGAGGTTTTGTGGCAATGCTTCCAACTATTTTTCCTTCAAAGTAGCTTGTTTTATTATCTTGAATAAGTGCTATTACCGTACGGAAACATGCTGAGCGATCAGGATTGTCACCTAGCTTCTCCAACACTTTACACATATTTTGATGTGCGCAGTTATCATCTCCGGCGTATCGGGCTGAATAGACACCAGGCTCTCCGCCCAACGCATTTACTTCCAGACCGGTATCATCGGCAAAACAGTCTAATCCAAATTTGGAGTGAATATATTGGGCTTTAATTAAAGCGTTACCTTGAAGTGTTTCGGCTGTTTCGGGTATGTCATCATTACAATTCAATTCTGCTAAACTGATGATTTTAAACTCTGGTTCAAGAATAGCTCTTACTTCGGATAATTTATGCTCGTTATTAGTTGCAAAGACTAACTTTTTCATGTCTAAATGTTGTAAAAAAACTACTGCCTGCAAAGATAATTATTTTCGTCAATAAAAAAGGGTAACTGTATAATTTAGGCCATGATAATAAGCTGTTTCAAATACCGGCAGTATATTTATTTGTTGAAATGGTTAATCAGCTTTTATCTGAATCTTTTTTGTTATTTTTGCATGCATTAAATTCTTAATATGATCTATAAAAATGAAAAAAAAAGTTTTACTTTCATTGATTTTTTTTGTCAGCATTTTAGCTTCTGCGCAAAATAATGATAGTCTAAAGTATCTGCTAACAACTAAATCGGCTACTTTTGGACTTTCATTACCTGAATTTACCGATCCGTACCTTTCTCCACTTATTTATAGTGGTATTGGATTGAGCTACGATGCAGAGAGTCGTCGTTTTTTATCTAACAAGAATACAAAATACTCCATGCAAAGCAAACTGACTCTTTCTACAGGAATGATGCTAAATCCGGCTTTTTCCAGCGAGATGCTTTATTTGGGAGCAAATTACGGCTGGGGGGTTAATTATCATTTTCGGTTAAATGACCAGTTACGGATTTTAGCTGGTGGACTTTGGGATGTGGATTTTGGTTATAAAAATGTTCCCCGTAATGTAAATAATCCGATTAATCTGGATATGGCAACAAATCTTAACCTTATAGGTTTAGTAATGTTCGATTACCCCATGCACAGGCGAACTTTACATTTACAAGTGGCTTTACAAACACCTGTTATGGGATGTATGTTTGTACCACCCGGTGGTGCTTCATATTATGATATGTTTGAACTCGGAAATTCAACAAAGGCATTTCATTTTAGCTCTCTTCACAACAAAATAGGACTAAATCAAACCTATTCGGTAGATGTTCCTTTCAACCATATAACCTGGCGCTTTGGTCTGCATTTTTTGAACTTAAAATATATAGCCAATAATCTGGTATTTATTCATGATGAAATTAGTTTGCTGATAGGAACAACCTTTGATGCAATCACTTTTGGTGGAAAAAAGAAGTTGGCACCGCATAATTTTATCAGTACAAACGACTAATAACATTTATCCATGAGAAAATATATAATTTTATTACTCGTCTTGTTAACTCACCTTACTTCGTGTATAGATGAACCTGTATCACAACCTGACACTTATAAAGGAAATTTTGAGTCGTTATGGACAATTATTGATGAAAAATACTGCTATCTTGATTATAAAAATATTAATTGGGATTCAATTCATACAGTTTATAAACAACGGGTAGATACAGTTAAAAGTCAGATTCCATTTTTCGACTTAATGGGATCTATGTTAGATGAATTAAAAGACGGGCACGTAAATCTTTATTCAGATTTTGATAAAAGCCGTTACTGGAATTGGTTTACCGATTACCCATCGAATTTTAATTCGTCACTTGTTTTTTCGAATCGCTATTTAGGTGATGATTACCGCATTGCCGGTGGATTCCGTTACAAGAAAATTGCTGATGGGAACATTGGTTATATGTATTACGGAGATTTTTCAAATCAATTTTCTGATACCAATATCTTGCTCATTCTGAAATCTTTTTCCGATTGCAAAGGATTGATTATCGATGTGAGGGATAATGGTGGCGGTTATCTGGATTTGTCGGAACAACTGGCATCGTATTTTTTTAAAGAAGAAACAATTACCGGATATATGTGCTATAAAACGGGTGTAGGTCATTCCGATTTTTCGAAAACGGTTGAAATTATAACACCTGCTAATAAAAATATTCAATGGCAACGACCGATAGTGATACTTACTAATCGAAAATCATTTAGTGCCACTAATTCTTTTGTTTGTAGAATGAAACAAGCACCTAACGCAACAATTGTAGGTGACAAAACCGGTGGCGGTGGTGGTTTGCCCTTGTCGAGTGAATTACCGAACGGTTGGATGGTTCGTTTTTCAGCAGAACCCATGTTCGATGCCGATATGAAACAAACAGAATGGGGAATAGATCCGGATGTGAAAGTGGATATGAACGTTACTGACGGAGCTGCCGGATATGATACGATTATTGAAAAAGCAATATCTTTAATTAAATAATAGCAAGAGGTAAGTAATTCGCACTTCTTTATTTACTCCTTGCCTCTTGTCACTTACTTCTAAGTAAAATGAAGAAACTCAAAATAACTGAAATGAACCGCCTTACAGTGGAGGAATTTAAAGAAGAAAAAAAAACACCTTTTATTGTTATACTCGACAATGTGCGCAGTTTGCACAATGTGGGTTCGGTGTTTCGCACTGCCGATGCATTTTTAGTGGAAGCTGTTTATCTTTGCGGAATAACCAGTACACCACCGCAAGCCGAAATACACAAAACTGCGCTTGGAGCTGAAAATACTGTAGATTGGAAATATTATGAAGATACGCACGTTGCTGTTGAAGAACTCAAAGCGCAAGGTTACACGATATTTGCCATTGAGCAAGCCAAAGGAAGTACTATGTTGACTGATTTGAAGTTGGATAAAAAGAAAAAATATGCCGTTATCCTGGGAAATGAAGTCAAAGGCGTGCAGCAATCGGTGGTGGATGTGTGCGACGGTTGCATCGAAATACCGCAATTTGGTACGAAACATTCGCTTAACGTTAGCGTTACAGGAGGAATTATTGTTTGGGAAATATTTAAATTAATGCAATAATTATGGATTGGAGAGACAGGCTTAATGAAGTAAAAAATAGTGTGCCACAAGTGGAAGAAACACCGGAATCGACGATAATAAAGCCGGCAAAAAAACGTCAGTCAGAACCGTTGCGCGTGGAATTGGATAAACGTAATGGCAAACCTGCTACGCTCGTTACCGATTTCAAAGGCAAAGATGACGAGTTGAAAGAACTTGCAAAAATGCTGAAAGTAAAATGCGGTGCAGGTGGTTCGTCGCGCGATGGCCAGATATTGGTGCAAGGTGATTTCCGGATGAAAATTGCTGATATTTTGCTGGAAATGGGGTTTAAAGTGAAAAAGATTAATTTCAAATAGGTTTTTATTATCGAATTTCTTTTAGAAAATCTTTCGAAGATGTTTATTTTTTGTGCTTAGATGATAATTTTGTTTAAAAGAGGACAATTATCGCCTTTTAATTATAATTTTTCAACAATAATATCGTTTCTATTTCATATTTATAATTAATACAAATTACTATGAGTGCAAAAATCAAAAGTTTAGTTCTAGTCTTTTTCGTATTGTGTTTGTTTTTTCTTACTACTGTGGGATGTTCAACTTCAAATCCTCCAGTAGATTCCAGAACTGGTGCCACCACTATTACCCCAAAGAAATAGTAATTTGAATTAGTGACTGGAATTAAAAAAAGTCACAGCATCGGATGAACTTTTTATTGGCGCTCAGCCGATGCTGTTTATTTATCTTACTACCTTAAATCCGAATATAAATTTTTTTCCTGTCTAGCATAAATCCCACAAACCAACAAGTAAGCATCCACCAAATGGCAAACAGCAACGCACCTGAATAATCGCCTACATGACTGAATATGTTCAAGTATAACCATTTGAAAAGCGAAATTTTACCAATATGAATCAAAAACATAATTGTTACGCCAAGTTCGCTCATCAAATAAATAAACAAAGGATTTTTACCGGTAATAATGAAAAAGTTAGTTCCTTTTTTTACCCCTACAAAATCAGTCAGATAAATAATGGCTGAAAGCAGCACGCAGTCTAATCCAACTGTTAAAAGACTATACGAACTTGTCCATAGTTTTTTATTGATTGGGAAAAAGTCGTTCCAGCAATAAGCCGAAAACAACATCAGCGCACCGACCAGTAGAATTTTTGTAAGTGCTTCGTAACTCTTTCCTTTTTTCTGCAGGTAATTTCCCACTGCATATCCGCCAATTACATTAAAAAGTGCTGGAATAGTGCTTAAAACTCCCTCTGGATCGAACGGAAAACCTTCGCCACGGTATAAATGATTAACGCCAAACAACCAGGTATCGAGGCGTAAAACTGCATTTCCTGTTTTTGTAAATTCAGCACCTTGCTCGCCAAAGAGCAACAGCAAAGCCCAATAAAGAAACAAGGCAATAATCCCCAATGTTATTGTTTTTTTATTGCCAAGAAAATAAACCATTAATGCAACAATGCCATAACACAATGCAATTCGTTGCAAAACGCCCATAATCCGAGTATGCGAAATGGGGGCTATAATAAATTGAAGGTCATTATCCAAACGAAAGAAAGGAAACCAATACATAAGGTAACCGATAAGGAAAATGAGTAATGTCCGTTTGGTTATTTTCCAAAGAACGTCTTGTTTCCGCATGGTTTCCCATTTTTTTGAGACAAAACTCAATGCGTTACCCACTGCAAACAAAAACGAAGGGAAAACCAGATCGGTGGGTGTAAATCCGTGCCAATCGGCATGTAAAAGTGGCCAAAAGGTGGTGGCGCTATTACCGGATGTGTTTACAATGATCATAAAACAAACCGTCATTCCCCGAAAAATATCGAGTGCTGTAAACCGTTCCTGAGTAATTATTGATTTCATAATGTAGGATATTAGTATTTAAAGTGCTGTAAATGTACAATTTTTCATTAAAAAATCAATTTAATGTAAATTGTTTCCTAGTGCTTTTTTCATACATTTGCATGTTATTCATTAATAAAACTTACAATTCTTACTAACTTTAATGCTCAACATTTATCGCGCCTCTGCCGGTTCGGGCAAAACATACCGGCTTACACAAGACTATATTCACTTGTTGTTCGACCCTAAAAAGGAACGGGCGCATCGTCGCATTCTGGCAGTAACGTTTACTAACAAAGCCACCGACGAAATGAAAACGCGTATTCTAAAAGAATTGCATGCGCTGTCGCAAGGTTCAACCTCGGATTACCGCGAAGGTTTGATGGCAAAATTCCATCTGGATGAAGAAGCTGTAAATGTTCGGGCAAAACATATTCTCACTAATATTCTACATGATTATTCGTCATTTTCTATAAGTACCATCGACCGTTTTTTTCAACAGGTTATACGTTCTTTTGCCCGCGATATTGGGGTGCATGGCGGTTATAACCTGGAGTTGGATAATACGACTACCTTGGAACAGTCGGTCGATAATCTGTTTCTTGATTTGTCTAAAGACGAAAACAAACAGCTGCTGCAATGGCTTACCGCTTATGCAGAGGAACGGATTGAACAATCCGAGAATTGGAATATGCGGAGCAATATCATGGATTTGGGCAAGGAAATTTTCAAGGAAAGTTACCAGCACAAAGCCGAAGATACCAACCGTAAACTCCACGAACGTGAGTTCCTGACCAACTACCGCAAAAGTCTACGCGAGATAAAAACCACCTTCGAAACCAAGGTAAAACAAACTGCCACTGAAGGACTAAACATTATGGCACGCAACGGTTTGATGCACGATGATTTTGCGTACAAAACCACCTCTGCGTTTGAAAAACTAGCAAAAGGCAAGCTCGAAATCAGCAACCGTTTTATTGGTTTTGCAGACGATGTAACGAATTGTTACACTAAATCCAAACCGCAAGATATAAAATCAGCCATTGAATCGGCTTATAATACAGGATTAGGGAGCTGTTTTCGGC
>Ga0118677_10004028_pt1 | contig 27133 bp, 21 predicted proteins | sample AliMusrvi5mmetaG_FD_86154 | JGI IMG/M metagenome (GOLD analysis project Ga0118677, IMG submission 86154) | reverse complement strand
GCGGTGAGGGGAGTGGTTTGGGGTTGGGAAGGGGAGGGCGACGATGAAGCGCGGACGCTGGCGTGCAACCTGAAAACGGCAGCGCTTCTGGCGACTAACCGGCGAAACTGTCGCTGGGCACGCCCTTGGCTCCGGGGCGGCAGACGAACAGGCGGCCTGCCAAGGGTTCTGCCAGCCCGGGCTTGAGTCCAGTGGTGATGTAGAGGTCGCCCAGGTCGTCGCCGCCAAAGGCGCAGGCGGTGGTCTCGACGCAGGGGAAGTCGATCTGCTCCTCCACCTTGCGGGTGGCGGGATCGAAGCACAGGACTTTCCCGCCGTGGCAGAAAGCTATCCACAGCCGGTCCTCGCTGTCGATGGTCATGCCATCGGGCGAACTGGCATCGGCGCTGGTGTCCCAGATCACCCGCTCGTGGCTGATGGCGCTGGTGGCGCGGTCGAAGTCGAAGGCGCGGATTTTTTTGCTCGGCGTGTCGATATAAAACATCGTACTCGCGTCCTTGCTCCAGATGATGCCGTTGGAATTGGTCACGGGCCCGAACTTCTTCTCCACCCGAAGATCCGTGTGCAGGACGTAGAGCGCGCCCTCGGGCTGCTTTTTCAGGCAGATGGTGCCCGCCCAGAAGCGGCCGGCGGGATCGCATTTGCCATCGTTGAAGCGGTTGTCCGGCAGGTCGGGTTCAGGGTCGGCGATGGCGGTGCTGGCACCGGTCTGCTCATTGAAAAAGAAGAAGCCGTCGTCGCCCGCCCAGACCAGTCCGCCCTGGGCGCGCGGCACCACCGTGCCCACGCGCTGGCCCACATCCCAGATGGATTCCTGTCCGGACTTGGGATCAAAGGCGACGATCTTGTGGGCCTCGATATCGACATAAAGGAGGCGGTTGCCGTGCCAGAGCGGGCCTTCGCCCCATTGAGAAACGTGAGAGCCGATGGGTAGGGGGGAGATCATGAGGGAGGTCGATAGTTGATGGCTGAGAGTTGATAGCGGGGGAATGATCGGAAAACTGACAAACCGATAAACCGAAAAACGGTACCATTACGATTTCAGATCGCGGGATTCAAAGACCGCTGCGCCCAGCACGAAAAGGCTGAGGTTGACGGCGATGAGCACCGTGTAGCTGCGCACGAGCACCGCCCAGGGGATGTCATCCATGAACACTCGGCCCCATGCGGCCATGTGCCTGGTCACCAGGAACTGATCGTAATGCTCCATGAAGTTGCTCTGGCGCAGGATGAGATCGATCAGCACATAGGACAGCGCGGCAATCGTGGCGGCGGCGGGCTTGATCTTCATGCAGGAAAAGAAGAAGCCGATGGAACTCACGGTGGTCATTCCCAGGGCCAGGAACGCTGCGCCGATGACATAGCGGTGCAGGCCTTCCGAGCTGTCAAAGAAGCTGGTGATGCCAAATTCCGGGGCGAAGGCAAACAGGCCGCCGCCCCAGCCGCGAATGATCGCGCCCAGCAGCAGGGCCGAATAGGCGGCGAACTGGATGAGCACAAAGGCATAGGCGGTGCAGGCCGCGAACTTGAGCGCGAGCAGCCGCAGCCGGCTTATCGGGCGCACCAGCAGCAGGCGCATGTGGCCGTCTTCGCTCTCCTTGGCGACGATGTCGCCGCTCACCAGCGAAAGGTACAGGGCACCCAGCAGGAACACCGACAGCCCGGTGATGATGTGGCCCAGCGTGAGGGCGGAGAAGTAGTTCTCAAACATCTGGCCATGCATGGTGATGCTCTGGCGCAGCTTCTGTTCGCCGCCCATCAGATGAATCACAAAGTACAGCGCCACCTGGAGCAGGGTGAACGCCACAAACCCCATGTAGGTGCGCTTGCGGGCGAAGAGCTTCCACAATTCGCCTTGAAGTTGAAACAGCAGAGTTTGCATCGGCGCGACAGTAGAGCCTGTGCCGGAGCGTTCCTCAAGCACTCATGAAACACATCGCTCCTGTCCTGCTGGTCCTGCTTCTACTCGCGTGCCGTCCCGCCGTTTTCGGGGAAGAAGTCCTGGGCCAGGGGGAATTCCGCTACCGGGTGGTGCAGGGCTGGGCGGCACCGGCCCTCGCCCAGGTGCATGTGAAGAACGGTCATGGCCTGGCAATCGACGGCGCGGGCCGCATCCTGTTTCTCACCGATGACGCCAGAAACAACGTCATCATCCTGAGCCCTGCCGGCGACCTGATCGAGACCTGGACGGCACGCATGCCGGGAGCGCATGGGCTCACCCTGGTGCAGGAAGGCGACAAGGAGGTGCTGTTTGTCACCGACACCGCCCTCCACGAGGTGCGCAAGCTCACGCTGAAGGGCGGGGAACTGCTGCATCTGCCCTGGCCGGAGTCCACCGGACTCTATAAAAAGGCCGACGAATACAAGCCCTCCAAGGTGCTGATCGCCCCGCATGGCGAGTTTTATGTTTTCGACGGCTATGGCAAGGACTACGTCCATCACTACGCAGCTGACGGCCGCTTGATGAGTTCCTGGGGCGGCAGCATCGGCGAAGGTGAGAACCAGCTCGCGCATTTCGGTCCGCACGGCGGGGTGGTGGACACCCGCGACCCGGCCAACCCGGTGGTGTTCATCTGCATGAGTGACAAGCAGGAAGTGAAGCGCTTCACCCTGGACGGCAAATTTATCGACAAATTCGCCATGCCCGGCGGCAATCCGCGTGACGCCGTGCTGTGGGGCGACCACCTTTTCATCCCGCACCTGGGGGACCAGTGGCCGAAGGACAAGAATGCCCCCGGTTTCGTATCGGTGCTCGACAAGCACAACAAGGTGCTCTCCAACATTGGCGGCACGCCGCCGCAGTACGATGCGCAGGGTCTGCTCCAGCCTATGCACACCACAACAAAGGCCTTTATTCATCCCCATGGGGTCACGGTGGACAAGGATGGCAATGTGTACGTCGCCCAGTTCTCGTCACCCAGCGCGCCGCTCATCAAGCTGGAGCGCATAAAGTAGCCGCTGCGCACGTTGCAGGGTTGCACCGTGGCCCATATCGATGGATCACTGCGGATCACATGAGCGAACTGGCCTGGTATTGCGTTCACACAAAGCCCAAATGCGAGCACATCGCGGCGGCGGTGCTGCGCCAGTTGGACGGCGTGGAAACCTACTGCCCGCGCATTCGCTTCCAGCGCAGCACTCCGCGCGGCAAGGTCTGGTTCATTGAGGCACTCTTCCCCACCTACCTTTTCGCCAGGTTTGACCTCGACGAGAACATCCGCGCCGTGAGGCACGCGCAGAACGTGATCCGGGTGATCGAATTCGGCGGCACCTACATCAAAATTCCCGACAAGCACATCGAGGAGTTGCGCCGGGAGATGGACGGCAAGGACATCCGCGAACTCAAGACAACGCTGAAAGTGGGCGACAAGGTGGAGCTCAGCGAGGGCCCGATGCGCGGCTTTACCGGCATCATTGATCGTCTCGTCAATGGCGAAGACCGTGTGCGCATTCTCTTGGAATTCCTGGGCCGCGACATCATGTTCGAGCTCGATTCTTCCAAGCTGCTCACTGAAAAGCAGCCGCGCGATGCGCTGGCGAAGAAGTAATTGCCTGCCCACGCGCTGGGCAAGAACAGTCACCGGCCGCCCGTAGGTTGCCAAAGATGCACTCACGCAGGCACAGACTGAACGGCACCCGGCGGGAGATGATCCAGGCCGGTGCCATCGGCCTGCTGGGGCTGGGCATGAACCACGTTGCGGCGCTGAAGGCTCTCGCGGCTCCAGGCAGCCAGCCGGCCACCGGCAAGGCGAAGAAGGTCATCTATATTTTCCTCTCGGGCGGGCTCGCCCAGCATGAGAGCTTCGACATGAAGCCGGACGCACCGGCGGAGATTCGCGGCGAGTTCAAGCCCATTGCCACCCGCACGCCGGGCATTCAGATCTGCGAACACCTGCCGGAGCTGGCCAAACGCTCGAACAAGTGGGCGCTGGTGCGCTCGCTCACACATGGCTCCAACGATCATTCACTGGCCCACCATGTGATGCTCACCGGCCACAGCGAAGCACCGCTCGGGTTTGACCGCACCAAACCCCAATCCACCGACTGGCCCAGCATCGCCTCGCTGGCCACCGCTCTGGTGCCGCCGTGCAACAACCTGCCTCCCGCCCTGGTGCTGCCGGAGAAAATGAAACATCGCGAGGGCCGCATCATCAATGGCCAGATCGCCGGAATGCTGGGTCCCCGGTACGATCCCTGGTTCCTGGAGATGTCGCCCTACCATCCGGCGCACTACGGGGCGTTTCCGGAGTATCTGTTCCATCACGAAACCGGTTTTCAAAAAGACCAGCGGGTGACGTGGCAGGCACCGCACCTGTCCCTGCCGGAAGGGCTCACGGTGGACCGGGTGCTCGACCGGGTGAGCCTGCGCAACCAGCTTGAGTCACAGGTCGCCGCCCTGGCCACCGCCGCTGACGAAGGTTTCAGCCAGTACCGCGACGCAGCAGTCTCGTTGCTGGCCAACAGCAAGGTCCATGATGCCTTCAGCCTCGACAAGGTGAGTCCTCAGCAACTGGACCGTTACGGTCGCAACAGCTTCGGCTGGTCGCTGCTCATGGCGCGGCGCATGATCGAAACCGGCGTCAGTCTGGTGCAGGTCAATCTGGGCAACAACGAGAGCTGGGACACCCATCAGAACGCGTGGCCGAATCTGAAGAACTTCCTGCTCCCGCCGATGGACAAGGCGGTGAGTGCGCTGCTCGATGACCTGGAAGCCAGCGGTCTCCTCAGTGAAACGCTCGTCGTCATGGGCAGCGAGTTCGGTCGCACGCCCAAGATCAGCACCCTCAAAGGCGCGACCGGCGCGGGCCGAGATCACTGGGGCGCGTGCCAGAGCATCTTCCTTGCGGGCGGCGGCGTCCGCGGCGGCAACGTGATCGGATCGAGTGACAAGCATGGCGGCTTTCCCGCCAGTGACGCGCAAAAGCCGGAGAATCTCGCGGCGACGATTTTTGAAGCGCTCGGATTGCCGCGTGAAATCACCTGGCAGGACCTCGGCAACCGCCCGCACTTCCTGTATGAGGCCGAACCGATCAGGGGGCTGATGTAAGGGGGCAGGACAGCGAGCGGTCATACAAAGTAGCCGTCACGCTTCGCCGTGATGAGCATTGTGCATGGCAAGCCATCCAAACCTTGCATGGCTTAACGCAATTTCGCGCAAATGATGCACGTGGCTCATCACGCAGAGCGTGATGGCTACTTTGCTGAAGCCCTCGGCTGCGGATCACTCTCAGAATGCCTTCGATGCACATACTCTCCTGGGGCGAGACGTGACTTCATGGGATTTTCCGCGATATAGCACTTCAGCCGCGCGAACTGCGCCTCGTGCCGCACCAGGTGATCAAAGGCATCCTGTTGCCAGAATCGTCCCTTTTGATCCAGCGCTGCATTGATCCTCGTCGCGGTAAAATGCTTCCATGACTCGCACTGGGCAAGCATCGACTGCTTGTCCGGGAATGTTGCCAGGACGTGAAGATGATTGGGCATCACGACGAAATCCATCATCTCGTACCGGTCATTATTGAAGCGCAGGAGGCTCTCGGCAACGAGTTTGGCCAAGTCCGGGCGGCGCAGGACACAGGCTTCGTGACAAGCGTCCAACTCGTCATGCCAGCGCGAGGTGAAGCGTTCATGGAATTCCGCATTGAGCTTTGGAGGCAGCTCATGCAGAGCCATCTTCCATCCCTCCTGAGTCGGATCAATAGCATGAGCGTTGAGCCAGCGGTTCCGGTCTGCTCGCCACGCATCAATGATCCCTTGCGGCATGGAATCCTGCGTCCGCCAGGTGATGAACACCACGGTACCTGCTTGCGACCAATGCGGCAGTTTGCGCTGGGCGCTGGCGATGTCGTCATGCGGATTGAAGAAGCGCATGCCAGGAAAGTAGCCGTCATCGCTCCGCGTGACGAGCACTGTGCGTTGTTGGCCCGAAAAATCGTAGAGCAATGCAAAGCTTGGCTTGCCGGCCATCCACAAGGCTCATCACGGCGGAGCGTGATGGCTACTTTGCTGAAACAAAGCGCCGTGTCGCACCTTATGATGAGGAGCCCCCTTTCATCCATGCTTTCCCTTTACGGCCCCCAACGACGAGCGCTCTGCGACGGTGTGTCGCGGCGTGACTTCCTGCGCATCGGCAGTCTTGCGATGGGCGGCTTGTCGCTGCCCCAGTTGTTAAATGCGGAGGCGCAGAACGGCTCCAAGCGCGGCTTCAAATCCGTCATCATGATCTACCTGTGCGGAGCCCCTCCTCATCAGGACATGTGGGATTTAAAGATGGATGCGCCTGCGGAGATTCGCGGGCCTTACAAGCCCATCCGCACCAACGTTCCGGGCATTCGCATTTCGGAACATGCGCCGCGTCTGGCGAAGATGATGGACAAGCTGGTGCCGATCAATTCGATGACGGGCTCGCTCAGCGGCGACCACGATTCGTTCATCTGCTACACCGGCCGCCCGCCGCGTGGCGCGGTGCAACCGCCCGGGGGCTGGCCCTCGCTCGGCTCCGTGGTGTCGAAACTGCAGGGCCAGGCCAATCCCGCCATCCCCAGCTTTGTCGGCCTCGCCCCCAAGGCCGGGCATCCACCCTACGGCTCGCCGGGGCACCCAGGATTCATCGGCCCGGCGCACTCCGCATTCCGCCCCAACGGTGCGGGCATGGATGACCTGCAACTCAACGGTATCTCCCTGGACCGGCTCGAAGATCGCAAAGAGTTGCTCCGGGGCTTTGACAATTTCCGGCGCGATGTCGATGCCAGCGGCATCGTCGGCAGCATGGACTCCTTCAATCAGCAGGCTTTCAATGTCCTCACCTCCAGCAAGCTGCTGGAAGCGCTCGACCTGAGCAAGGAAGACCCGAAGACGCGCGAGCGCTATGGCAAGGGCGACCCCAAGAATTACGGTGATGGCGCCCCGATGAACCTTGAGCACTTCCTTCTCGCCCGTCGGTTGGTGGAAGCCGGAGCGCGTGTCGTCACCCTGAATTTTGGCCGCTGGGATTTCCACGATAACAATTACCCGCAGCTTTTGCGGCACCTGCCGCTCTTTGATCAAGGCATGAGCGCACTGGTGCAGGACCTGCACGATCGCGGTCTCGACAAGGATGTGGCCGTCGTCGCCTGGGGCGAATTCGGACGCACGCCCACGGTCAACAGCCAGGGAGGTCGCGACCACTGGCCGCGCGTGGGCAACGCCTTGATCGCCGGCGGCGGATTCAAGACCGGCCAGGTGATCGGCAAGACCGACAAGCTTGGTGGCGAACCCACGGAGCGCGCCGTCCATTTCGGCGAGGTGTTCTCCACGCTCTACAAGTTCATGGGAATCGACACCGCCAAGACCGTGCTCAACGATCTGTCGGGGCGTCCGCAGTATCTTGTGGATGGCTGGTCGGCGATGCCGGAGCTGATCTGAGGCATGGTCGCCTGAAAGAAACCGCCTCCCCGCCTCTTATGTTCCCTCCATGCTCACCCTTCACGGCTCCGCCGCCTCCGGTCGCTTCTGCGACGGCAAGTCGCGGCGTGACTTCCTCAAGATAGGGGGGCTCGCCATGGGCGGGCTGTCGCTGCCGGAACTGCTCCAGGCCGAGGCGCAGCAGGGCACTCGCAAGCCGCACAAGGCGGTGATCATGGTCTTCCTGCCGGGCGGCCCGTCGCACCAGGACATCTTTGACCTGAAGATGGACGCGCCTTCGGAGGTCCGGGGCGAATTCAAACCCATCTCCACCAACGTTTCCGGCCTGCAGATTTGCGAGCACCTGCCGCTGATGGCAAAGATGATGGACAAGTGCACGCTCATCCGGTCCATGGCGGACTGCGAGCCGCAGCACGATGCCTTTCAATGCCTGAGCGGCAGAAGCCTCAAGCAGCAGCCGCCCGGTGGCTGGCCATCGCTTGGCTCGGTGGTGTCGAAGTTGCAGGGCCAGGTGGATCGCGCCGTTCCAAGCTTTGTCGGGCTGGCACCAAAGATGGGGGCCATGACGTGGGCGCGCAACGGTGACCCGGGCTTTCTCGGGGTGGCCAATGCGCCGTTTCAAGCCAATCGCGGCGGGGGTACGGCGGACATGTCGCTCAACGGCGTGACGCTGGAACGCCTGCGGGACCGCCAGACGCTGCTAAAGGGCTTCGATGATTTCCGCCGCGACATGGATTCGAGCGGTCTCATGGGCGGCATTGATGTCTTCAACGAGCAGGCGTTGGGCGTGCTGACCAGTTCCAAACTGCTCGATGCGCTCGACCTGTCCAAAGAAGATCCGCGCATCGCCGCCATGTATGGCAAAGGCGTCAATGAGAACCGCGATGACGGCGGTCCCCGGCTCACCGAGCATTTCCTCGCCGCGCGTCGGCTGGTGGAAGCCGGCGCGCGCGTGGTCACCCTGGCCTTCAGCCGGTGGGACTATCACTCGGACAATTTCAAGCAGCTTCGCGAAGACCTGCCGTTGCTGGATCGCGCCCTCAGCGGGCTGATCACCGATCTGCATCAGCGCGGCATGGACCAGGATGTGTCCGTCGTCGTCTGGGGCGAGTTTGGCCGCACACCCACGATCAATGCCAAAGCCGGCCGTGATCACTGGCCGAAGGTGTCCTGTGCCTTGCTGGCCGGAGGCGGCATGAAACACGGCCAGGTCATCGGTGCCACGGATCGTCTTGGCGGTGAACCCACCGACCGCCCCGTGCGTTTCGGCGAAGTCTTCGCCACGTTGTACCATAACATGGGCATCGACGTGAACAAAGCCATGCTCACCGATCTTGCGGGCCGTCCCCAGTATTTGGTGACGGAAGGCTCGCAGCCGATGCCGGAGTTGGTTTGAGTCGTCTGAAAGGATGCCTCGGTTGCGCCCTTATATAGTGGCATGCAAAAGCTCGGAATACTTTCACTTTTCATCGCCCTGACGGCTGTTGCGCGAGGCGATGAACGGCCATTGAATTTTGCGAACGACATCGTGCCTATCTTTACCAAGGCGAGTTGCAATTCAGGCGGGTGTCATGGCAAGTCGGCCGGGCAGAATGGCTTCAAGCTTTCCTTGCTGGGATTTGAGCCGCAGGAGGACTTTGAGCACATCGTCAGGGAAGCGCGTGGCCGCCGTGTGTTCCCTGCCGCGCCGGGTGAAAGCCTGCTGCTGACGAAAGCGATCAACAGCACGCCTCATGGCGGCGGTAAGAAGCTCGATGCGAAATCCGATGAATATGCCATCCTCCTTAAGTGGATCAGCCTCGGCATGCCCTACGGCAAGGCCACGGATCCGAAGATTGTGTCCATCGAGGTGCAGCCCACCCAGAGTCTGATGACTTTGAAGAGCCAGCAGCAGCTCAAGGTGCTGGCCCATTACTCCGATGGCTACATCCGCGATGTCACCCGCAGCGCCCTGTATGAGCCCAATGACAAGAGCATGGCCGAGACCAACGAGACCGGCCAGGTGAAGCTCTTTGATCTGCCCGGTGATGTGGCGGTGATGATCCGCTATCAGGGCAAGGTGGCCGTCTTTCGTGCCACCGCCCCGCTCGGCGCGCCCGTGGACAAGCTGCCTGCCACACGCAACTTCATTGACCAGCTTGTGTTCGGCAAGCTCAAGCAGCTCGGCCTGCCGCCTTCCGAAATAGCCGACGACAACACCTTCCTGCGTCGGGTGACCATCGACATCGCTGGCCGCCTGCCCACGCCTGCCGAGACCCAGGCCTTTGCCTCCGATGGCAACCCCAAGAAGCGTGATGCAGTGCTGGACCGGCTGCTAGCAAGCGGTGAATACGCCGATTATTTCGCCAGCAAATGGAGCGCGCTGCTGCGCAACAAGCGCAGCGATCCGAAAGACATGCGCGGCAATTTTGCCTTCCACCAGTGGATCCGTGACAGCCTCTATGACAACAAGCGCTACGACAAGTTTGTGCGTGAAGTCATCACGGCCAGCGGCGACATGACCGCCGATCCGCCCGTGGCCTGGTACCGCCAGGCGAAGGACATGACGATCCAGATGGAGGACACCGCCCAGCTCTTCCTGGGCCAGCGCCTGCAGTGCGCGCAGTGCCACCATCACCCCTTCGAGAAATGGAGCCAGCAGGACTATTATGGCTTCTCGGCCTTCTTCAGCACGGTGTCGCGCAAGACCACGAACCGTCCTGGTGAGGAGATCATTTTCACGAAGCGCGCTGAGGCACAGGCCGTCAACATTCGCAGCAAGCAGCCGGTGAAGCCCACCGGGCTCGGTGCCACAACTCTGGCCCTGTCTCCGGATGACGATCCCCGTGAGTCGCTAGCGGATTGGATGGGCAGCAAGGACAATCCATTTTTCGCCAAGGCGCTTGTGAACCGCTACTGGAAGCACTTCTTCAATCGTGGCCTGGTGGAACCAGAGGACGACATGCGCGAAACCAATCCGCCGGCCAATCCCGAGCTGCTCAACGCGCTGGCCAAGTCCTTCGTCGAAAGCGGCTATGACTTGAAGCAGCTCATCCGTACCATCACGCAATCCACCACCTACCAGTTGAGCGCCGTGCCCAACACGCACAACGCGGTGGATCGCCAGAACTTCAGCCGCTACTATCCGAAGCGCCTGCAGGCCGAAGTGCTGCTTGACGCTGTCGACACGGTCCTGGATGCGCGAAGCAGTTTCGACGGCCTGCCCGTCGGCACTCATGCGACGGCCCTGCCTGACAACAGCTTCAACGCCACGAGTTACTTCCTCACGGTGTTTGGACGCCCGGAAGGCTCCAGCGCTTGTGAATGTGAGCGCACGCAGGAAAGCAGCCTGGCGCAAAGCCTGCATCTTCTGAATGCTCCTGACATCCAGAAGAAGCTCACTGACGACAAGGGCCGCGCGGCAGCCTTTGCCGCCGATGCCACACGTTCTGATGAGGCGAAGCTCACCGAGATCTACCAGTGGGTCGCGAGCCGCAAGCCCTCGCCGCAGCAGGTGAAGCTGGGGCTCGATCACCTCTCCAGGCACACCAAGGGCAAGGCCGGAGCTGAACTGGTTGCCGCGAAACGGCAGGCGTATGAGGACCTTCTCTGGGCGCTGATCAACACCAAGGAGTTCCTGTTCAATCACTAGCGCTGGCGCGGTGTTGTTCACCGAAAGTGGCAAACCTATTATGGATCAAGCATGGCCATCCGTGCGGAGGAGCATCCTCTGCCTTCATCTCTTCCTGCCATTCGTCGCTTTGCCTTCTCTCCAGGCACAGGTTACGATTCCGCAGCCTTTCCTCACGACCATCTCTCCGGTTGCCGCGCAGGCTGGCAGCACGGCTGAGTTCATCGTGACCGGCACCAGTCTTGATGGCGCGACGCAACTGCACTTTTCGGTTCCCGGCGTCGACTGCAAACCCAAGCTTGATGCGAAGCAGCAGCCCATCGCCAACAAGTTCATGGTCACCATTCCCGCCGGAACCCAGTGTGGTCCCTGCGATGTGCGGGTGGTCGCGCGCTATGGCATTTCGAATCCACGCGGGGTGGAGATCACCTCGATGCCCGTCGTGTTGCTGCCAGCCACGGCAACCACTGCGGATAAAGCATTCAAGGCCGCGCTGAATTCCGTCGTGACAGGCACCACGGCGAAGCAGGCTTCGAGTTTTTTCGCCTTCGAGGCGAAGAAGGGCCAGCGGGTGCTTGCTGTCTGCCGGCCGGCGTGGCTCGATTCGCGCGCAGAGACGAGCATCACCTTGCAGCGCCCTGATGGCACCGTGCTGGAACGCTTGCACACGGATGGCGTACTTGATTTCACACCGCCGGCGGACGGCGTGGTTACGCTGAAGCTCAACGACCTCATGTTCCGCGGCGATGCCGAATATCCTTACGCGGTCACGCTGACCACCGGCCCGGTTGTGGAGTATGCCTTCGATGGTGGCGCCACCTGGACGCTCTATGGCCGCAACTTGCCCAAGGGGACTGATGCATTGAAGCGTTTCGGCAAGCCGATCCAACGTGTGCAGGTACCCGCCGATGAAGCAAAGCGCCTGTTGGCGGTGAACCCGATCAAGGCGGTGCGCTTTGGTGCTGAGACGGAAGGCCCGGGCGCGGAGGCTCCGAAACCCATGGTTCTTAAAACCCCGGCGTCTTTTACCGGCTGGTTCCCTGAGCATGGCAAACCGCGCTACTTCACCTTCGATGCGCACAAGGGCGATGTGCTGTGGATTGAAGTGAATTGCGCCAGCCGCGGTCTCGTCGCTGATCCGTTTGTGACTTTGGAGAAGCCGGGCAAGGACGCCGCCACCTTCATCGCCGAAGCCAACGACCGTCCCGCTGTCGCGACGAAGGACGAGTTCGATGCCGGCTGGGCCGATCCTTCCTACCGCTTCGAAGTCAAGGAAGACGGCAGCTATAGGGTCAAGCTGCGCAACCTGTTCTCCAACGCTCCGCGTGAACCCTTTGAACTGACGGTGCAACCCGCTGGCACAGGCTTCGATCTTGTGGCGGTTCCGAGTGCGTTGCCCAAAGCCAAGGCGGCGCTGACGGTGGAGGCGAATGCGGCTCCACTATGGCGTGGCGGCGTGGCCGCGCTCAAAGTCTTCGCCTTGCGGCGCAATGGCTTTGCGGGCCCGATTGAACTGGCCGCCGAGGGCCTGCCTGCCGGTGTGACGTTTGCCGGAGGCCTGGTCCGGGAGGGGCAGAACATCGGCTATGCAAGCTTCATCGCCGATGACACGGCGAAGGAATGGGGCGGAGCCGTGAAACTGCATGGCAAGACAGGCACCAATGCCATCGGAGCGACGGCGGTGTTCAAGGTCGTGACCACGGCGAAGGAAGCCATGGTCACGCGCTTCACAGACGAAGTGGTCTTGGGCGTGGTCGCCAGTGACGCGCCGGTTCTGGTGGAGGCGGCGAGCCAGGTGTTTGAGGCCGCCGCCGGCTCGAAGCTGAGCATTCCCCTGCAAGTGAAGAGGCGTGCGGACTGTGCGGAGGCTTTCAAGCTGGCAGCCCTCGGCTTGAACGATGCCGTGGCCGAGGCCGACATCCCTGCCAAGGCCACCAGCAGCAAGCTGGACCTGGATCTGGCCAAGCTGAAGCTCGCCCCCGGCGACTATCAGGTCGTGCTGCAAGGCACCGTGAAATTCAAACACAAGCCTGGTGCGGATCCCAAGGCTGCCGCCAAAGACATGACCTTCATGGTCGATTCCAAGCCCATTAACATACACGTGAATCCCGTGGAAAAGAAGTGATGAAAGCTCGCCAACTCATCCCCTTCGCCTGCCTGTCTTTGTTCGGTGTTTCTGCCGCGGAAGCAGCGGCGCTCCCGATTGCCGCCGTCGCCCGCAAAACGCCCGTCGATTTCCCCGCCGAAATCTATCCGGTCTTGAAGGCGAATTGCATCGCCTGCCACAACAAGACGACCACCAAGGCCAGTCTCAACATGGAGACGCCGGAATTGATGAAGAAAGGCGGCGAAACCGGTCCTGCCATTGTTCCCGGCAAAGGTGCGGACAGTTTGCTGCTGCAATCTGCGGCGCATCAGGCCGACTCGGACATGCCACCGAAAAGCAACAAGGTCGGTGCGGTGAATCTTACGCCGGAGGAGCTGGGGCTGGTCAAGCTGTGGATCGATCAGGGCGCGAACCCTGGCAAGATGCGGGTGAAGCAGATTGCGTGGCAGCCTTTGCCACCCGGGCTGAATCCGATCTACGCCGTGGCCATGTCGCCCACTGGTGAGTTTGTGGCGTGCAGCCGGGCGAACCAAGTCTTCATCTATGATCTCGCCTCACGCCAGCAGGCCGCGCAGTTCGCCCCCCATCGCGACATGACGCTCGCCCTTGCCTTCAGCCCTGATGGCAGCCGGCTGGCCAGCGGCAGTTTCGGCGAGGTGAAACTGTGGAAACGCGAGGGCGCGAAACTGCCGGTGAGCGCCGAACTCAAGCGCCTTATGGAAGTCGAAACCCAGGTGCGGCAAGCGAATCGCTCTGCGGCGCTCGCCGTGCTGGAGGTGGCCTTCCAAACAAGCGCCATCGCCGCCGCCGGCACGGAAGTCACGGCTTTCAAGGATCGTGTCAAGAAGGCCACTGATGCCATTGCCGACACCAAGACGAAGCTTCAAGAGAAGGAGAAGGCCGTGAAATCCGCCGCCGATGCCAAGGCCGCCGCCCAGAAGGCGCAGGCGGAAGTGGATGCGCTTGTGGCGAATGGTGCGAAGCCTGATCCTGCGCTCGCCAAACGCCAGGCTGCCACCAAGGCCTGGCTGGCAGCGGCCACCCTGGCCGAGGTGCAGGCCATTGCTGCGACGGAAGCCGAAGCTGACGCGCAGAAAAAGAGCAAGTCCAGGCAGACCGCAACCGATGCCAAGCTGGCGGCCCAGAAGGCACTGGATGAAGTGAATGCGCTGGCAGCCAAAGCGCCGACGGACAAACCGGACGCCAAGCTCGCCAAGCGGCAGACCGATGCCAAGTCCAAGCTGGAGGCTGCCACGAAGGCAGATGCCACGGCGAATGATGCATTGAGGGCAGCCCAGACCGCAGTTGCGGATGCCACCGCTGAGGTTCCTAAAGTCACCAAGCTGCAAGCCGAGGCTGTGAAGGCGGAGACCGATGCGAAGGCTGCGCTTGCCGCCGCCCAGCAAATGCAAAAAAAGGCTGGGGATGAGCTCACTGCGGCGACCAAGCAGGCGACTGAGGCTGCCAAAGCCGCAAGTGCTCTCGTGTTGTCGGCCGACCATCGCTGGCTCATTGAGCCGCAGGCAGATGGCTCCTCGGTCATTTGGGCACTGGGTGCCGGGGTTCCCTTGTCGAAGTTTGTGCCGAAGGCCGGGACCAAGTCAGTGCTCACATGGAAGCCTGATGGCCAGCTCACCTGGCCTGCCGGCAGCGGTACGCTCACCACCCTTGAACTCACGCCGAAATGGACGCTCGAGCGTACGCTGGGCACCGGCGATCCGGCATCCGTGATCACAGACCGGGTGAATGCTTTGAGCTTCAGCCCGGATGGCAGGACGCTCGCCGTGGGCAGCGGCACCCCGTCACGTGGTGGGGACATCACACTCTGGGACGCTGGCACGGGCAAGCTGACCCAGGCCATTCGCGACCGCCACAGTGACGCGGTGCTCAGTCTGGATTTCTCGCCCGATGGCAAGCTCATCGCCAGCGGTGGCGCTGACAAGCAAGTGCGTGTGTCCGAAGTCGTCAGCGGCAAGCTGCTCAAGACCTTTGAAGGCCATACTCATCACGTCATGGGTGTGGGCTGGCGTGCGGATGGGCGAGTGCTGGCCACCTCCGGAGCTGACAGCGCGGTAAAAGTCTGGGACTGGATCAAAGGCGAACGCCGCCGGAATCTCGACGGTTGGGATAAGGAAGTGACCAGCCTCCACTACCTCGGGGCGACAACCCGTCTCCTCACCACTTCCGGCGACAAGCAAGTGCGCCTCATTGGCGAAGACGCCAGCAAACCCATGGCGCTCACCGGCACCACGGACTTCATGCAGACCGCCTCCGCTTCTCGTGACGGCCAATGGATTGCAGCCGGTGGCGAAGACAGCGTGCTGCGCGTGTGGGAGACCAAGGGCGGCACCGCTACGGTAACCTTTGCCAAGCCCTGAGTGTAATCTGCCTCAGCTGTTTTCCTGCGGGGAAGGTGCGGGGATGGTGATCAGTTGGCGGTTTCATGACTGGATAGTGATGGCAGCGGCATTTGCCGGCCATTGCAATGCAGACCGAATTTTAGAGCCGCCCCGGCAATCCCATGCGATCACTGCGAGCAGCGACGGCAGCATTTGCCAAGCGCTGCCCCGCCCGCTATGGGTGCCGCTCGCATGAAATCGCTTTTCCTGACCAACGAATACCCTCCCTACATCTACGGGGGCGCGGGAGTGCATGTGGAATACCTTGTCAAAGAACTGGCCAAACTCTGCGAGGTCGAGGTGCGCTGCTTTGGCGACCAGGAGGAGGCGCTGCCCAATCTCACCGTGCATGGCTCCTGCCTCGATGCCTCCGGCTGGACCTGCCCGCCGAACTTGAAATCCATCTTCGGAGCCGTCCAGCGGAACGTGGATTTCAACACCCAAAAAATCGATGCCTCGTTGGTGCACGTGCACACATGGTATGCCCACCTCGGCGGCATCCTGGCCAAGCTGAACTACGGCATCCCCTTGGTGTTGACGGTGCATTCGCTGGAACCGCTGCGCCCCTGGAAGCGCGAGCAGCTCGGTGGCGGCTATGACTTCACTGTATGGCTGGAACGCACCGCGATTGAAATGGCGGATGCGGTGATTGCCGTTTCCGAGGAAACCCGCATCGATTTGATGCGGCTGTTCAATCTCGACGAGGCCAAGGTGAATGTGATCCACAACGGCATCGACAACGACGAGTACCGCAAGGTGAACCAGCCGGACGTGCTGCGCCGCTTCGGCATCGATCCCAGCGTGCCCTACGTGCTCTTCGTGGGCCGCATCACCCGGCAAAAGGGCATCGTGCATCTGGTGCACTCGATCCAGTACATGAACCCCGGCTTCCAAATCGTCCTTTGCGCGGGCGCTCCGGACACCCCGGAAATTGCGGAGGAAATGAAAGCCTCCGTCGTCGACGCCCAGCGCCATCGTGACGGCATCATCTGGATTCAAGCCATGGTGGACGTCACGGACAAAATCGCCCTGTACTCGCATGCGGCGGTGTTTTGCTGCCCCTCCGTGTACGAGCCCTTCGGGATCATCAATCTGGAAGCAATGGCCTGCGAAACGGCGGTGGTCGCCAGCGCCGTGGGAGGCATCAAGGAGGTCGTGGTGGATGGCGAAACCGGCATTCTCGTGCCCCTGGCGCAGGAGGCTGAAAGTCCCTACGAGGCCGTGGATCCGGTTGGCTACGCCCGCGATCTTGCCGCCGCGATCAACAAGCTGATGGCCGATGAGACCCTGCGTGACAGCATGGCCAGGGCAGGCCGCAAGCGCACTGAAGATCACTTCAGCTGGAAGTCCATCGCACGCAAGACGCTGGCGTTGTATCATACACTGGTGGATTAGGGAAAATATTCGGCCTCGCACCACGCAAAGCATCGCTCTTCGCTTCGCGGGCGGTGCAAACAATTTCCGCCTTGTGCCACAGGGCCTTCGCCTTCGCTGAAGGCTTTGGGCGATCGAGTCCGTTACCTTTGTTCCTTGCCCGCTATGAAACTCCTCTTTGCTCTGTCCATCGCTCTGGTATTAAACGGGTTCGCCCTCGCCGCTCCCCGTGCTGAACATGTGTTTGTCATCAGTCTGGATGGCGCGAAGCCCGCTGTCATCAAGGAGAGCCAGATGCCGGTGCTCAACAAACTCGCCGATGAAGGAGCCTTCACCTGGCAGGCCAGCACCATCTTCCCGTCCAAGACCCTCCCCTCCCACACCTCCATGCTCACCGGCGTCGGACCGGACAAGCATCAGGTGCTGTGGAATGATTTTTCGCCGATCCGCGGTCCGGTGAAGGTGCCCACTATGTTCTCTCTGCTGCGCGCCAAAGAACCCGCCGCCGTCACCGCCATGTTCGTCGGCAAGGTGAAGTTCCGCCACTTGTGGCTCAAGGACAGCCTGGACATCTTCGATTTCGGCGGCCCGCAAACACCGGCCCCGGTGGCCGGCACCCCGGAACTGGAAAAGACCAAGGTGCCTTCGCAAGGCGTTGCCAAACTGGCCTCCCCATGGATCAGGGAGCACAAGCCCAGGCTGGCCTTCATCCACCTCACCGACGCAGACTCCGCCGGTCATGCCTCCGGCTGGGGCTCGCCCGAGCAGAAGCAGGCGCTGAATGTCACCGACGAGGCCTTGGGAGAGGTGGTTCAGGCCATCAAGGACGCCGGCATCGCGGATTCCAGCGTCATCATCATCAGCGCCGACCACGGCGGTCATGACAAGACCCATGGTGAAAACATTCCGGATGACATGCTCATTCCCTGGGTCGTCTGGGGCAAGGGGGTGAGGAAGCAATTCACCCTGACCCAGCCTGTGACCACGTACGACACGGCCGCCACCGCCCTGTGGCTGCTCGGCGTGCCGCTGCCCGCGCAGTTCGACGGCAAGCCGGTGACTTCTGCTTTTGAGTGAGCGCGAACTTTTTCTTGACGATTAGCTTCTCGTGCCTTCAGTCGCCTATGGGCGAAATCACCACAGCGCTAAGCTTTGACGACGTTCTTCTTCTGCCAGCACTTAGCAGTGTTTTACCGGCCGAAGCGGACCTTACTACACGACTGACCAAGACGATCAGTCTCAACATCCCCGTGCTCTCCTCGGCGATGGACACCGTCACGGAATCGGAGCTGGCCATTGCCCTCGCCCGTGAAGGCGGGCTCGGGGTGATCCACCGCAACTGCAAAATCGACTTCCAGGCCGAGCAGGTGCTGCGTGTGAAACGCTCCGAGAACATGGTGATCCTCGATCCGCTGACGGTGCTGCCGGACATGCCGGTGGGCGATCTTCACCGCCTCATGCGTGAGAAAGGCGTAAGCGGCTTCCCGGTTATCGACAAAGAAGGCCTGCTGCTGGGCATGGTCACCAGCCGCGACCTCTGGTACGTGGACAGTGATGCCACGCCGGTGAGCAAGGTCATGACCCCGCGCGAGCGCCTGGCCACGGGCAACGGCTCGACCACGATGGAAGACGCCAGCATGCTCCTATACATGCGCCGCATCGAGAAGCTGCCGCTCATCGACGACACCGGCAAGCTCATCGGCCTGATCACCCGAACCGACATTGAGAAGCGCCAGATGTTCACTTCCGCCTGCAAGGACGCCCAGGGCCGCCTGCGCTGCGGTGCCGCCGTCGGCGTGGGCGAGGATTGCGTGGACCGCGGCAAGGCGCTCGTCGCTGTCGGTGCGGACGCCCTCTTCATCGACGCCGCCACCGGGCACACCACCCGTGTGATGGAAGTGGTGCGCAGATTGCGTGAAGCGCTCGGTGACCATATTCAGGTCATCGCCGGCAATGTGGTGACCCGCGATGGCGCTGTGGACCTGGTTAAAGCCGGTGTCTCCGCCATCAAAGTGGGCGTGGGCCCAGGTTCGATCTGCACGACTCGCATCATTTCCGGCGTAGGCATGCCGCAATTCACCGCCATCCAGGAAGTGGCCGCCGTGGCCCGTGAAGCCGGGGTGCCGATTATTGCCGATGGCGGCATCCGCTATTCCGGGGACGTGGTCAAGGCCCTCGCTGGTGGCGCGGACCTGGTCATGCTCGGCTCGTTGCTCGCCGGCACGTCCGAAAGCCCTGGCAACATGGTCCGCTGGCAGGGCCGCACCTTCAAGGAGTACCGTGGCATGGGCAGCCTCAAGGCCATGCGCAAAGGCGCGAGCGATCGCTACGGCCAGAACGCCAGCGGCAAGCTGGTGGCGGAAGGCGTGGAAGCGCGTGTGCCGTTCAAGGGGCCGCTTTCGGATACCGTGTTCCAGCTCATGGGCGGTCTGCGCTCCGGCATGGGCTATGTGGGTGCCCACACGCTCGACGAGCTGCGTGCCAAGGCGCGATTTGTCCGCATCACCTCTGGCGGCCTCAAGGAAAGCCATCCGCATGATGTCACCATCACCGAGGAGCCGGTAAACTACGCCATGGAGTGATCTGACGAATTAAGTTTTCTGCCCGTGGCGGTTCGCTCTGGGTCGGGTGGCTTGAAGGTGCTCCCGGTCCTTTGCTGGATTTGTGCCAGGCTGGCTGTCGCCCTGCGAGGCTTTTGCCACGTGTTGGGTTGCCTATGAAGACCTGCTTGAGCAGGGCGGTGCGCATCTCTGTGCCGCCATCTTGCGCATGCTTCCCGGACTCATGCAATGACTGAACGCTCCGACGGGGGGCTCCTGGGAAACTCCGCCATCGCAACACTCACACACTTGAGCGCAAGAATTGTTGCATCACCCATGCAAGTTTAAAACACGGCATCCCGTTTTTTTATTGTCACCCCGCCATACCATGCGACTGAGCCTTTTTACCGATTATTCCCTTCGTGTCCTGATGTTTGGAGCACTGAAGGACGGTGGCATTTTTTCGCTTAGCGAAGTTGCCACAGCTTACGGCATCTCCCGCAATCATCTTGTGAAAGTGGTCAATCACCTGGCGCGGCTCGGATACCTGGAAACCAAGCGCGGGCGCAATGGAGGCATTGCGCTGGGCATGAAGCTGGAAGACATCCGCATCGGCATGCTGGTGCGGCGCACCGAGAACTCGACCGTGATTGTCGAATGCTTTGATCCCCGCACCAACACCTGCCCGCTGAGTGGGATGTGTCGGCTCAAGGGCATTCTTGGCGAGGCCGCCCAGGCCTTTTACAACACCCTGGACGCCTACACGCTGAAAGACTTGGTCCAAGGCCCGGAACGGGCGCGCATGCAGGCATTGTTGCTGCCCCCCACCACCCCATGAAGACCTACCACGGCTCCTTGTTTCTCGTTTTCCTGGCATCGTTCGCGGGAACCCTCGCATTGCGGGCGGAAAACGAATACGAGAACGCACCCATCTCGTACAGCCTCAGCGACCCCCATGATGCCGCGCAGGCCCTTGAGAAGGCCCAGACGCAAGGCAAGGTGAAGATCGACCGCAGCGATGACTGGGCGGTGGTGCATGGGCTGCTCAATCAGTTCCATATCCCCGAGGCATCCCAGGTCATGGTCTTCAGCAAGACCAGCAAGCAGAACGACCGCATCAGTCCGGCCACGCCACGCGTCGTGTATTTTGGCGACAATGCCTATATTGGCTACTGCCTGGGCGGCCTGATCGAGGTCTGCGTGATTGATCCCAGGCTCGGCCCCATCTTCTACGTCGCCGATCCCCGTGCGAACAAGAGCGCCCCGGTTCGGTTCGTCCGCGACCAAAGCTGCCTCAGTTGCCATGGCGGGCCGTTTTCGCCGGATGTGCCCGGGGTGCTGGTGCGCTCCGTGTGCCCCAGCCAGGATGGCCACCCCATAGGCAGCCAGGGCAGCAAAGTGGTGGATACCGCCACTCCCTTCGAGGAGCGCTGGGGGGGCTGGTACGTCACTGGCAAGCACGGTTCAGTCGTCCATAAAGGCAATGTCACCGCAGAAGAGGTCGGCGAAAAGGTCACCATTGATCCCAAGCCCGGCCAGAATGTCAGCGATCTGGGCAAGTTTTTCGATACGGCGCCATACCCACGCAAAACCAGCGACATCGTCGCCCTCATGGTGCTCGAGCATCAGACCAGCACCCAGAATGTTCTCACCAAGGCCAATCAGACCGCGATGCGTGCGATGCATATGCAGAAGAGCCTGCAAAAGGAGCTGGGCGAACCCGTGCTCGACGAGCCGGTCAACACCGCGCGCCGCATGATAGATCACAGTGCACGGGATGTCGTCGATGCCCTGTTGTTCAAGGATGAAGCAGCGCTGCCGGAGGGCGGTATCGAAGGTGGCGGTGGCTTTCAGGAAGCCTTTGAAAATAGCGGGCCACGCACCGCCGAGGGCCGCTCGCTCAAGGACATGCAGCTGCTCACGCGCCTCTTCAAGCATCGCTGCAGCTACATGATTTACAGCCTCACCTTCACCAGCCTCATCCCGCAGCTCAAGCAGACCGTGCTCGCTGATCTCTGGGCTGCGTTACAGGGGCAGGATCCCGCGGGCCGGTACAGCTACCTCAGCCCCAGTGAACGCCGTAACATTGCCAAAATCCTGGTCGAGACCCTGTCCGGCGTGCCTTCTGAATGGCACAAAGCGGTGGCGGCACGGTAATGCCGAATCCCGTCGTCAATTTGTGAGGATCAGGGCTCAAGGACCGCCCCCTGAAAATTCAGGTCGGCAGCCATCAATTCCTTGCGGAGTCCTTCGGCAGCTCAACTGGCCCTTGCAACCCCGCCTATCTTGACGCATCCAGAAGCCCGCTCAACCCGCGGCCCCCCACGCCTTGCAAGCCACCTTCGAAATCGTCGGAAAATTTGAGACCCAGAGCGACTGCCACAAGCTGCTCTATGCTCCCCTGTCGCTGCCCCTCAAGTATCGGGAGCACGTCTGTTACAAGATCGAGTTCACCGGTGATGCCGGCGCTTTGAAGCAGTTTGTTGAGAAAGTGTTGCTTGATCCCATCAGCCAGGAACTGCACGAAGGCGGCGCCCCCGTCTGGAAGGAGGCTGAATTTGTACTCGAATACGGCATGAAGGGCGGCGCGCTGGATCTGGAAAAGGAGACCATCCTTGGCTACTTCCACACGCTGAAAAATCCTTCCTTCCATATCGACAAGCTCACCCTGCGCAAACGCATCTACGTCTTCGGCGAAGGTGCTGATCCCGCTCCCTTCGTGCGCGATGTGGTGAATCCAGCGATCCATACGCATGAGGTGCTGAAGGCGGCGTAAGTCTGGTGTCCCGGAAGTGGGCAGAAAGAGTGCCTCCGCGCCTGACATGACGCGAGACGGCGAAATGCGGGCTTGGCGCGGGCTTGCCAGCTGTGCTACGCATGCCGCGTATGAACGTCCGCACGCTGCTGGTTGCCACTTCCAATGCCCATAAGACACAGGAGATCCAGGCCATGCTTGGCGAGGGCTGGCGGGTGCAGGATCTCCGAGCGCATCCGCACCTGCCTGTGCCCGAGGAGACGGGGGACACCTTTGATGCCAATGCGCGCCTCAAGGCTGCGGCGGCGAGCCGCGAGTTCCCGGACCTCCTTGTTCTTTCGGATGATTCTGGCCTTGAAGTCGATGCCCTGGGAAAGGCCCCCGGAGTGTGGTCCGCCCGCTACGCCGGCCCTGAGGCCCGGGATGTTGACAACCGCGAACGCCTGAAATTAGAACTCACAGGCATCCCCGAGGACCGCAACTGCGGCTGGGCGGCCCGGTTCCGCTGCTGCATGGTTCTGGCGCGTGCCGGTGAACCCCTGGCTTCTTTTGAGGGCGCGGTCGAGGGCAAGGTCATCGCCAGCGAACAGGGTGCCGGAGGCTTCGGTTATGATGCTCTGTTCGTGCCGGAGGGGTTTGTCGATTCCTTTGGGGTGTTGCCTGCGGTGGTGAAAAATCAACTCAGCCACCGGGCGCGAGCCCTTGAAAAGGTGCGCGTCTTTTTGGACAACGCCTGACCTGCCGCTACCCACCGGCAAGCCTGTGGTAGCATCCAGTGGTGCCATCTCCCACGATGTGAAACATCAAGGACTGCTGCGTCATCGCCGCGAGTGTTTTGCCGCCCATCCCTGAAGACGCCGGTTGCAAGACTTCTGGAATGCCGTAATTACCGCTACAGACGCCGGGTTAGCTCAGTGGTAGAGCAACTGATTTGTAATCAGTAGGTCGTCGGTTCAAGTCCGACACTCGGCTCTCCCTTATAGAATAAGGGATGCAGCCGATTTCATGGTTGGAAAAACGTGTGAAAAAAAAGCCTCGCCGTGCAGTTTCCGTGCAGTTTTGAAGTTTCAGGACGCCTCCCCGCACTCTGATTGGCAAGGCACAGCATTCGCGTTTGGGGGGTGCATACTGGCACAGGACGCAAGTCGTCCAGCAAGCCCAAGAAGAGATCCCGTAGAGCCAACTGTTGGAAGGGCTACCTTAATCCCATCGAAACTCTTCAAAATTGGCTTGCGTACACACATATACGGACGTATACATGTGTACATGAACGGCAAATTTGTGGCTTATTATCGAGTTTCGACTGCTCAACAGGGCAAGAGCGGGCTTGGCCTTGAAGCTCAACAGTCAGCGGTGAAATCCTTTCTGAATGGCGGCAACTGGGAATTGCTGGAACAGTTCACTGAGGTTGAGAGCGGGAAGCGCAAGAACCGCCCTCAACTTGAAGCGGCGCTCGCCATGTGCAAAAAGCAGAAGGCAACGCTGGTGATTGCAAAACTGGACAGGCTCGCCCGCAATCTCCATTTCATCTCAGGCTTGATGGAAGCTCATGTAAATTTCGTCGCGGTGGACATGCCAACGGCAAACCGCCTCACAGTTCACATTCTTGCAGCAGTGGCAGAAGAGGAAGCCCGCGCCATTTCCGCCCGTACCAAAGCTGCACTTGCCAGTGCCAAAGATCGCGGGGTTGTTCTTGGTACACACGGGGCTGTCCTTGGTGCTCAGAACCACCAGGCGGCAGTGAGCAGGGCGGATGAACTCAAGGCACTTGTGGAAGAACTTCGGCATGCTGGTTTCGACACTGTGCGCTCTCTTACTCTGGAGCTTAACAGGCGCGGCATCCAGACTCCCCAAAAAGGGGCTTGGCACCCAACCTCCGTTCAGCGTTTGCTTCAGCGGTTGGCATCGTAGACGGCAAAGCGTTCTCTCACGCTCATTCTGGCAGTCTACCCACAAGACGGCTTCCACTGTCTCGCATATCAAGCTCGCCCTCTCACCTTGTGAACGTTGAATGAAGAAAAGTCAGACCGGCAAACAAATTTCAGCCAAACCTCCTGAGGGAACGAAGCACCATAGTTCCGTATAAAATCAAGAAAATCAAGTGAATAAATTGGGATGCGCTTGGATTCCATTTTTCAGAATCCGACTCGTGGAAAATTTCGGGGTCACCGCAGGCCACCCCCCCTTCCCATTGGTGGCAATGCAAAAATGTCATGGATGGCGGTTGACCGTGGGGTAACAAAAAAACAATTTATTAATGCGTGAATACCAGCACGCAGCTTAAGATGTAATCTCCCACGGCGGCGATGTTTTCCTAACAATAGCACTTGACAAGCGGGTTTCCGTATGTATATTGTCAATACAATATGACTACACCAAAAATAACAAAAAGTACCCAACTGATTTCCCGAAAAGAAGCTTCAAACATGCTGGGAGTTTCAACGATGACCATCTCGCGGTATCAAAAGAGCGGAAAGCTGAACCCTGTATATTTTAGCTGCCGCACAGTTCGGTATCACCTGGTGGACGTTGAGAACCTCATCAACTCATCACAAGTGGCATTAAGTTACTAGACCAGTTCTTACGCAGGTCCCCCTGTCTTCACCTTCGCAAATCTATAATCATATGAATAGAGAATAGAATATAGATAGGTGGTGAAGGGGATCTGCCATTCACAAACGAAAAACCCTTCAAACCCCAATGAACATCAATAAAGAAGCCCAATTAATAAACTCTCGCCTCATCAGGTCACCCGACGAATTGTATATTAGAGTTCCAGCTAAACTGCCAAAAGCAGTGAACCACCTAGATCTTGACGACCTAAAGCAAATTGACAGTGATCCATCTGTAGCCAAAGAACTTTGCCTATATTTGTGTTCTTTCCTTCAGTCCACCTATCTGAACGAGGAAATAAGCACGGTTGGATTACACAGCGACATTTTAATGGAGGTTTTTGGATGCAAGTACCGCAAGATCATCGACGTCCTGGAGAGGGGAACCCCAGAAAAAGGTTCAATCATCCAGTGTGATGGAAACTGGAAAGTAGGAATCAAATCCATACATTATTGGTTTGCGGATGCCTACACTAAAGAACGGGGCAACTACCTTGTTCCTTACAAGTTTAAAAAAGTCAAAGTTCAAACCCTTTTCATTGAAAATCTCAACGAGCGGATGTTGGAAGATCGGGGAAACCCTATCATCAACAACCTTTACCATGTTTATTCAATGGTGGGTTTGCCGTCCACTCAGCACTTGAGGGAAAAAGGTAAAAAGCTAGTCGCTCAACAAAAAACCAGCAAAAAGGGAAAACTTTACAAATTCTGCAACCGTAACCGCAGTCGATTCTCAGAAGAGGAATTGAAAACAATTTCCTTTATTGAGGACGGAATTAGAAGATTCACTCTCCTCACAGAAAAGGGATTCATTCCGCCACATTGCCAAGGCAAAAAAGCCGGTAACCGCATCAGCGACACCTTCACCAGTTTAAATTCGTGGATTAGAGAGGAAATCACGCTCAACGGGCGACAGGTGGTCGAATGCGACTTTAAATGCTTACACCCAAATCTGGCGATGAGTGTTTACGGCGGGGGCATCCAATACCTCACTCATAAAAGCGTAGCGGAATACTGTGGAATCGACATTGAAAACAAGGCCGCACTCAGCAAGTTCAAAACCGACCATTTGGCCTTCTTCAATAAAAAGGTTCCTGACATGAAGCGGTCCAAGGCGATTCATGAGTTTTACCTGACTCATGAACCGGAAATGCTGAGTCGTATTCAAAACGAAAAAGACATCAAGCGCGACCACACAGTCACTTGCACCAAGTTGTTTGCGAAGGAGGTCGAAATCATGACCAAATGCATTGAGAAACTGAACGCTCAGGACGTCTACGTTTTGTACGTCTTTGATGCGCTCCTGTGCGATCCTCACAATCAAACGATTGTGGAACACGTCATGAATGAAACGGCTTTCGAATCCGGCGTTTATACAGCCACCTATGACATGAATGAAGTGTTTGATCAGGAGTCGAGCGAGGGTTTGGAACCGATTGAATCCGCCTTCGGCATACAAGATACTGGTCATACGTCAGAGTCCAAAATCCGAACTCAAAACGCCCCATTGAGCCTGAGGGGTGGTCTCAGTTTGGACTCCTTGCTTGGGTTGTCAGCATGATTCATTGAAAATTTGCAATAGTGCGCGGTCGAGGCCGGCGAAAGCGCAGTTTTCTGACCTACAATGCAGAAATTTGTTGGGGCAGCCCGCATTCCGTTGGCGGAAAAGGATCGAAACGACGCCCAACGCAGTGCATCACCACAACTGTTCATATGGACAAGCCCAAGGACATCCCTGATTTATTGGCCAGGGCCTTCAGGGAGGTCTGGAGGTTGTCAAGGCATGTTTTATCGTCACATTTTGGGTGCCAGTGCCCAAGGGGAGCGTCGTCGTGCGTCATCACTCTGCGCTTGTCCAAGAGAAAATTCGGCCTTGACACAATGGTACTATTGCTGAAGATAACTAGTCCATGAGCCTAAATCCACCGGAAGGCGAAAGCAATTGCTTTATAGACACAAACCGGCAACCGCAAGCATATTGTAAGTTATACTATGAAATTATCATCCGGAAATGTTTATGCCTTCTGCCTGTGTTTCGTTATATTTTCACAGATTTTTGTCGTAGCCACACCACCAAATAAAAAAGGGTTTCTCGGAATTTCTTACAAGAACAACAATGATCGAGTTGAAGTCATAGCAGTCGTTGATAATTCACCTGCTTCAAATGCTGGAATCAAGGTGGGCGATGTATTGGTTTCTATGAATGGAAAGTGAGATGCCACGGGTTTTTGGACCAAAAGTGATTTAGTTTAGGAGGGCGATTTCGCTCTCGAAGCGGTTGGGGGTTCGGTAGTTCAGGGACGAGTGCAGGCGTTGAGTGTTATAGTAGCAG
>Ga0118677_10004027_pt1 | contig 27134 bp, 20 predicted proteins | sample AliMusrvi5mmetaG_FD_86154 | JGI IMG/M metagenome (GOLD analysis project Ga0118677, IMG submission 86154) | reverse complement strand
TGCCTAGTCTCGCGGGCTCGTAGATGTGTATAAGAGACAGATGACACAGAACTTCTGGTTTTGGCTGATAGCGATTGTGGTTCTGGTAGCTACCGTGCTGACATTCCGCAGCTTGCTCCGCGATGAGGACCGCCGCCGAGCAAGGTGGTTGGCCGGCCTGCGTGGTGGTTCGGCGATTTTGCTAGCCATGATCCTGTTGCAACCGCAATTCAAGCGGCGTGAGACGGTGGTGGAGAAGCCCTTGGTGGGCGTGCTGATTGATGCCTCACAAAGCATGAATGATGGCCCTCCAGCATCAACACGCTCCAAGGTGGCGCGTGAGTGGCTGGATTCCCCGGCGTTTCGCAGGGCCCGTGAAACCTGTGACCTGCGTTATTTCACCATCGGTCATGAATTATTAGAAACGGTGCCGGGAGATGTCACTTTCAATGCCACCGAATCCCGTATCGGTGGAGCGCTGGATGATTGGTGCCAGCGCTGGGGCCACGAGGAGGCGGCAGGTTTGGTGTTGATTTCAGATGGTCTGGACACCGGAGGAGGGCTCCCGCCGCATTTGAATCTGCCATGCTGGGTGATGGAGGTGGAACCCCCTGCTGCGGTGGCAGCGGAGCGCGTGAGTATCTGGCAGGTCGAGCCGCCGCGCCGGCCTGTAGCTGGTGCGGAGACCAGCGTGCGGGTTGTGTTGCAGGGGTGGGGTGTGGAAGGCAGGGATGTGCCGGTGGAACTCTGGAGCGATGGACGCAAGGAGGCGGAGAAACGTGTGCGATTCGCGCACCGTGGTGATGTGGTGGAGGCCTTATTACCAATCAAGCCCGAGCGTGCGGGAAGTTATGCCTATGAAATCCGGGTCGCGGATCCAGCGGCGGATGCATCGGCCAAGTCCCAACCGTTCGTGGTGTCTGTTCGTCAGGAGGGACGCAGCGTTTTGTTGCTGTCCAACACTCTGGGGTTTGAAGGGAAATTCCTGCGTCGCGCTCTAGCAACCGACCGCAATGTCAGGCTGGACAGTTATGCCCGTTGGCAGGACGGCCGCTGGGCCAATCTTGGTGATAGCAGCGGGGCGACAAACAACTCGATAGATCTCAGCGCCGCATCTTTAGCCACCCGATCGACTGTGATCCTTGCGGATGTGAGTCCGGATGCGTTGGATCCCGCGCAGTGGCGGGCTATAGCGGAATATGTGGCCAAGGGTGGCGGATTGGTGGTGTTGGGCGGACCCAATCTGTTGGCGTCGCCACAGGCGGCGGGTTTGTTAGGTAATATGTTACCGGTGCCCACTCCCGCGCAGCATCACGACGGGCGGTTTGGCGTGAAGTTGACTGACGCGGGCCTGCGCCATCCGGTGTTCGGTCCCTTGTTTGAGGCGGTGAAGGATTTCCCAGCCCTGCAAAGCGCGAACCAAGCCACTGGGGTGTCTGCCAATGCGCAGGTGCTGATGGAGGTCGTCGCCGATGGGCAGGCGCATCCCTTGGTGGTGGTGAAACAAGAGGGGAAGGGGCGCGTGGCCGTGGTGCTAAGCGACACCCTTTGGCGTTGGCGGGTAGCCTCACCCGGATGGACCGGCAGGCTTTCCGCCTATGACACGTTCTGGGAGCAATTGTTGAATTGGCTGACTCCTGATCAGGAAGGCCTGCAGAGCGGCGGACGCATCGAATTGACCGCCGACCGCCCGTTCTACCGGCAGGGTGACAAGGTGGTAGTGAGGGCGGAGTGGATAGGCCAGGGGTCCATGCCGTTTGACGTTTTGGACGGTATGCTCAAGGATACTGCGGGTGCGATCAAACCGCTGGTCATAAAAGCCTCGGTTTGGCAGAACGCGGAGGGTCGATCGGTGAGTGGTTTCCTTGGAGAAGTGGAGACCAGTGCTACTGGCGTTTATGAAGTGGAGGCGCAAGCCACTTGGTCAGGCGGTGAGGCCAAGTCCTCCCTGCGATTCGCCGTGGCCACTTCACCCGATGAGAGGCGCGGAGAGCCTCCGGATGCAGCTTATCTGCACGAGATCGCAAGGCAGAGCGGAGGCGGCTATTTCGAGCGCGGAGGAGGGGATAAGTGGCTCAAATCACTCCCCCGCAACTTGCGCCAGACCGAGCGCCAAGTGGTCACTGATGCCTGGAATCATCCCTTGCTCATCTGCCTGCTGTTCTCATGTCTGTGCGGTGAATGGTGGCTGCGTAGGCGCTCGGGGCTGGCGTGAAAACATGAAAGTCGCTCGGCTTCACCCTCAACCCGCCGCACAAACAACTGAACCTATGTTGATTTCCAATATACATTTCCGAAATGGGGTTGTGATAAGGGCGGTTGAACTGGCTGCGCTTTCTATGAAAAATCGAGGTGGGACAATCGCCCTCATGCAAGCGTGCTGCTGCGTTTTTCATTAAGGAAATTCACCTCTTTAATTCATGCTAGATTATTAGAATTATAGATAATAATTGGTTGACGCAGGCGGGTATTTGTCCTTGAATGATCTCGTTGCGGCTGACGAGACGGTATTTTTCAAGGTTGGCAGGTGACATAATCAGACAGGAACCATAGAATTTATACAGATCATGAAATCAAAACTGACAGTAATCGGCCTATTGCTAGGTCTTGCGACATTCTCGCAGGCGGCCATCATGTTTCAATCCGGCTCTGGCACGACGAATGCCTTGGGTACGCTCAACCTGAACGGCATTATCGCGACCTTTGATACCTCACTGGGGACTCTTAATTCGGTCACTTTGTCTCTCGGTGTTGATGGAACAACGAACTTCACCAAGTTTCAGAACCTGCATGATTCGTCTGACTGGACGATCAGCCTCAAACCCGATACCGTTAGCAGTTTCAGCGTACAGTTCCTGAACAGTGCACTTGGTATTGGCGTGGCCAAGGACATGACCATGACCCCGGAAGTTTTCACGGTTCCGACGTATGCGGGTACTGATTACGTCGTGCCTTTCACGAATAACCCTATTAGTGGCTCGCCGGGCTTGAACTCAGCGGACTATAACAAAAACGATTATGACTTGTCGGCCTTCAAGGGCAACGGCGTTACGACAGTGGGCAACATGGAAGTTGTTTACAATCCCAACTGGAACAAGGCCGGTTCTACAATCGGTGACGTCGACACCATCACGGGAACAGCCGCAGTGGAGTGGAGCGTGCAGTATAACTACACCGTGCCTGAGCCCAGTTCAGTTGCTTTGTTAGGCCTGGGTGGATTGGCATTGGGACTGCGTCGCCGCCGTGCATAACAGGCAGGTAGCACATCAGAATTTTTTGAGGGCGGCCCAACGGTCGCCCTCATTTTTTGCCTATATCAGCATTCTATGGCGTTGCGGGTTTTCCTCGGACTTGGCGGATTGGCCGTGCTTGTTTGTCTCACGACGAGTCATCAAGCGATGCCTCGGTAGACAATCGAACGGTGTCGGTGGTCTAGTCCTGAATCCTCTACTTCCAAGGGAAGTCTACAGATCACTTAAATGAGGAGTCAAAGGACTTGGTGTCGAGTACCCAATCTTCAGCCAGGACGCTCGTAATTTCGTACTGTCTTGCTTCCGCTCCCTTGACATGCCGGATTTCCAAGGTGGCCCGGAATAGTCCTTTGGCTCTAGCCGGGCTGCCACCTGCAGTAGTTATCAATCTCAATGCAGTAGCCTGCGGTGATTTTTTCCGGCAGTATCCCAACAAATCATCGGTCAGGTCAGGAGAGCCCAGGCGGTAACAAATCCACTGTGTTTCGTCCATGAACGGGCCGTTGTAATAGTTGTCCAAGGTGAACAGGACCCGCACTAAATTGACTTGGTCTGGGCTGGCCGTCAGAATTTCGGGCCAGGAGGGCTTCACGATCCGTGCCAAGGCCTCAAAGTCGATTTTCCATTTTCCTTTTTCATCGGGTGTCAGGAACGCCAGGCGATTGAGTGGCTTATCGTCGGCGGATATGGTATTGATGGCCACACCGTCGACCAGCATGTTGTTGGGGTCCACGCTACTGAGCCATTGGTATTTGGTGATCGGACCGTCTTTCTGCTCCTTGTTCTCCAGGAATGCGGCCACAGCCGCAGGGGTGGCTGATCCCAGGCGGAAAAATTCAGGCACTCTGGCAGGATCGCGGACCTGCATGGCCCGCTTCACAAAGTCCACGGCGACTTCTTTCGTTGGGGATGGGAAGCGGGAGGCTACCCGTTTTGCATTGGCTTTAGACGTAGCGTCTTCCTTTCCGATGATGAGGTTCTGTGGCTTCTCTCGGCGCAACCACAGAGCGACAGTGCCCCCGACTATCAACAAGGCGATCAGAGCAAACACGGACGACCAAGTTACAATCACCAAGCGCCTTCTTTTCCGGTCGATATGGCGCCGCTTGCGGGCTTTGCGGTCTCTTTCTCCGTGGGAGGGCGGCTTCAGATGTCTCGATCCCTGAACCCGCTCCACATGGCCGAGGTTTGGCGCGTCTCCCACATCACGCTCAGGGCGGTGTCCCGTGAGTCCTTGTTGAGTATCGTTGTCCTTCATGCCGTGAGGATCGTATGGCCTTTAGGTTGCCGCCAGCAAGCGCCAATCATACTTGACTTGTTGAATTCTGCTGAGGAGTCCGAGCACCCTTGCTGCAAGAGCAATGGCCGTTGCTCCCAGTTCAGCCCATTCATTTCTGTGCGTTGTGGAAAGCTTCGCCAGGTTCATAGTGCTTGCCTGCCGTGGTGAGTTCCCAGTCATCTGTGCGGAATGGCCTGGCTGGCAGACCTGCATTATTAAACAGATCACACTCGATATTGTTCGCCCACCCGTACCGTGCAGCCACAGGTTCCATGACAGAGTCGCACGTCAAAACCACAGTGCTTCCCGTGATCAGGGCATCCGCCCACTTCCAGACCCGGTCCTTCCCGGCGATGGCGAAGTAACGAAGCTTTCCGGGTGTCGCCGTGTTGTGTGATACCAGTCCGCCTGCCACATGGTCGAAGTGAAGGATGAGCTTGTTTCCTTGGATGTTCATTTTCTGATAGACTGGGCCGCTATCCTCGATTTTCGCCCGGTAGGTTTTTGCCATGGCTAGGAGTCCCAACCGCCGCCCCACCTCCTGTTTGTTGAGAGGATGAATAAAATCGGCCATGCCGATATCGAGGGTTACCGCCATTCCTGTATTGGGGACAGCAAGAGCCAAGGTCTGCGATTCGCGCATTTCGGCCCATTTGTCCGCACCTGGTCCCTGCGGGATTGCCCCGTATCCGGCTAGCTGCACATAGTAAAACGGGAAATCGCCCTGTCCCCAGCGCTTTCTCCAGTCGGAGATCATGTTGGGAAACAGCTCGCGGTATTCTATGGACCGGTCGGCGTTGGATTCTCCCTGATACCATATCGCCCCGCGGATGGCATAGGGGATGAGCGGAGCCAGACCGCCGTTGTAGAGGCAGGATGGTTTGCCCGCCGGAGCGATCTTCTCGTAGTCCGGCAGTTTGGTAAAATCCGTTTTTTGATAGAAATCAGCCACTTCCGTGAATTGCGGGAATTTGGCCAGTGCTTCGATGCTTGTCCATTGCTCGACTTGGCTGCTACTGCACGAACTGGCTATCATCCCGACTGGAACTTTCAAATGTTCGGCCAGATACCTCCCGTAAAAATAGGCCACGGCCGAAAATCCATGAATCGACTCGGGACTGCATGCCCGCCAACCCGCTCCCGGCACTTCACTCAATGGGCGGGGCGTGAACTGCCGCTCCACCTTGCAGACGCGCAAAAGGGGATGATTGGCCTGCTTTAATTCCTGCTCGTAATTTTCAACTCCTGGGTATCTGCGCGTTGTGCCTGGTGCGTCTTCATTGCCTACCGGCATTTCCATGTTGGATTGCCCCGACGCCAGCCACACTTCACCCACCAATACATCTGTTAGGGAAATCTTGTTGCCTCCGGAAATATTCAGTGTGAGGGGCTTGGCACTTATTGTCAGTGGTTTGAGTTTGACCATCCATTTGCCATTGGCCCCGGCTTTCACCGATTGCGTCTGGCCTGCTATGCTCACGCTCACATCCTCCCCTGGGGTTGCAGTTCCCCACACCGGCACTGGAATTCCTTGCTGCAGCACCATGTGATCGGAAAAAACCACCGGCACCTTGACCTCCGCACGTGCCGACGCACTATACAGCACTGTCAATGCCGTGATTGCTGATAGAAATCCTGTGGCTTTCACGTGTCTTGGTCCTTACTGATAGGTTACGCTCCAGGTAATATCCCCATTGTCGGGGCTTTCCAGCACCAGAACCTCTAGGCCGCCCTCACCGGGGTGCGCCTCTATGCTTGCTTTAGCCCCTTGGGCATTGGCTTTGCCTGCCTTGCTGCCATTGCCAGCCAACACGATGCGGAAAGGTTCGCCGCCCACTACCTTGGCTACGCCTGAGATTTGCTTGCGGGACGTGTCCCATTTCACGTTGGCTAAATCCAGGAATCCCTGCATCAGGTGGCGGTTGGTCGAGAGCACTTGGGGATGGTTCAATACCTCACGCACCGAATACATCCGCGCTTCGCCTGCCCCAAGCGACTCTTCCAGCTTGGCCGTGCCGGGGAATTTACCCACCAGGCGGTTGCTCCAGAATTCATACACATAGTAGTTCTTTGCTGCATCGAGATTCAGCGAACCTGTCGCAGCCTGATCCCCGCTGAACGGTGTGCTGATGGTCGCAGGCGCGGCTTCGTCATTGTGGAAAGTCACCTGCTGCCAGTGGTCGTCCACCTGATACGAATAAACCCTCGGAATTTTCGCGCCGGTGAACGCGTCCACAGGGCGCGCGCTTTTCGGTGTGCTCAGCATGGGAAACGCGCGGCCCAGATCATGAACCACATCGGGTGTTAGCTTTGTTAATGATGCCGCGGACTCGATGCGTCCTGCAGTGACGAATAACATGGTGATGATGGACTGGCGCTGCAGCGGAGCCATCACTTCCTCGGTCCGGCGGTTGTTGCTGTCAAATCCCGTGAACGCCTTGCTGTCGGGATAGTAACTCATCACCACGCGGTTTTTGTACCAGCGCAGGCCGCACAGTGAGGCCATTCCGGGCCACCAGCGGTCGGCGTCACCCCAGACCCGCTGCATGTCCACGATGCCTGCTGTTACATCCAGGCAGTTGTTGCCCAGGGCCCGCTCGTGGATGAGTGCGTCACGGCCGAGACCGTCACGACAAAGCTGGAACCATGACCGGTAGGCAGACGCTGTGGTGGCATGGCGATCTTCAAATCCTCCTTCTGGCCGCCATGCGAGATCGGGGTAATCGAACTTGATTCCTGCCAGTCCGGCTTCCTTGAGATTTCCATATACCTTGTGCATGTGTGCCTGGAATTCTTTGCTGGTCGCGTCATAGGTCACCGGTGGTGAGATATGCGTGTGCCTGCGGTGCAGGTTGCTGATGTCCTTGCCCAGCATCTGGCCGGGATACGCCTCGGCATAATCATCAGAGGGCATGCCGGATTGGAAATAGGTCTCGGCATTACCACCACGTTCTTTCACCGCCTGTATCCATTTCTTGAACGTGTCATAGGGCGGAGCTAGGTGATGGTATTTAAGCCAATGCGCGTCATCCCACCATCCCTGTTCGGTGTTGCCGTTGTCCTCCCCGCAATAGGTGTCTGGCTCAAGCCGGACGGTGACTGGTATCGTCTTCAACATCTGCAGTTTGTTAGCCGTGTCCATTTCCTCAACCAGTGCCTTGGCGCTGTTGCGTCCGCTGAACCACCCGCACACGGTCAGGTTGTTATAGGTGTTGGGACGCGCCTTGGTGGCTAGGCGCATCGCCATCCCGTAGGTTTCCAGCGCCACGAAGGGGTCCGCCGTTGTCACATCGACATAGAACAGATCATTGGGCAGATAGGTTGTTCCCTGGTCTACCAGGCGGCCTACTGGATCGAGTGCAGCTACCTGCACTGCGGTCTTCGGGAAGTTTTTTGGCAGGCGGTTGCTGTCCAACTGTTGCCATATCGTGCTCCATGTGCGGCCGAGTTCCGGGTGGTGCCAGTAATTGGGATAGGTGTCCCAGCACTCGAAGTTTCCGATCGCTGTGTATTTGGCAAAGTCTTGATAGGACAGGCCGCCCATCACCAGACTGTGGCGTGTGCCGTTGGCCGTGAAGGTGAGCAACAGGCTGTTTTCACAAGCGAGCGAGGTGCCGGGTTTAACCAAGTTGTGAGTGGATCCCGCGCCGCCATTGAGGTTTTTCGGGTCCTTCATCTCCAGTCCCGGAAACGCATCTCCGCCCACCAGGGGTTGGAAGCTCTTCACCCGGATGCCGTAGTTGCGGTGATTGACGATCCCGTTGCCCAGCGCCACAAAGCCTTTCTCATCGTGTAAGGTGAAGGTGGTGAGAAATTCACGACCGTCTATGCTACGCAGATTGCTCACTGTGAGGGTTTTTCCGCGACCCAGTTCATCGGTGGTGTCCTTGGCAGTCCATGTGAGCTTGGCTGCAGGATCCAGTCTACGGGTGTAAAACCCCTCCGGGTTGCCGCCGATGCCGTCCACTTCTGAATGGGCGTTGGCTATTGCCACCGTGCCGTCGCGTGCGTCCACGATGTTATAGGTGGCGGTTTTCAGGTTGTATTCCACCCTCACCAGTTTGTTGCTGATGCTCACCACGTCATCTTTCTGTGTTACCTCTACGGCCTGTGCCGAGAAGGTGATTCCTAACAAGACAAGGCCCGGCATGCACAACTGCGGGAGAAACTGTGAATTTTTCATAGGATTTTTGGCTTAGACTGAATCACCCGCAGGGTATGGGTCGTGCGGGCGGACAAGTGGGCAGGTATCGTCCGCTCAAGAGCAGGAGGGTCAAGCATATTGCCGACAGCATATTGCCGGAAGCCCGTGTGCGGAAACATCACATACGTCGCATAAATCCCATTCTTCCTATAAATCCTATTCTTCCCATTCTTCCGATCTCCCAAGGGGGGCACCCTTATTTGAAAGAATCCGGGTTTTCCAGGGTATCCATCCGCTGACGGATCATATCCATCCCTCAAATCCATATGAAATCATTCTTTCTTCCACTGCGGGCGAGGTGCCTGCAAATCCTGATGATCCTCCTACCGCTAGCGGGTAGCAGCACCCGCGCTGATGAAGGCGTCATGTATGACGGCGCGCGTGGCTTCCTCGATCTCGCGGGACAATGGGATGTGCAGCCCATCGATGGGCTTGCCTTCAATTTTCCGCCCCCTGCGGAAGGGTGGAAGAGCGAGAAGGTTCCCAGCCCGGCGAGTGCGGCTTTGAAGGAGGGGTCCCCTTATGGGGATAATCTTGCAGAATACCTAACGAGTGACAAGCAGGCGCTGAAGCACCCCACGGGCAACGCCGCATGGTTCAGGCGTTCCTTTGAAATGCCCGAAACCCCGTCAGCGGAGCGGCAGGCATTGCTTTATTTCGGCGGTATCGCCTTCAAGAGTGAGGTTTGGCTCAATGGGAAAAAACTGGGAGGCTCCTTGCTCGGTCAGGTTCCGTGCAGTTATGACGTGACCGGATTGCTGCGGAAGGGGACTAATGAACTGGTGGTCGGGCTGACAGGTAGAACCGGATTGATCGACGTGCCTAACCGAACATTGCTGGCCCCTCACTGGGGAGTTGGCGCGGGTATCTGGGGCAAGGTGCAGGTGCGTATCTTGCCGCTGGTGAGCATTGGGAATGTTTTCATCAACACCCGCGTCAAGGACAAGCGCATCGAGTTTGCCGTTGAGGTGGGCAATCACGGTAAGAGCGCGAAAAAACTGACGCTCGACACCCTGATCCAGGATGCCCGGCAGAACATTCAGACCCGTATCTTCAGCCCGGAGTTCACCTTGGCTCCGGGTGAGACGAAAAAAGTGGAATTCAAGAAAGACTGGATCGCGCCCGAACTCTGGGGGCCGATGAATGCGGCGCTCTATTTCGCGAAGGTCTCGCTCATATCAGATAAAACCACGATAGATAACCAGACTCATCGTTTCGGTTTCCGGGAGTTCGAGATACGCGGCACCGATTTTTATCTCAATGGCACCAAGACGATACTGCTGCGCAGCAGTCACCTTGATTCTCTGGCGACCGACCGCAGGGATATTTTCGCCAGATTCCGCGCCTCTGCAGGCAAGGACTTTAACTGCGTCCGCCTGCATGGTGGATTCAATTCCGAGGCCTTGTTGGATCTTTGTGATGAGATGGGCATCATGGCCATTCCAGAGGGGGCGTGGCATCAGGCTGATGTGGAAAAATTCAACCTAGACAAGAGCGAGCTGTGGCTGCCGACAGTTGAGAGTTATTACACCAAAACCATCGAGCAGTTTTACAACCATCCCTCGGTGATCATGTGGAGTCTAACCAATGAAACCTACTGGGGGAACACCAATCCGGAGCGCATGAAAATCTCCGAGAGTCTGATCGCCACGGCCACCAAGGCAGATAGCACCCGCCCGGTTCAGGGCGATGCAGAAGTCACTTGGGGCGGACGGCTTCCTATCATCAATATCCACTACCCGGAATCCTCGGTGGGAAACACCTTGCGCGAGAAATATCCGAACTCGGCCTTCGTTTTCCCTAACGATTATTACTGGCTCAAGAAGAACGAGACTAACGGCAGTTGGCGGGCAACCTTCAAGTGGGATCGTCCGCTGGTGGTCGGTGAGTATTGGTATCCTTCCGGCGGCGCGGATGCGAAGTCTGCGTTCATGGGCGAGTCGGTTTACGATTGGGAGAAATGGCGTCACCAGCGCATGGACGGCAGAATGGACGATGCGTCCCAGGAAAACGAGTTTGTCAATAGCCAGAAGGGATTGGCCGATGCCTATCGCCTTCAGGGAGCTGCCGGGATCAATCCTTGGGCATGTGACGGCCAGTCTGTCATGCCAGCTCTGGCACTGCGCCCCGTGGATTTGCATGCTAACTTTTTTGGCGGTGCCACCGGAACGCGCAAGTTCGTGGTGTTCAACGATTCCGGCAGGGGTTATGCGGACATGAATCTGCTATGCAGTCTGGTGGCGGACGGGCAGACGCTCTGGGAAACCAGGATTCCTGCAGGGGTGGGCACTGGCGAAACCAAAACTTTCGAGGTGAAAGTGGAATGCCCGGCGGTGACCCGCCAGACGAAGGCCACTCTAACGGTGCGTTTGCGTTGCGAGATAGGTGGTGGGTACAATCAGTTGGACCGCTATGAGGGCACCGTTTGGCTGATGCCGCGCCCTGATCTTAGCGATATCAAGACTGCCGGGATGCGCTTGCTGGATTCCACTGGTGCCACCGCTAAGGCACTTGCCAGCTTGGGGATCAAACTCGATCCGCTGCGTTCGCTCACCAGCGCGGAGTTGAATGGGGTCAAGGTGGTGGTAGTGGGTGATAACACGGACACAGCAGCCTGCAAGGATGCCTTGGTGGAGTTTGCCACCAAGGGTGGCTCAGTGCTTGTGCTCAGGCAGGACGCATGGACGCCATGGACGAGCGAGTTGCCGGCCATCGACAAGGAACATGCTTCCACCCGCTCATGGCTGCGGACATACAACCACCCAATCACTGCGGGTCTTGAGGATGGCCAATTCTCTTACTGGCGGCCCGACCACTTGGTTTCTATCACTACTTTCCGCAAGCCCACGGGTGGAAATTTCCACGCTCTGTTGGACTGCGGCGGCCTCTATGGATTGAACTGGACCCCGCTGGTTGAGGTTCCGCTTGGCCGGGGCACCGTCGTGTTGACCACGCTGGATCTGATCGGCCGCCTGGGTGCTGAACCCGCCGCAGGCACCTTGCTTGGTAACATGCTGCGTTATGCCGCTGTCTATCAGCCGGTGGCTAGTGCACCTTTGCGGGTGCTAGCAGCACCGGATGCGCGGCCGCTGCGCGCCTCCCTGAAAGCCGCTGGCGTGACGATGGCGGAAGGGGTGAAAGGCTCAGGTCCCATTCTGTTGGATGCCAGCTTTGATCCTACCCCGGAGCAACTCGCGGCCATCCGGGATTATCTAACGAAAGGCGGCAATGTCTGGCTGCACGGGTTTTCCACCGCCACGCTTGGCAAGGTGGAATCCCTGTTTCCGTTCAAGCCTGTGCTGAAACCGCGCGATATGACTGTGCAGTCCGCCATCCGCCGCTCCACTGATCCATGGATCAATAACATTTCCTCCCAGGAATTCTTCTGGACGAAAATCGATCTCGAGGCGCGCGATGATTATTTCGGCGCTGCCAAATCGACCGCCCCGCTTGGCGGTGAGGTGCTGCAACTGCCCACCCTGCAGTCAGGCGTGCGGCTCATCGAGCCTGCCCTCTTGGTCAAGGTGCCAGTGGATAAGGGCGCATTGCTCTTTGACACTCTCACTTGGGAGAAGGCACTTGGCTCGGAGACAGACAAGGTGACACGGCTGATTTCCTCACTAGCTTCCAACCTTGGCGCGGAGGTGCATTCCAATGTCGATAAAACCCAGTATGACTACTTCCCGGTGGATATCCAACCTGTCGCAAACATGGGTTATTATGACCGCGTGGCTAACGACGGTAAGGGCGGCTGGACCGATGACGGCGACAGCGACATGCGCTTTTTCCTGATCAACCACGTGGGGAAGGCCGGTGGGGTGGAGACCGGCATGGAAACTGAGGCAGAACCTTTCCCCTCGCAGGTGACTCTGGCCGGACGGCCGTTTTTTCTAACTGACCCACGCAAGACTGATAACCATTCGGTCATCAGCCTGTGCGGCGGTGAGCATGGAGCTAAACTGCCCTCTGAGGCTAAAGGCATCAAGATAGGCAAGAAGGCGGACAAGCTCTGGTTCCTGCAGGCTACCGGATGGTCGCCTAGGGAACCTAACCAGGTTGTGGCTAAATATGTCATCCATTATGACGACGGCTCGGAAACTGTCTTCCCCGTCAGGTTTGGTATCGAAGTGGGCGATTTCTGGGTGCCCGAGCCTATCAGTGGCGCAGTGGTTGCATGGACGGGACGCAATCTCGTGCACTCCCCGGTGGGCATCTTCTGTGCGGAGTGGAACAATCCATTTCCTAACAAGAATATCGTGGGCATGGATGTGATCGGGAATATTGTTCCCACCCAGTTCGTGGTGGTGGCCATCTGCGGGGGTGTCGTTAAGAACGGCGGGCCGCATGCGGAAACAGTGAGTGACTGGCGGCTGGGGGAATTCACCGCAGGTGCCGTAGCCAATCACGTTCCCGGCGGTGGCGCGCTTAAGGCGACTTCGCTATCTCCTACTCTGGAACCAGGCAAGGGGTTGAAATTCGAAGGCGGACAGACCTTGATGGGTGAGGTCCGGGAGATTCCGGGCATGGGTGCCATGGGGTCGAGTCCATTCGCTGTTAGGATGACGTTCACTCCCATGGCCAAACCGACTGGTTACTGCGGAGGCTTGTTCCAAGCCATGGATTACGGCAAGGCAGGGTTCAGGATGGTGCTTTCCAAGGACTTGAGATTGGACACCGAAGTGTTCACTGCCGCAGGCCCGCAATCCATCAGTTCTAAGCAGGTGTTGGATCCCGGCCGGACCTATACCGTGGAACTGCGCTTTGACGGCACCTATGCCACGCTCATTATCGACGGACAGACCGAGATCATGAAGGAAATGCCGCTGCCCGCGCCATGCCGCAGCATAATCCAGATCGGCACCGCTTCCGGGAATGGTTACAATTACATCGGAACCATCTCCGATATCTCCATCCTCAAACTACCCGCCACTCCCTAACTCTCCGCCTCTCTTCCTATCTCATTATCCCAAAGGGATTTCGTAACATAGCGAAGGGTTGCCGAGAATCGGCTACCCAGGGTGCCCGCATCCCCAATCTCTCAACCCCAAGGGGGTTGCGTCCTCTCCCATCTAATAATCTATTCCCCGCGCTCTCTCTCTGCGACCTCTGCAATTGATCCCGCCCTCCGGCGGTCCCCCTGCGGGGCTTTGGCTTCGCTCAAGTCTATCTCGCTCCGCTCGGTTCCGCGTTTCGCTCCTTCTTCTCCTCTTCCCATCAGAAATCAACCATCGGCTTCGCTCGATGGCCTTTGGCAATCATCAATCTATTATCAGTGTTCTCAGTTCCATCAGTTTCCTCAGTGGTTCCTCTTCCCCAATAACTAATAACCCATCCACCCCTCAGCGCCCTTTGCGTAAGCCCATCTTCCACCTAACGTATCACAAACAGGCACACTGCCAGCACGTGGCATACGCTCCCACCGAGGACAAACAAATGCCAGATCGCATGGTTATATGGCAGTCTGTCCCAGACGAAAAAAACCACGCCCAGCGAATAAGCAATACCACCGGCCACCAGCCACCAGATGCCCGCAGTGGGCATCTGCCGCACCAAGGGGCCCATGGCGAGCACGATTAGCCAGCCCATGAATAGATAGAGCGCGGTGGAAAGCCAATGGTCCTTGGTTCCTTTCCATAGCGTTTTCATCAGCACCCCGCACACAGCCAGCGCCCAGACAGCGCCGAATAAAGACCAACCCCATGCACCCCTCAGTGTGATCAGGGTGATGGGCGTATAGGAGCCCGCTATCAGCAGATAGATGCAGGCATGGTCCAGTGCCCGGAAATGCGCCTTCCACCGGGGCGAGGTAAAAAAATGATAGAGAGTGGATGAAGAATACAGCAGCACCAGCGAGCTTCCGAAAACCGAAGCTGAGACCACCTTCATGGCCTGGCCACCGGACAGCACCAGCATGATCACCAGCGCCACGATGCCTACCACCACGCCTGCAGCGTGTGTCACCAGACTGGCCACCTCCTCGCGGTGGGAGTCGCACAAGTAAGAACGCTCAATATCCTGCTGAGTCATCTGTCTGGACGTATGGATCGCGCACGACACCCTCTTTGTCCAGTCGGTCTTCGCATCAGCCCTCTCTTCCAGTTCGGAGTTCCGCGTTCACGCGGTCTTATCATTCCGAGCACCGGCCCTTCGCCGAAGGTCCCGAGCATGTCGAAGGGCGGCGTATCTTAACAATAAGGAGTGGGGACATTCTTGTCCCCATCTTCCCACCCATCTACCTCCGCCCCTCCGAGTTCAATCCCTTCCCCAATAACCAATAACTTTTAACGAATAACCTCTTCCCCCTCCGCCCCTCATCGCGCCCTTACAGTAGCCTCTTTTCCATTCGTCGATTGAAGTTGACGAATTGCTTGTATGGGCTAGCTCAGCGCTGGCATTCTGCCGTAAGACTTTCTCATGATACCCCGTATCTCACTCCTTATGAAATTTCCCTGCTTTCTCAGGCCCTCCGATGATTGCCGCTCCTTGTTGTCATCCTGGTCTATGCCAACCCATCCGGGCTTGGCCATTTCTGCGATTGCCGCGATGCTGATGATACCGGGCGTGGCACAAAAACCCACGACCCCGGCTCCTGCGGCAGCGGACGCCCCAAAATCCAACAGCTTTTATCCTGCGAACAAGGCTCCGCTGGCACCCAGTGCATACAGCATATTGCCGCTGGGTGCGGTGATGCCACAGGGGTGGCTCAAGCAGCAGCTCAACATTCAGGCCAAGGGACTGACGGGAACTCTGCCAAAATTCTGGAAAGACCTTTCATCGGACAGCGGATGGCTCGGCGGTAAGGGGGAAAGCTGGGAACGCGGACCGTATTACACGGATGGCTTGGTGCCACTCGCCTTTCTCACGAAAGATCCATGGTTGATGGGCCTGGCTGAAAGGTGGGTGGGTTGGACGCTGGATAATCAACATCCCGATGGCGGCATAGGCCCGGCCGCCTGCAACGATTGGTGGCCGCTCGGCCTGATGTGCAAGTCGCTCACCCAATATTACGATGCCACCGGTGATCCGCGTGTCATCCCGGTGCTCACAAAATTCTTCGCCTACATGAAGACCGAGCTGCCGAAACGCCCGCTCAAGGAATGGTCGAAAATGCGCTGGGCAGACACTGCGGTGAGCGCGATCTGGCTATACAACCGCACTGGCAATCCTGATCTGCTGGATCTCTCGAAGTTGCTGATGTCCCAGGGGTATAATTATGCCACCGAGTTCTCCACTTTCTATCCATACAAGGAGGCTTCGAAAAACTGGAACCTCGAAAACCACGGGGTAAACGCGGCCATGGGATACAAAACACCCGCTGTGATGTTCGTGATCACTGGAGAGGATAAATACAAACAATCGGTCTACAGCGGCATCCGCAATATCGACAAATACCACGGACAGGCGGGCGGCCTCTTCGCTGCGGACGAATGTTTCGCCGGCCTCAGTCCCACACAGGGCACGGAGCTTTGCCTGGTGGCGGAGAGCATGTTCTCCTTCGAGAATCTAATGGCATTTTTTGGCGATCCCATGTTAGGTGACCGGCTGGAGCGCATGACTTATAATTCCTGGCCGGCCACTTTCAACCCTGACATGTCGGCCCACCAATACGACCAGCAGTCTAACCAACCGATCTGCCGGAATTCCCCTGACAAATGGTTCATCACCAATAACGGCGAGGCCAACACCTTCGGCGTGGAACCGCAGTTCGGGTGCTGCACTGCGAACATGCACCAGGGTTGGCCTAAGTTTGTCAGGCACATGTGGATGGCCACTCCGGAGGATGGGTTGGCGGCAGTGGCATACGGCCCATGTTCGGTCACGGCCAAGGTGAGGGGAGGTAAGACGGTGACGCTTGAGGAGACCACCAACTATCCCTTCGACGAGACCATCCGCATCACCATCAAGACCGACAAACCGGTGGAGTTTCCCATCCAGTTCCGCATCCCCGCGTGGGCCAAGGACGCCACCCTCAAGATTGGCGATAAGATCGAAAAGCCAAATACCAACGATTTCTCTACAGTCACCCGCACCTGGAAAAACGGCGACACCGTGGTCCTAACATTCCCAATGAAGATCCGGATTGAGCGGCGCTTCAACAAGTCCGCCACCGTGCTCCGCGGGCCGCTGGTCTATTCGCTCAAGATAGGCGAGAAGTGGGAGAAATTCCGCGGCAGTGATGCCCATCCTGACTACGAGGTCACTCCCACCACCCGCTGGAACTACGGCCTGATCTACAATGAGAGCGCGCTGGAGAAATCATTCCAGTTCGTCAGCAAGGGGACCAAAGATCCAGTCTGGTCTGATGGAAACGCCCCAGTCGAGCTTCACGCCAAGGGCCGTATCATCCCGGAGTGGAAGGAACTGCACAACAGTGCCGACCAGCCGCCTCTGAGTCCAGTGAAGTCCAGCGAGCCCGCAGAGGATATCATACTCATCCCATACGGCTGCGCCAAACTCCGCATCACCGAGTTCCCCGTGCTCTCGGAATGATCCCATAACTCGCAGCCATACCGCTGCCCATAGGCGGGGCCTCAGTGGCACGGGCATCCTGCCCGTGTCTGCGTTTAATCACCTCTTCTCTTATCCGCGTTCACGCGGTCTTTCATTCGCCCTCTTTCTCTGCGCGCCTCTGCGTCCTTTGCGCCTCAGCGGTAATAAATCTTCTTTTCATCGCGGAAAAATTGCGTTGCCAGCGGCGTGCTAACCGATATAATGGGGCTTGTCCGACTCCGCTACTACGGCGGCGTTGGACGAAGTCGGCACTGACGGGTTGTAATTGTCCCTTGTTCAACGACATGTTCGTTTAACAATTATTAAATCGACACGTCATTGAACAAAACTGTTCGGACACAAATAGAATCCCCATGAGAACGATCCTCTTTCTGATGTGCATATTAACGACAGTGGGCGCTTTTTCGGCACACGGGCAGGAGGCGTCATCCGATGCAAAAGAGACAGCCAAAGCAACTATCACGAAAGCCAAGATCGCAGCTACTAGGGTAGACAATAACAATGAGGAGTTTCGATCGCTTTGCAAACAACAAGAGGACGGAATCAAACCGTTGGGGGATGAAGAGAAGGAAAAGCTAACGCGAATATGGGCGGAGCGGAAAGCCTTTCTGGAATTGAACCGACAGGTGGCAGGGCTGCTTAAGGTCGGCGATTCGGTATTTTCATATCCTGGATTACTTTCCCTGTCGGAGGTTTCCTTCAATAAGCGAAGCAACAAATATTCCATGCGCTTGGTCATTGACTTCAAGGGTTACGAAGGAGGCGTGGCAAAGTTCCCAACATATCGCATTGTCGAGTTTGATGAAGCGGGACGAATCACCGAGATTAAAGAATTTGCGACTGTGAAGATGGTTACTGAATGACTACCATGCCGAAGCAACAAAACAAAGAAACCGAACAATTCGCGGCTGGAGCAACCGGCCGCAAGCACTTCAATTTCATGGCCCTTTTCCTTGCATTTGCTGGCCGGTGCCAGCGCTAATCCGTTCGACAGAACAATGAGAACCTTGAATTCAGCAGTCGCGACGATAATGGTTGTCCTCGAACTACCGATCTTGCTCCTTGCGTGGATGGTCGTCGCGATTCGAGGAACACGGCCCGTATTCATCAGGCAAAGAACGTTGTCGATGCCGCACACCATGCTTCTGCAATTCAATATTAAGGATGATCATTGGATAGGGCGTCACATTCGAAGTCAATGCCTAGATCTTGGGCCTATTCTATTTGATGTTGTGATGGGCCGTTTCAACCTTGCAACAGGCTGCCGATTGATGAATCAATTCGCTCAGGAGAGGGCGCGATCTAAGCCGACTCTCGGCTTTTCCCAAAAGCTTTGTTTAGTTGTCTTGCTTTCTCTAGCCACCGTGGTGTTATGGATTGCATTGTGCGGCTTCTGAATTCAAACAGCCGAACAAACCATGAATGCCAACCTTCCATTCACCACTCAACCACCCCGCAGCGTCACCCTTTAGCGCGGTGACATCACATTGAACGTTGAACTTAATCCCATGAGAGCATTTACCCTCCTAGACGGCCTTCACCTCAAAACCAAATTTCTAGCAGTCAAGATGCAAGCGACGAATGCATTCTTTAGTGACACGAGAAGCGAACGCTCACGCATTAAAAGCGTCCGCATGACGATCTCCGTAATCGTGGGTATCTGTGCTTGCACATCGGCAAGCGCGACTCCCGCGACTGTCCTCTGGGCGTCGTTTGAAACCCAGGAAGTCCAGAACTGGACAGTCCAGAGGACAGACCCATACCCAGTGTATGCGAATAGTTCGTTTTTCCAAGGAAGCAATTTTGCTGGGGTAGACGGACAGAGATTTCTCCTTTGTGGCATTGGAACCAATCCCGGGAAAATCCGATTTTCCCTCTCCACCGTCCCCGGCAGGTCTTATGCGCTATCCTACTATTACGGAGGAACCGATACACAAAGACTTCCTATTGGCTCAGGTCCAGGATTTCAACTCACGTTCAGATCATCGGTTCAGGCGTTTCATGGCAGAAAGACGGTCATCGACCACACAGGGAATCCGGTCGAGATCGATGACCTGGAAAGTCTTGCCTCTCAATCCCATCCAATCTCAACTCCGGGTGTTTGGAACTGGAGGATTTACGCTTGGGTGCATGTCGCTTATTCCTTTGTCGCTACGAGCGACACCGCGTGGATCGAATTCGAAACCACCACGACCAACGGGATGGCCTCCGTCGGTGTCCTGGACCAGGTTCGTGTGACCACAGAACCGTTTGCGCAGATCTCCATCAAAGATAACAATGTCAGGATCGACTTCGCCGGGCTTTTACAGGAAAGCGGGAATTTGCTGAACTGGAGCGACGTTTCCCCTTCACCGACTAGTCCCTTCGTGTTCCCCATAGGTAATCAGTCAAGGTTCTTTCGGGTGCCATTTGAATGAACTGGACAGCGTCGATCTGCTTTTCAACGCTGGAGATCCCGCCCAGTCTTTCAACCATTCTGTTATCTTTAAATGGAAATCACTTTAAGCATTCTAGCATTAAAGCCACGCACATCCTTGGCCGATGGCCGCCTGGTCATCGATTCTCCGTGGTTGTTACGATTTGGCACGCTTGGTGTATATCGTAGGACTGTCGTTGTCGATCCAGGTAGCAGCAGTATCACCTTCAGCACTCGCTTATTCGGAAAAACCAAAAGACGCATAGTTTCATTTTCAGATATTTCGCGTCTTGACTATCGCTTTGACGAAACGGGCGAAAATACAGGATCCGCTTGGCTAGGAAGTAGGGATTCGACAGAGTGGTTTACGATTTCGATTGTTATGAAGACGAATCAGGAAGAAGTCATGATTGGACGATTTATTGGGGAGGGCAGCGTTGACTATGGATGGGAGAGCATCTTGGCTGGTGATGATGCCATCGACTTTCGAGGAGACCAAGAGGAGCGCTCGCTTGGGCTTGTGAAACTGCTTCAGGCGATGCTAGGGCTTCCTTTGACATAATCACCAACAAGTCATGACATGCAAGCCCCGAAGCATCCCAACCCGCCCCTCGTGCTAGGGGAGTCAGTGGCACGGGCACTTCTGTTAGCTATTTGCCGTTGGCTATCTCCGCTGCGCTCCGGTTCGCTCGGTTGTGGTAAAATTCTTCCCCCAAAAATCACCTCTGCGCCCTTCGCGTAACCTTTGCGTAAGCCTCTTCCTCTTCCCCAATAACCAATAACTAGTAACCCATCCACCCCTCTGCCGCTCTGCGGTAAAATATTCATCTCTTCATCGCGGAAAAATTGCGTTGCCACTGGGAGGCATATCCTGGATTATTGCCACGAATCATCTAATCCTAAATATTGATAACAAAACATGAAACTCATAACTATTCTGTGTTCTGCCATGATGGCTACAATCCTTTCCGGCTGCGGCACGTTCTCTGGAAAGGTCGGTTTTGAGAACAAGTGCGACAAGGATATCTGGGTTGCCCATGTCGAGGGATTCGGTAACGAGCCACCGGTTGGAGCTTTAGGCAGTGGACTTGGCAAGCGTGCAAATATCAGCAACGGGAATATCCCCCACGAAGTTGTCATTCATTGGTCATACAAAACGAATGGTGCAGACTTCACGTCCAAGCTGCTGCTTGATAATACCAAGATGCCCGGTAAAGATGATGAGTTGGTGTTTCGGTTTACGAATGACCGGAAGTGGGAAGCCTCGATTATGCGATAGGGTGTGAATTATCCTAGAATCCGCAGTCGGGACTGCGGATTCTAGCGATTTTGGGTTCAGCGATTTTAGGGCCAGTCCCCGCAGTGTAAAATTCTCCCCCTATCATCTGGCTAAACTCTTGCTAAAATCCATTCTCAGGGCCGCAAAGCATTCCAATGTTTCGGGTCTTTCGGGCAAAGGGTAGATTGTAATTGAGCACGCTCGGTGCCATGGGGCTGCTCTTGCAGCGGTTGCAGCTCCTGCCGGAGACTTTCGCGGATATCGGCAATGCGGCGGAGCGCTGCCTCGTCCACAGGCGTGAGGTGGTATTCGCCTTCGGTGCTTGGCGGGGCCGTCTTGCAGAGCGACTGGAAGGGACTCTAGCTACTTGGTGACGGACCGGACCTATGCTGGGTGACAGTGTGTCGCGTGGTTCAGCCAAAGCGGAGTGGCGCTCCGCTTCCCACCGCACTCCATGCAATGGCAATGCATAAACTGATTGCCGAAATTTAACTTTTTACGCACGGACTTTTGGCAAACGCTTTAGCTTAATTTTTTGCCTCTGGTGCTCGAACACCCTCCGAAAGCCGTCTGGCCTCCATTTTCGGGGCTCTCAGCCTCGAATAAGCTGTCCGATTTTGAATCGCTCGCCAACAACCATCCATTTTCGTCTGGCTTTTCCATTGCGGGTTCCAGCAATGCCCGCTAGATTGCCGCGCAGCAGCAGTTTATGAAGATAGCCATAGAAACTTCCAATTTGACCCGGGAATTCGGCAAGTTTCGCGCTGTCGATGAATTGACCCTCAGTATCGAGACCGGAAGGTTTTACGGTTTTCTGGGCTCGAACGGAGCGGGAAAATCCACGACCATCAAGATGCTCACGGGCTTGCTGGCACCCAGCAGCGGAAGCATCCGGATTCTGGGTGAGGATGTGGGAGATCCCAAGCGTGCCTTGGAAGTGAAGCGCCGCATCGGGGTGGTGCCGGAGAACCTGGCTCTGTTTGATAACCTGACTGCACGCGAATATCTGACGTTTATCGGGCGCATGTATCTGCTGCCGCGCGACACGGTGCGCGCACGGTCCGAGGAGTTGCTGGTGATGATGGATCTGGCGCACGAAGAGAAAAAGCTGACGATTGAATATTCGCACGGCATGAAGAAGAAGCTCGCGCTTGCCGCCGCGTTGATTCCGAATCCGGATTTGCTGTTTCTCGATGAACCGTTTGAAGGCGTAGACGCAGTGGCGTCACGGGTATTGCGTGACACCCTCAAGCAATGCGTCGGACGCGGCGCGACGGTTTTCCTCACCTCGCACATCTTGGAAATCGTGGAAAAACTATGCACGGACGTTGGCATCATTGCGCGGGGCAAGCTGGTGCATCAAGGCAGCATGGATGAATTGCACAGGGACGGATCGCTGGAGGATAAATTTCTCGCAGTCTTGGGCACCGGCGAGAGCGAGACACAGAAACTAAGCTGGCTGGAATGAACCGCGAGCAACTCAAGACGATTCTGTGGCTCCGCTGGAGGCTCATACGCAATCAATGGGCGCGTAGCGGCGGCCTCGGGGCAGTGCTCGCCATGCTGGTCGGCTTTGGCGCGGTCCTGATAGCGGTGTTGGGTTTCATAGCGGCCCTGCTTGGCGCCGCATTTAGTTTGAGCGAGGCTAAGCCGCCGGTCATCATGGGCATCTGGTTCGGCGTCACGGCCGTATTTCTATTTTTCTGGTTGATAGGACTGCTCCAGGAGCTCCAACGCTCGGAGATGATCGATTTGCAAAAGCTCATGCATCTGCCAGTCGCGCTGGGCCAGTTGTTCGTCGTCAATTACCTAGTCTCGCATTTCACTTTGAGTATAATCGTGATGGTTCCAGTCATGCTGGGGCTGGCCATAGGTCTGATCATTGCGCGCGGGCCAGAGATGGCGCTGATGATTCCGCTGGCGTTGAGCATGGTCGTCATGATTACGGCGTGGACTTACTGTTTGCGCGGCTGGCTGGCGGCCATGATGACCAATCCGCGCCGCCGCCGCGTGGTCATCATGGGCATATCGCTTTCTTTCATTCTCCTCGCACAAGGCCCGAATCTCTATTTTAACGTCATTGCCCGCCATTCCGTTACCAACCAGAAAGCTGTTAGCGCTGACGAATCGCAACGCCAGCGCAACAACCGCGATACCTCCTCACGGGAAATGTTCAATCGTCTGGTTGTGGCGCAAGAATTCATCCCGCCACTGTGGGTTTCCGTCGGCGCGCAGGGACTGGCGGAGAAACGCGTGCTGCCCGCATTGTTTGGCACGCTGGGTTGCCTCGGCTTTGCTGCGCTGGGACTGCGCCGAGCATATCGCAGCACGGTGAAGCTTTATCTTGGTGAGGCCGGAGGTCACCCTGCGGCGCGCAGCAAAGCTGCCAGCACCACCCCGAATCCTGCCCGCGTGAGCGCCCATTCTGGGAATTGCTTTCTGGAAAGGCAACTTCCTGCGGTGCCGGAACAATCGGCGGCCGTGGCGCTTGCCACGCTCCGTTCCCTGCTCCGGGCACCGGAAGTAAAAATGGCTTTGGGGAGCTCGGTGATTTCAATGATTTTCGTCGGTGCGTTGATATTCGTCCGCTTGCCGCCCGTCCTTTCAGACGGGGTGAAGCCCTTCGTCGCCACGGGCGTGATGGTGTTCTCGATATTCACGTGCTTTCATCTATTCGCGAATTTGTTTGGATTCGACCGCGATGGTTTTCGTTCCTTGATTCTTTCGCCAGCGGAGCGGCCGCTTATCCTGTTGGGGAAGAATCTCGCCACACTGTCAGTGGGCTTCTGCTTGGGTTTAGTCCTGCTGGTGTTGGTTTCGCTCGGTTTGCATTTGCCCCTGCTGGTGGTGGTCGCCGCGCTGATCCAACTCATAACTCTGCTATTGATCGCCAGCCTTGGCGGCAACCTGCTCTCCATCCTCATGCCTTTCCGCATTCAGTCCGGCAGCCTGAGGCCGACCAAAATGCCGGGGCTGACGATGTTGGTGATGGTATTATGTCAGTTTCTTCTCCCCGTTGCTATGGCTCCTGTGTTCGCCGCGCCCCTCCTGGCATTGCTTTGGCAGCGGGGCGGGCAGCCAGCGTCCGTGCCCGTCAATCTCATTTGCTCTGCGCTGCTGTGCGGTGTGATGGTTTTGATCTATTGGAAATCGCTCACACCCCTTGGCCGCCTGCTGCAACGCCGGGAGGCAAGGATTCTCGGTGTGGTAACACTTGAAGTGGAATAGTCAATGGGGGCATGGTAAAAGGGGGTGCCTCTCGGATTAACGCGAAATGTTAGAAATGGGATCACGCAGGATACTGAGGCTGCTCTTGCCTCAGTTGCAGCTCCTGCCAGAGACTTGAGCGGATATCAGCAATGCAGCGAGTGCCGCCTCGTCCACCTGGCCGTGGCGAAATGTTTCAGTGCAGGAACTGGTTCCAGAGAGATAAGAAAGCCAAACAAAAACGACCAACTCCGGCAACCCATCAGAATTATCGGAAAGAATTGACAATAAGAACCTAAAAACCTTGATTTCCCTCAGCCCCCTTAGGCCCCAAAATCAATACCCTTGATTTGCCGGAGGGTGAATAAACGCTATTACTGACAATTCCAAAACAGACTCATATATAGTGCTAGATCCCTTGATGCTTCTTTCAAGGGGTATTCTCGATTTTGGCATATAGGTGGCTATTTTGGAATTGTCAGTAGGTCACCACGCGCTATCCTGATGGACCCAGTCAAAGAACAAATCTTTCGAACTTACGCTTGGGCGTATTTTTCTTTTCACGCCGACCAGAGAATGAAGACTTTCAACTTCTTTCTCGTCGTCGCCGGACTCCTCGTAGGCGGTATTGTCACGCTCATGCGCGATAGCGGCAATACATGGATTATCGCCACATTAGGTTTTGCACTTAGCATGCTGTGCCTTCTGTTCTGGCACCTCGACCACCGGAACCACGTCCTCGTCCGCAACGGAGAGGCAGCCATCAAGTTTCTTGATTCCCAGCACGAACTACCGACGACCGCAGATGTTCCGCACGTTCTTTGCATCTTCGCGCACGACGACTTCAAACGCAGGGGAGAGTCGCGTTCGCTCTTTCGCAAGGGATACTTTAGTTACTCAAAAGTCATTCGCTACGTCTATGGCCTGTTCGCCTTTCTTGGTATTTTCTTTGCGGTCTTGCCGTTCGTCACCACCAAGCAACCACCCCCTCCACTGGCCGTCCAGATTCAGAACTTGCCAGCACCAGCTACGCCTACTCCGGTTCCAATAGTTCAATCCACTCCTCCTCAACCACCCCCGTTTGCAACGCCCAATCCTACAACCGCCGTCTTTTCTCTAATCGGCCTTGTTGTTGGAGCTGTCTTGCAGTTCCTGTTCACGCGGCACCTCGACAACAAGAAGCACCAGCGCGACCTCCGTGCAAAGGCATATGCTGATTACTTGCAGTGCGTAAGTGAGCACGCTAATCTTGGGCACCAAAAAAGCTCAACAGAAGGGCGGCAACTGGGTGCTAAAACCGCAGACGCCAAATGCAGAATCTCGCTTTACGGCGCACCTGCTGTCATTTCAGCATTTGCAACATTCGAACGCTTGGGCGCAACCATGAATACCAATGGACAGCGCGGTGCCTTCACTGACATGGTGGCGAAAATGCGCCACGATGTGCTCGGCAGTTCATCGGTAGCTCAAGCAGACCTCGAAGCCGTCTTGCTGGGTGTGGTGGAAACATGATCATCGTTCCCACCGCCCCGCACAAACCAAAGTCCGCAGGCGGTAGGCGCAGTGGGCACCGCCGCAACGATTCCTGTGATGGGCGGCACTCTTGAAACGCCAGCCAGACACGATGAGGCGGTAGCCCAGCTAATGCTAGCAGAGCAATCCCACTTCTGCTAGCCCGCGTCAAGGATCTTTCGCTCGGAGTTCCGCGTTCACGCGGTCTTACATTCGCCCGGGCCGCCTGATGGGGGACAAGCCCACGTGAGAAACAGGCAGAATCCCACTCCTGCCCACGTCCCGTGTGGTGGAAAGATAACCTAATCCGTTATTGCATCAACCGCCCAAACCTGCATGATTGCCTCTGACATAGTCAATCCGGTCAACCGCGCTCTGCCTGCGCGTCCTCCGAGGAGCCCGCTGCGGTAATTCCGCAAGCCGGGATCTGCGAGGGGGGCGTTGAGCAACCGGCCCCCATCCTCAATCGGCCAACCAGCATTACTCCATGCCCAAGAAGCGAGTCACGATACCCAAGCCGACTGAGAAGCGAGTGTATCAGCAGTTCACTTCACGATGTGGCTTCTGCATGGAGGCAGAAATAGCGAGCCTTCAGGCTCACCATATCGACAGCGACCCGTCGAACAACGCTCTTGAGAACCTGTTTCTTGTTTGTGGCACCTGCCACGGGAAGATCACCGGCGGAGTGATCTCAGAGACAGACGTTATACTTCGAAAGCGACAGATAGAGTGGATGCCTTCTATGCCTTCGACTCCGGCCTCTACCATGTCGGTTCCGGTTGTGTCTGTGCAGAACTCCCGAGTTGGCGGGGATGTTGCACAGCACATCACGAAGATCACTACGTCTAAGCAACCCAAGATTGCGCATCCAATCGGTTCCATCGGGGCCGACCTCCGCATGAAGGGCTACATTGATTACCTGCTCACGAGATACTATAGCCACCGCAAGGCGGATACCTCTTTCGGACGTCGCACGAAGTTCTCTCATGCTGAGATACATACGACCATACAGAGCGAGTTCGGTAGCAAGACGTTTTTTATTCCTGCCGGCCACTTTGCCGATCTTGTCTGCTTCTTACAGGGACGCATTGACCGCACCATACTCGGTAAGACGAACTTGAGTAGAGGCATACGCAACTACCATTCCTTCGATGAGCACCACCCGCAAAACGAGGCCGAACAATAAAGGGTGCCAACCGTCGGGGCTGTTGTGTTGTCTATGCTTTGCGTAACTCCAACCCGCCCTGTCGTTCAACAACGCTACTAGTAAATAAATATTCTCCCAGCATCACCCTTGCCGCTTTAGCACTTATATTTATGAACAAGCCACCACCACAACCTCCAATGTTCAATATCTCCACACCGTTTCAAAATAGGCCGCGCAACTTTTTATCTGTAAAAGTTTTCAGGATGGATTTGGAGGCTGATTTCAAGCGGCTGTTTGTTGTTGGTTTTGGTTGTTAGGGATGCGGTTTTGCGCATTGAGATTGAGATAG
>Ga0118677_10004026_pt1 | contig 27135 bp, 29 predicted proteins | sample AliMusrvi5mmetaG_FD_86154 | JGI IMG/M metagenome (GOLD analysis project Ga0118677, IMG submission 86154) | reverse complement strand
GGCGGGGGAATCGGTTCCCATCCCTGAGGTCCGCCGGTTGCCCATGTTTTACCTTTGTTCAGATAGCTTGAAATGAGCGGGTATGAGAGCGCTGAACAAAGAAAGAAAAGTGTGATGAAGAGGGAGATCGTTACGTGCTTTCTGTATTTATTTCGGAGGAAATAAGCACCGTAACTCTTGTTTCTGTTTTTAAAAACCATTTCCTCTAAGGTTTCAACATGCTGTTTTTTCATATTGAAAAATTTAAACGGTTAAACAGTAAGAAAAGAAAGAACTTCTGCAGCTTTGCCTCCCGCAAAATTATAACGCCATGATAGATGGTATTATTTTACTGACACCCTTCTATTTATTTAAGATTGGACGATTGAGAGATTGAGGGATTAATTAATCAATTCAATCTTATAATCTCTCAATCGTCCAATCGTAAATAAAAAAAACGGCCCTTTTTGGGGGCCGTTTCCTTTTGCAAGTAGTATTATTTTACTGAAGTGTAAATTTAATTGGCAGGTTGAACTGCACACGCACGGGTTGTCCTCGCTGTTTCCCGGGAACCCATCTCGGCATTGCTTTTACAACGCGGACTGCTTCTTCATCACAGCCAGCGCCGATGCCTCTGAGTACCCTCACATCGGAGATGGAACCGTCAACTTCAACTACGAAGGTCACGAACACCTTTCCCTGTACTCCAAGTTCTTTTGCTTCTTCAGGATACTTGATGTTTTCCTGGAGGAACTTGATACGGGATTCGTCGCCGCCGGGATATCCTGGCTGTTCTTCAACAACCGTAAAGATCTCCTTCGGGGCTTCCTGTTCGATAACCTGTGTTTTGGTATCCTCAACCTTGATCTCTTCTTCCTGCGGGGCCTCGGTATTGGGCTTTGCACTCAGGTCTTCCTGGCTTGTAAGTCCGGTTTCAACGGTATCTTCCACAATTTTCGGAACAGTGAATTTCACTTTTTCTGCCATGGCTTCAGGTGGAGGTGGTGGTGGCGGCGGCGGTGGCAGATCCTCTTTCGGAGCATTAAGGATCTCAGTTTCCACGGATTTCTCCTCCTTGATAAGCCTTGCTTTGTTGATGTAGCTGGAAATGACCGGATAGGCCACGCCGCCAATCAGCAATACGAGTGCTATGATCATGGAAACCGTTACATGTTTCTTGTACTTTCTCCTTAACACATATGCTCCGTATTCCTGGTTCCGGCCTTTAAAGACCATTTCCTCCAGGGACTCAACATATTCTTTGTTTTTTGCCATAATCTATCTTTTAAAACGTTACAAATAGATCCTTTATTTCGGAGCATTTTTAATCATGTCCAGTTCGAGTGGAGAGATATCCACTACCGCATAACTGGCAATATTACAGATCGCCATCTCATCGATGATATTCACGATATCCTTGTACTTGGCATTTTTATCCGCCTTGATCAGCACAATCGGGCCGGCTTTGTCCTCACGCTTCATCTTCTTGATCTCATTGTCAGCCGTTGTGTCTGCCACAACAAGTTTTCCGGTAATTCGCTTGTCCCGGTATTCGTATATCTTCGTAAAGAGGTCTTTGTTCTTTTCCAGAAGGACTTTCCGGACACCGTCTTTGCTGAAATCTGTTTTCGTGAACGGTGTCAGCGGTTTTTTATCAGAACCAACATAATAGAAAACCACGTCCTTATCTGTCAGAAGGATATTCAACGTTCTGAAAGCGGAGATCTCAGATTGCGGGGTTTTCGGTTGGTTCGGCTGGTCCTTATCCGGCATGGTAATTACCATCACCTTCGACTTACTGAAAGCGGTGGTGAGCATGAAAAAGGTGATTAGCAAACACATCAGGTCAACCATCGGCGTCATATCGATACGGGTCGATTGTTTTTTTGGCCTGCGTTTACCGCCTTTTTTCCCTTTTTCCTCAACAATTAATTCAGCCATACTCTTTTATTTACTAGTAGTTTTTTCCAATGATTATTTGGGAATATCCTTCAACGCGATTTCCTGTTTTTCCAGAGTGGTCACCAGGTTGAATTTGTTGACTTTGTTGTCCTGAAGAAGATCCATGACCTTCTTGACAACAGTATATTCCGCATCACCGTCGCCTTTAATGGCAACTTCGGCATTAGGATTGGCCAAACGCGAATACCTTACCCAATAACCCAGCTGATTATCAATTGAGTCCATCGGGATACCGGTTTGAAGTTTTTCTTTGACCTTCGAGTCGGTTGCATTCAACCATTTTCTGAAATCGGCCATCGGCATTCCAAAAGAAGCAAGTTTCCCGAAATCGGAAATTTCCTTCTTTGAGAAAATGATATTATAACGTTTTCCCATTTCAACGAGGACATCTGCCCGGGTATGTTTGGTGGAATCTTTTCCATTATCTATATTGTAAAAGATCTTTCCATCCTTGCCGATAATGATTGTCATGATATCCTTGTCCTGTGCCGTTTTCTCAGAAATTGATCCGGGACTCGTAATTACAGTGGCTTCCTGGGGCCTGAATGAGGCCGTAAGCAACAAAAAGATCAGGAGCACTGAAAACAAGTCCACCATAGGCGTCATGTCTATGTGCGGTGTTCTTACAGGATGTTTTATCTTAGGCATGTAATCCAGTATTAAAAATGATGATCAACAAAACATTTATGTACCCAACAATAAATCAACCAATTGAAAATTATTTGGTTGTTGCGGCAAATGACTGTACAAGGCTGAATCCTGCTTCATCAATTTTATAGGTAAAGCTATCGATCTGGGTTGAAAAATAGTTATAAAGGACAATAGCCAATAAGGATCCGGAAATACCAAACGCGGTATTGATAAGGGCTTCGGAGATACCGGTTGCAAGAGCAAGGGCATCAGGAGCGCCGGCCTGGGCAAGAGCGCCGAATGCACGGATCATACCGAGTACCGTTCCCAAAAGACCGATCAACACGGAGATCGAAGCAATGGTGGAAAGAATGACCAGGTTTCTCGAGAGCATCGGGAGTTCGAGAGCAGTAGCTTCTTCGAATTCTTTCTGCAAAGCAAGGATCTTCTGATCTTTTTCAAGTTTAGGATCATGCTGAAGGATCCTGTAACGAAGCAAACCAGCTTTCATAACGTTGGCCAGTGAACCTTTCTGTTTGTCGCATGATACGATTGCATCTTCAATCTTATCATTGGTCAGATTTGTCTGCAGGTCCTTAACAAATACATTGATACGGCCTTTTCCTTTTGCTTTTCTCAGTGTGATTGCTCTTTCACAGGAAAAAATGATAAGGACTAAAAGCACCATCATCAGAAGGGGAACAATAAATCCTCCTTTGTAAACCATGGCCAGGTAGTTGCCTGGTAGCGGGTGACCAGCCGGATTTCCACCTTCAAAGTTTACGGGATTACCCATCACATACTTGTAAACAATGATTGAAATGACGAATGCTAAAAGAATAGCCGTCAGCGTGAAAGCCGATTGTAATGCGTCACCTAATGTTTGTCCGCCTTTTTTTTGTGTGTTGCTCATCTTGAAAAGGTTTAAAAATTTATGAATGTTGGTTTAATTGAATCTTCTGTGAATTGATTAGCAAAAATATAAAAAAAATTAATAAAAAACCCAAATGATTATTTATAACCGTTTAAAATATAGGTATCCGGGGCATTTCACCGGGTATAATCCAGGGTATTATTTCCTGATACGGGGCTCGATCTGTTTAACAAGTTCTTTTCCCTTTTCATTGGTAGGATCCAGTGCGAGTAGCTTCTGGGCATATTCCAGGCCCTTTTTCCCGTTATCCTGGTCCTTGGTTGCATTGAACTGAAGCAGGTAATAATAGGACAGGTATCCATAGGCTTCAACCAGCTCCTTGGTATATTTTACCGAATCCAGGGCCGCTTTCGAGATCATGGCTTCCCATGCAGGTTTTGCCAGGCCCAGCTTGGTGTCCGGGTCAAGATTGACGAGTGCCCTTGCGCGCCACTGGTAAGCCGCAACATGATCGGGCATCAGGGTGCTGTAATAGGTCAGGGTGGTATCGGCCTTCCCCCATTCCTGCAGGTTGTAATATACCTTGCCCATATTGTAATAATCACCGGGATTGGCTTTTTTCAGTGTGATCTTTAATTTATAGATATCAAGCGCCTTGTCATACTTCTTGATCCTGTTGAGCGACATGGCTGCCTCTGAGAGTAATTCAGCCCTGGAGGTATCCATCTGGAAGGCGGCATAAAGCTTTTCATAAGCCAGCGAGTCCTGTTTTGACTTGGCCAGAAGTCTGCCAAGATAAGCAAAGTCTGCTGCACGGATCTTCTCCGGCCTGGCTTTTGAGAAAAATTTCTTACTGTAGATCAACCCCTTATCATATTGGCTCGTTTCAAAATAGCAATATGCCAGGGCGCGGTTCACATCGTTATCAACCGTGTCCACCTTGATCACATCTTCCAGCTCCTTGATGGCTTCCGGGTATTTTTTCAGCTCGATAAGGGTATTTACATATTGTTTCCTGGCTGTGGTATTGCCGGCAGAGAGTGTGAGGAACTTTTTATAGTTGGCCTGTGCCTCATCGTTGCGGTTTGCGCGGCTGTAGAGATAACCAAGTTCGCGGTATGCCGGAGCAAAGGTTGAATCGATCTTCACAACCTCACGGTAAGTTGTAAGCGCATCATTGTAATTCCTGGCACGCATCCAGAGCTGTCCCACCCTCAGTTTTGCAACCGGGGATTTCGGATCGAGTGCTTGTGCGGCATTGTAGTTGGAGATCGCCTTTGAGCCATCATTCAGCATGAAAATGTAGGCATCTCCCTTTACAATGTAAAGTTCAAAATCTTTGTTGTTAAGCTTTTCGGCCGCCCGGAGACTTCCGAAAACCTGGGCAGTGTCATAAACGCCTGCCTTGATATAGGCGCTGGCCATTTTGATCAGCACCGTGGCATGTTTATCAGGAGCCAGTATAATGGTTTTGTTGGCCTTGGAGGGAAGCAGCGAAATGGTTTTCGCAAAATATTCCTGCGCTTTTGCCTGGTTCTTGTTGATCAGGGCAATCCCTCCCTGTCCGACATAGTTCAGGGGGTTTGCCGGTTCGTTTGTGATCCCGAGCTGAAAGAAGTAGGCAGCGGAGTCAGACATCTCCTTAAAGGAGTTGTTCAGGGTGTCTGAAAAGTACTCCTGGAGGAAATTCTCCCCGTAGTAATAGTAGTTATTCCCGTCTTTGGGGTTTTTCTGAATCAGTGCCTTAAATGCGGATGAAGCATCCGTAAACCGCTCAGCTTTTGTCATTTTAATTGCAGACTGCAGATCCTGTGCGTAGATGGATCCTGCTGCAAACACTACCGTGATCAACGCAACAACCGATAATTTAATCAATCTTGACATTTCGATATCTCCTAAAAATTAGTGTTTTATTTCAACGAGTCTGACCGGTTCGGCCGCTGGCACCAAACCGGAATGAAGTACGATAAGCTGTCCCTTTTCGCCGGCGATGAAGGATGACAAACCATAGGCCAGGCCACTGTATGTCTGGCGGTTTATACAATATACCTTCCGCGTGAAAGGGTAAGATCCGGTTGCGATATAACCGGGATGAGGGGAATAAAATGAACCGGCCGGATCATTGTTGCCCGGCGGGCTCACTCTGACAATCTTAATCCGGTTCAGGAACCCGTGCGATACAGTGTCTGCCTTGTCGCTGACCCAGTTCACACTGATCACCCCGATGGCATTTTTGTGTTTCTCCACAAAGTTGATCACCTCCGCATTATTATTAACGGCGTAGCAGGCTGCTGGTAATTTGTCAATGTTGAATTTTTCTTTAAGGTACCGGGGATTCCCAGACCTGTAGTTGTCAAAAATGATCTTCACGGAATCAGAAACAGCTCTTTTCTGGTTGATCTGCTTCCAGGATGTCAGTTTCCCGGTAAAAATACCGGCGATCTGGTCATAGAAGAGATTGGTGTCCGGGTTTTCCTTATTAACGATGAAGGCAATACCGTCATATGCGATCATTGTGGTTTTAGGAATGATCTGACGCTCGTTCAGGAATTTTTCCTCCTCTTTGGTCAGGGTGCGGTTTACGATCATAAGAGGGATCGAATCCTTCATGAAAAGATCGATGATATCCGCTTCGCTTCTGATAAGGGTATCGAATCTCGAATATTTGTACAGCGTCTGAAAAGTAAAAAGCTCCGCATCAAAGAGGAGTTTATAGGAATCATCCACACCCACCTTGATCTTCCCCGTGGTCGGGGTATCCACTTCTTTCAGAACATCGCCTCCGCAACCCGAAAGGAGAAAGAACCCCGGGATCAGAAGGAGAGCGAAAAAACAGATGTGTACAGAACGTTTCATAGCCAGTTCATTATACTCAAAACTACAATGATTTCTGATAAAAGAACACAAAAATAGAAAATTTATTTTTCTAAGGCTCAAATTTATAAGGGAAAAGGAGGGTTTGAAGAGAAAAGAGAAATTTTACTCATCATCTTCGTCACGATCCTTATAAAGATACCGGACCATGCGGAAAGCGCCGTAGAGGAATAGAAAAACGGCGAAGATCACTTTCACCTCTTTGGGAAGGGTATTAAAACGGGGGCTGAAAAGAAGGTAAAATCCAAGGAAGAAAAACATGGAGGCGACTCCGATTCCAAGGATCCTGCTGAAGTTTTTCATATTCAGATTATCGGACAACCATCCAGTACGGCAGGTCGGCGTCTGCATCCCATTGGTTCCAGTACGCAGGGGTCACCACTTGCCCGTCCTTACGAAGGAGCTTGTGTGCATAAACCCGGATCGTCGGATTAAAGAGGATATCTGTTACGCCAAGAACCAGAGTTTCCAGGGCAGTGCCGTCCTTTGCCTTTTCCTTCTCTGACTTTACTTCATAGCCGTTATGCTGCAGGATGGCTTCCAGGAACCGGGCCCGTTCATCGGTCAGCCCTGCTTCAACAATACTGCAGCGGATGCCCTGAATCTCCTGGATGATATGTTTGCCTTTATTGAGTGCCATGATTTTCTTTTTTGGGGAGGAAAGGGGTGGTCTGTTATTTTAATCCGTAGCTCAGGTTCAAAATGAATTCATAAATAGGGCTTGCAAAACCAATGACCAGGATACCGGTCACACAAAGAGCCAGACCGATCTTGGTGTAAACATCGCTCTTAAAATAGGCAATGGGTTGATCACTTTTGTTCAGGAACATTGCTTTCACCACCAGGAGATAATAGTAGAGGGAAATGATTGTGTTCAGAACAGCGATAAACACCAGGATGTACATCCCTTGTTTCGCAGCAGCAGCAAAGAGGAAGAACTTTCCGAAAAATCCTGCCACCGGCGGGATACCTGCCAGGGAGAAGAGTGAAAGCATCATGGTGAGACTCAGCATCGGGTTGGTACGGTAAAAACCGTCGTAATCGTCAATGGTCTCTTTTCCGGTCATGTTGGAGATGACGGTTGCCACGCCGAATGCGCCGAGATTCGAGAAGATATATACCAGTACGAAGTATACCACTGTCGTCATACCCAGCTGGCTTTGGCCGATGATACCAAGGAGGATGAAACCCGCCTGGGCGATGGATGAAAATGCCAGGAATCGCTTGATGTTGCGCTGACGCAAGGCAAACAGGTTACCCAGGGTCATGGTAAGCAGTGCGATCACATAAATCACATCACTCCACAGGGCAGCGATTTTGTGGAAAACCGTGAACAGTAATATTGTAAAAATGAAGGCGGCGGCACCTTTTGAAACAACCGAAAGATAAGAGGTCACATTGATGGGTGCTCCTTCGTAAACATCAGCTGTCCAGAGGTGGAAGGGTACAAGAGATATTTTGAAAGCCATTCCTGCAAAGAAAAAGATAAAGGCCAGGATCTGCAGGGGTGTTGCACTGATCATTGGTCCTACCTCGTTAAAATAGAGAGAACCGGTGGTTCCGTAAATCATCGAGAGGCCATAAAGCAGAATGCCGGATGAAAGTGCTGATGTGAAGATGAGCTTTACCCCTGCTTCTGCTGATTTTTCCCTGAAACGGTCAAATGCTGCAAGCGTGGCGATTGGAATGGTTGCCAGTTCCAGTCCCATGTAAAACATCAGGAAATCCCCGGAGGAGATCATATAATTCATCCCGATCAGTGTGGAGAGAAGCAGGATGTAAAATTCGCTGATCCTTTCCTTGTTGTCCTCCTTCTTCAGCCATCCAACACTCTGGATGAAGATGATGAGTGTTCCGATGTTCAGGATATTCTTCATTAATATTAAGAGATCGGTTGTCTGGTACATCCCCCCAAACATAACTCCCAGTGGAACGGGTATAAAACCAACGATGGTGACCAGCGCCATAAGAATGATGGCGGGGTTGATGATTTTATGCTTTTTATCCTTGGGTAAAAAGATCTCGATAAGTAATAGAATTACCGTGATGGCAACCAGCAGCAATTCATGTCTCATTATCAGCATCTGTTCAGATTTTATGATTTCTACTTTCTTTTCTTAGTGAATGGGGGCAACCATCAGTATCCTGTGAATGACCGGAACAAGTCCTCCACCAATCATATCGGATAGCCAGAGTGGGGCTACGCCGATGGCAGTGATACTGAAAATCAGCACTCCGGTGCTTAACCGTTCATACCATTTTGCATCGGTAAGTTCAAGGTAATGATCATTTTTGATCGGCCCCAGCAGCAATATCCCGACAACGCGAAGGATATAGACCGCGGTCACGACAATGGATGATACTGCGATGATTGTCGCCACACGGTGGAAGGTGTCCACATTCTGGAACGCTCCGAAAAATATCGTCATTTCAGCAACAAAGCCGCTGAACCCGGGAAGCCCAAGGGATGCAAGACCACCGATCACATAACAGACGGAGAGGAAGGGCATCACTTTCATCAGGCCGCCCATTTCATTGATGAAACGAGTATGTGTACGTCCGTAAATCATCCCGATCAGGGCAAAGAAGAGGGCTGTCATGATACCGTGGGAGATCATCTGCATGATGGCGCCGGTCATTGCTGTTTTGTTGAACATCAGGATGGCAAACAGTACGAGTGCGCAATGGCTCACAGAGGAGTATGCATTGATGTACTTAAGGTCTTTCTGCCAGATAGCTCCCAACGCTCCGTAGATAACTCCGGTGGCCGTGAGAATGATAAAGATCCAGGCCAGTTCGTGAGCGCCTTCAGGAAGTAAGAAAACAGCTACACGGTAGCAGCCATATCCTCCGAGTTTCATCAGAACGCCGGCATGAAGCATGGAAACAGCCGTCGGGGCTGAGGCATGACCGTCGGGCGACCAGGTATGGAAGGGGAAAAGTGCTCCCAGTACCCCGAATCCCAGGAAGAGGAAGGGGAAGAAGAACTTCTGGGTTTGCACTGGAATATGAACCTTTGCAATCTCGAGGATATTGAATGTCAGCTGTCCGCCACCCGGGTTTGAGTTAAAATAGATACCCAGCAGTCCGACCAGGATGAAAGCGGAGCCGCCCATGAGCATCAGGGTCAGTTTCATGGCCGAATACTCTTTGGGACCACTGCCCCAGATACCGATCAGGAGGTACATCGGGATTACCGCGATCTCGTAAAAAAGGAATAAGGTAAAAAGGTCGAGGGAGATGAAAAATCCGAAAACCCCGGTTGATAAAAGGATAAGAGAGATAAAGAACTCCTTGGCAAGGTCCGTCACTTCCCAGGAGGCGAAGATCCCCGCAAAGATCACGATCGAGGTCAGTCCGATCATGGCGACAGAAACCCCGTCAACACCGATCAGGTAGTGAATATTCAGGCTGGGGAACCAGAGCAGGTCCTTCATGAAAAGGATCTCGGCCGTATTGCCGGCTCTCCGGGCGGCAAGATACGAGGTGATCAGCACACCAGCCAGGATCAGCTGGAAACCCATCCCGATCGCGGAGGCCCATTTTACCTGTTTATGGTCTTTGCAGAAGAGGATCCCGATGATGGTAAGCACCGGAATGACAATAAATAAGGTCAGAATATCCATTCTATCAACAATTTAAATAGTCCATAAATAAATGAAAGCCAGGGCCAGCGCCACAGCGCTTGTCACGAACACCCAGGCATACTGCTGAAGTTGTCCTGACTGGAACGATCTGATCCTGAAGGAAACTTCATTGGTCACGTATGAGATCCCGTTCATCGAACCGTCGACGATATGGCGGTCGAACCAGGCGATCGGGCGGGAAACATAATTGAAGATGATCTTTTTGGTGATGAAGAGATAAAGTTCATCCATGTAGAATTTCCGGTAAGCTGCACGGTAAAATCCTCCAAGGGCTTTGCTGATGGTTTCCGGGATCGTTGTCTCTTTCCTGTAAAGCACCATCGCGATAAGCGCACCGATCACCCCGACCGAGATAGCAGGAATGGCGATGGCCCAGTCAATGTGTGTAACAAGTGGTTTCCCGTCGGAAGTCACAAAGGAGGCAAACGGCAGCATACCGGCAAAGATGGCTCCCAGTGAGAGCAGCATCAGCGGAATAGTCATCACCAGCGGCGCTTCGTGGGGTGTGTGATGGTAATGCTGGTCTTTCCCCCAGAAAATGGAGAAATAAAGACGGAACATGTAAAATGCGGTCAGCCCGGAGATTAAAAGTCCAAGGATAAAGATAAAGGTGCTCTTCTCACTGCTGGCGGCCAGGATCTCATCCTTGCTGAAGAAACCGGCAAGGGGGGGGATACCTGCGATGGCCAGGCAGGCGATCAGGAAGGTGATGTGGGTGATCGGAAGGTGCTTCCGCAATCCGCCCATATCCTTCATGTAATTGCTGTGAACGGCATGAATGATGGCGCCCGCACCAAGGAATAACAATGCTTTAAAGAAGGCATGCGTAAATAAATGGAACATGGAGGCCATGAACCCAAGACCTGCTTCTTCGCCATAACCGGAAACACCGAGTGCAAACATCATCATACCGATCTGCGACATGGTGGAATAGGCCAGCACCCGCTTGATGTCAAACTGGGTACAGGCGATCACCGCCGCAAAGATCGAGCTGAAAGCCCCGACATACATCACCACATCCAGGGCTGCCGGCGCAGAGAAATGGAAAATGGGGAAAAGACGGGCTACCAGGTAAACACCGGCAACAACCATCGTAGCGGCATGGATGAGGGCGGAAACAGGCGTCGGACCTTCCATAGCATCAGGCAGCCAGATGTGCAGCGGGAACATGGCTGATTTACCGGCGCCTCCCATGAAGATGAAGATCATCGACCAGGTCATGGTGGATAAGCCCATGAATAAGATGCCGCTTCCCTGGGTAATGGCAACGCCATGCGGATCCGTGAGGGTGACAAAATCAAAGGTTCCTGTGGTAAACGACAAAAGCAGGATACCGATCAGGAAGCCCAGATCGGCAAAACGAGTAACAATGAATGCTTTTTTAGAGGCAGAAACTGCGGAGTCCTTCTCATAATAGAAACCGATCAGCAGATAAGAAGAAACACCCACGAGTTCCCAGAAAATGTACATCTGGAAGATGTTGGTTGCAACAACCAGTCCGAGCATGGAGAAACTGAAGAGCGAAAGAAAGGCAAAAAAGCGGTGATACCCCTTTTCCCCCACCATATACCCGATACTGTACATATGAACCATGAAGGAAACTGTCGTGATCACAATCAGCATCATCACAGAGATCGGATCCAGGAGCACGCCGAGGTCAATGTGCAGCGTTTCAGTAAACCGCAGCCATACCGTATTAAACCCGATAACCTTCTGGAATGCCTCTTCCACTCTCGGGACGTTAAAGAAGTACTGATAAGCGGTATAATAGGACAACGCCATGGAGGTAAATAATCCGGTGGTTCCGATGATACCTGAAACGAGCGGTTTGAACTTATGCCCGAAAAATCCGATCAGGATAAAAAAGAACAGGGGAATCAGTACAATTAAGACGGTGTATGTAAACATATTCTCTTTGATTTGCTGATTAAAAATCTGATGATTTGGCTATTCGCTTTTTCGCCATTTCGCCATTTCGCTATTTAAAATTTCATCTGGTCAATGTTCTCAACGTCGATATTTACCAGTCGCCTGTAAATATTGATGATGATGGCAATGGCAACGGATGCTTCGGCAGCGGCAACAGCGATGATAAATATCGAGAAGAACATTCCTTCCAGGTGCTGGGGGTAAAGCAGTTTGTTGAATGCCATAAAATTGATGTTGACCGAATTCAGGATCAGCTCCAGCGACATCAGCATTGTGATCAGGTTCTTTCTGACCAGGAACCCATAGATACCGATGAAAAACATGATCGTCGCAACGATCAGAAACCAGGTTAAGGGAACACCTTCAAACATATCTTGAATTTTTAATTACAGTATTAATCTTTCCGTTTTTTGGCGACAATGATGGATCCGATCATGGCAGCCAACAGCAGGATACTGATCACTTCGAAGGGAAGCGAATATCCGTATTTTTCTGTACTGACAAGCGCAAGGCCGATCTCATTCACATTGGTGCTGGTTGCAGGCTGAGTGGCAACCGGGAACCTGAACTGCAGGATGGCCATGATGCAGAGGATTGCTCCGACTGCAGCCGCCACGCCGGCAAACACCTTTTTGGACAGGGCGGGCCGGTCAAGTTTTTCAGCGAGCTGACTGGTCAGCAGGATGGAGAAAATGATCAGAACCACAATACCGCCTGCATAGAGGGTCAGCTGAATGGCCGCCAGAAAGTTGAATCTCAGCATGAAATAGAGTCCTGCCGTTGAAACGAGAACAAACAACAGGTATGTTGCCGCTCTCAGGATCAGGCGGGTGGTCACCGTCAGGACGGAAAAAATGACAATGACTGCCGAGAAGATAAAAAACATCACTTGATTGTTCGTCATTCTTCAATACCTTTAATAATGGATGATCCGGGTTGATTTAAAATCTTGGTCAGTTTTGTGCGGTCGAAAACGGCATGCTCGAACTCCTGCCCGAAAGCAAGGGCGTCCGAGGGACAGGTTTTCACGCAAAGGCCGCAAAACGTGCACATCGACAGGTGGTAAATATGCTTGTCGATGATACGCACCTTTTTTCCTTCGGGAGTCTCGATCCTTGCGGAGATGATCTCGATGGAGCCGTTGGGACAGTTGGTCTCACAGATACCGCATCCGGTACAGCGATGCTGGTTAGATGCATCGTGCGGCATGATGATCTCGCCCTTGAACCGGTCGTACATTTTCAGGGTCTTCCGGTTTTCCGGGTATTTCTGGGTAACGATCTGTCCCGGGCTGAAAAAATATTTCCCGGTAACGGTCATCCCCGTAAGGAGCGACTTTACAGCCGAGAAAATATCAGTGAAGTATTCAACAATACTGTTCATAGTTTTCTAAAAATGCCAACCCATTAATACTACAAATGCCATCAGGAGAATATTGAAAAGGTTGATGGGTAATAAATATTTCCATTCAAGATTCAGCAGCTGGTCGATCCTTAAACGCGGGAAAGTCCATTTGAACCACATCATCAGCCAGATCACAAACATGGTCTTTCCAAAATACCATACAAAAGGAGGAATGTAGTCCATGACATGGTTAAGTCCTGCCCATCCGCCCACGTGGAACGGCATCCAACCGCCAAGGAAAACAGTGGCGGCGATGGAGGCAACGATGAACATGTTCATGTATTCCGCCAGGAAGAAAAAGGCGAATTTGATCCCCGAATACTCGGTATGGAATCCTGCCGTAAGTTCTGATTCTGCTTCGGCAAGGTCAAAAGGGCCGCGGTTCGTTTCGGCTGTAGAGGCGATAAGGAAAATCACAAAAGCAATGAATGCGGGTATGTGCCCTTTAAAAATGAACCAGCCGTCCGCCTGGCCTTCCACAATAGCAGAAAACTGCATGGTTCCGGCCAGAACGATAATGGTGAGCAGTGACATCCCCACGGAGAGTTCATAGGAGATGATCTGGGCCCCGCTGCGCATGGCACCGATCAGGGAATATTTGTTGTTGGATGACCATCCTGCAAGCAGCACGCCGACCACCCCGAGGGAAGAAACAGCGATCACGTAAAGGATACCGATATCAAAGTCGATGGCATGCAGCCCCTTTGCAAAAGGGATGGCCGCAATAGCCATGAAGGATGCGATGATAACAATGAATGGGGCGAGGTTGAACAGGAACTTGTCGGAATTTTTGATCGTGATCAGCTCTTTCATCAGCAGTTTGATGAAGTCGGCGATCGTCTGGAAGATCCCGAACGGACCTACCCTGTTCGGCCCGAGCCTGTTCTGCATGAAGGCACAAACCTTTCGTTCCGCATAAACAAGGAAGAGACCGACCAGCGCATAGAACAGCAGGAATGCCAGCCCGATGATCGTCATCTCAACGATCAGCGCCCAAACAGGGGGCAGCGCATCGTACAGCAGTTTATCGACCCACTGGTTGAATGATGTAAAATCATAAATATCAAACTTCATATGCTTTGGATGTTATCTGTCAATGTCTGGTATAACTAAGTCGAGGGAAGCACCAATGGCAACAAGATCGGCAATCTTGGTATTACGGCTGATATGATCCAGCACGCTGAGGTTGACGAAGCTCGGTGAACGGAATTTCATGCGATAGGGGGTCTTGTTTCCGTCGCTGATGCAGTACACACCCAAATGTCCCCTGGCGCTTTCCACCCGTTGGTAGTATTCCCCTGCAGGCAGTTTCAGAACGGCTTTCATTTTTACCTGGTGGTCACCTTCCGGGATGTTATCGATCAACTGCTCGATGATCTTCATCGATTCATACATCTCCTCCATGCGGGCCAGGTACCGTTGCAGGGTGTCGCCTTCTGTATGCAGAACCTCCTTGAACTGAACCTTGTCGTACATAGCGTACGGATAATGCTTGCGCACATCGCAGGAAAAGCCGGATGCTCTGCCGGAAGGGCCGGTAATGCCATAGCTGATGGCATCTTCCTTTGTCAGCACCCCTATACCCCTGGAACGCTCACGGAAAATGACATTCCCCGAAAGGATGCGTTCGTAATCTTTTATCTTTTTTCTGAAATATTTAATGAAATCCTTGACACTTTTCTGGAAGTTGGGATGGATGTCCCACATCAGTCCGCCAGGTGTATAGTAACTGTGCAGCAAACGGGAGCCGCAGCTTTCCTCAAAGATATCGAGGATCTTTTCCCGGTCTCTGAGACCGTAGAAAAAACAGGTAAGTCCGCCAAGGTCCATCCCGAAACTGGACCACCAGAGCTGGTGCGACTGGATACGGGTCAGCTCGTCGATGATTGTGCGGATGTATTTTACACGTTCGGGGACCTCGATCTGGAGGGCATCTTCAACCAGCAGGCAAATAGCGTGGTTGTTGATGTGTGCACTGAGATAGTCCATCCGGTCGGTCAGGTGAATGAGCTGGGGATAGGTGTCTTTTTCGCACATTTTCTCAATGCCGCGATGGATGTACCCGCAATGAGGCTGCAGTTTCGCTACGATTTCGCCTTGCAGTGTTACCAGGAGGCGGAGCACCCCGTGTGTTGACGGATGCTGGGGACCCATGTTGATGTTGTATTCCTCCTCCTCAACATGCTGGACCGGCGTATGGATAACTTCTTTCATACTTACAATTCAATGATGTTAACTTCATCCGTATAATCTTTTCTCAGCGGATAGCCCACCCAGCTTTCATCCAGGAAGATCCGGCGCATGTCGGGATGGTTGCTGAAGCGGATCCCGAGCAGGTCATATACTTCCCGTTCGAGGAATTCGGCAGTTCTCCAGATATCGCAAACGGTATCAACAACAGGGGTTTCCCTGTTTTCCGTTTTTACTTTGATCACGATGGAGTGGTCGTGCCGGGTTGAAGTGAGATGGTATACCACCGTGAGGAATTTTGGCATGTCAACGCCAGTAAGGCAGAAGAGATAATCGAAAGCAAGGTCCTCGTCGTTTCTCAGCCGGAGCGCAAACTCATGCGCTTTGGCGGCAGGAATGTAAAAGGTAAGGAACTGCTTGTTTTCTTCCAGTTCTGCTTCCGGAACAAGTGCAATGACTTTTTCCTTCAGTTTATCAATATCCATTGGACTGAGTTATCGGTTAACGTATTCCTATTTTCTTAGCTTCAGTGATGGTGGCCAGTTTAATTTTACGCTGGAGCTGCATAACACCATACAAAAGGGCCTCCGGGCGCGGGGGGCATCCGGGTATGTAAACGTCTACCGGGATCACATGATCGACTCCGCGGATGACATGGTAGGTGTTGTAAAAGAAGGGACCACCGGAAACGGCACAGGCTCCCATGGCGATCACATACTTGGGCTCTGACATCTGATCGTAAAGCCTTTTCAGTACCGGGGCCATTTTATTGACGACGGTACCGGCAACGACAATGACGTCGGCCTGGCGGGGACTGGCACGGTAAACTTCGATCCCGAACCGGGCAAAGTCGTGGCGCGGTGCGCCGGTGGCCATCATCTCGATCCCGCAGCAACTGGTGGCAAAGGTCAGCGGCCAGATCGAATTCGAACGGCCCCAGTCAATGATGTCATCAATGGTGGTCAGCAGGAAATTTTCGCTGCCGGGGTTAAAGGTTTCCAGGGTTTCGTTATCCCTGAAATCCTTGTCTTTCATGCTTTTTATTCCCATTTCAATGCTCCTTTCTTCCAGGCGTAGAGAAGGCCGATACCAAGTACAAAAAAGAAAATGAGGATTTCAACGAAACCCGTCATTCCAACCTGTTTCATCACCACGGCCCAGGGGAAAATGAAAACGGTTTCCACATCAAACACCAGGTATATGATGGCGAACAGGTAATATCCTACATTGAACTGCAGCCAGGTGATCCCTTCTGTCGGGATCCCGCACTCGTAAGTTTCGGATTTTGCAGGGTTTGTGGAGGTCGGTGGTATAAAACTCGAAAACAGGATGGCGATGCCAACCAGAAATGCCCCGACGATAAAGAATAATATCAGGCTTTCAGCACTCATAATGTGAATGGATTAACAATTTAAAGCGAGGCAAATTTAAAAATTAATCTGAGATAACCTAACACCATACAGTTATCTGATTAAATATAACAAATGTAATGAACTGGATTCGTTTATTTTAAGAAATTGGACTTAAGAAATATCAAGGGGGGGGTTGATATTTGTCAATGCAGGAATTCATCAATTCGGGAATGCAGGAATTTAGTACTTTTGAATGCAGGAATTATTATGATTTTAATTCTTGCATTCTTGCATTCCTGCATTGATGCATTGATGAATTCTCTACCATGATTTCACTTGACAACACAATCATATCCGACGACATCCGCGACATCCAGTTCTGCTGCGACCTGAAAAAGTGCAAGGGTGCATGCTGTATTGAAGGAGACGCGGGTGCTCCGCTGGAGGAGATGGAAATATCCCTGCTGGAGGATTACATTGATGAAATAAAACCCTTTATGGTTGCCGGAGGCATTAAGGAAGTCGGGAACATCGGGGTTTTTGATTACGATGCCGAAGGCCGGTTTGTAACACCCCTGGTGGAAGGCCGTGAATGCGTGTATGTTTACATGGAAGAGGGAATTGCCCGTTGTGCCATCGAAAAAGCATTCCAGGAGAAGAAAATACCCTTTCCCAAGCCGATCTCATGCCACCTCTACCCGATCCGCATCGGCATGATGAAAACAGGCGAAGCGATCAATTACCACAAATGGCCGATCTGCAGCAAAGCGCTTGAAAACGGAAGGAAACTGAAACTGCCCCTTTATGAATTCCTTGAAGAGGCGCTGATCCGGAAATACGGAAGAAGCTGGTACAACCGCCTGCTTAAGTTATTGCGTTAGCGCCGCCGCTCTGTGCCAGTGCCGCACGTTTTGCAACCGCCATTGCCGCAAACTCCTTATCCATCATAAACTGTCCGCCCTTGTCGCTTCCCGCCAGGTTGATCTGGTCGAGGATGCTGCGTACCGTACTCTCTTCTTCGATCTGCTCTGTGATGTACCACTGCAGGTAATTGGCCGAAGAAAAGTCTTTCTCTTTCGTACAGATACCATAAAGTTCATTGATGGAAGCAGAGATATACTCCTCATGCTTCAGCACCTGCTGAAAAACATCGAGGAGTGACTTGAATTTTGCCGCAGGGGCATCCAGTCCGGGGATCAGGGCACTTCCGCCGCGATCGTTCAGGTAATGCACCAGTTTGAGCATATGGATGCGCTCCTCTTCTGTTTGAACATAAAGCCAGTTGGATGCGCCGGGATATCCGTTCCGTTCGGCCCAGGAGGCCATTGCAAGATAGATCCGGGAGGAATGTTCTTCCCTTCTTATCTGTTCATTGATTGCTTTTTCAACTATTTTGCTTATCATCTTTCAGAATTTCTTACAAAGATAATAAGAATTTGGGCGATTGGAAACAGATGCTGGATACTGGATACTGGATGCTGGATGCTGGATGCTGGATGCTGGATACTGGATGCTGGATGCTGGATGCTGGAGAATAGAAAATGGAAGACTGGGGACTGCCGACTGAAGACTGCCGACTGAAGACTGCCGACTGAAGACTGCCGACTGAAGACTGCCGACTGAAGACTGCCGACTGACTACCCTTTCAGTGCTTCGGCGCCGCTGACGATCTCAAGGAGTTCCTTGGTGATCGCATTCTGGCGGGCTTTGTTGTAACTGATCCGGAGGTCCCTGAGCAGATCCTGGGCGTTGTCCGTTGCTTTCTGCATGGCGGTCATACGTGCGCCCTGTTCGGAGGCAAAGGAGTCAAGGATGGCCTTATAGAGCTGAATCCGCAATGATTTCGGGATCAGCTCGCGGATGATGGTCTCTTTATCGGGTTCAAAAATGTAATCCGGAGTTCTCACGGCTTTTGCAGGTGCGGCCGTTTTGTCAACCGTTTCCGGGATGATGGGCAGGAACTGCTCCACGATCAGCCGCTGAACGGCGGCATTCTTGAACTGGTTATAAACGATAAGGATCTGGTCGTACTGTTTGTCAACAAATGACTTCATCAACTGCTCGGCAAGTGATGTGATCTTTTCAAAAGCAATCCCGTCGAGGAGTTCATCATGGCTTGACACCACGTTGAAATTCCTCTTCATGAAAAACTCGGAGGCCTTACGTCCGACCGTGATGAGGCTCACCTGGCCTGCATTCTGCTGGGCGGCATAGGTGGTCTGAAGCAGGTTGGTCGTGGCCTTGATGATATTGGAATTGAATCCCCCGCAAAGTCCGCGGTTGGAGGTGATGACCACCAGCAAGACCTTGTTTGGTTCCCTGACCTTTGAGAATGCGTTCTCGCTGGAGTCTTCGATACTTGAACTCAGGTTCTGCAGGATCTCGCGGAGTTTGGCAGCATAGGGCCGCAGCTTGATAATGGCTGTTTGCGCCCTCCTCAGCTTGGAGGCCGCCACCATTTTCATGGCATTGGTGATCTGCTGGGTCGATTTGACCGAGGCGATCCGATACCTGACTTCCTTTAATCCTGCCATCTGCGCTGCTTATTTTTTTTCTTCGTATTTCGATGAGATCTCTCTGGCAACCTGTTCAAGAACCTTCACATCTTCATCAAGCAGTTTACCCTCTTTCAGGTTTGCAAGGATCTCCTTGTGTTTGGTATCCAGGAAATGGAGGAATTCAACCTCGAAATCCTTGATGCTTCTTACCGGAACATTTCTAAGGAGGTTGCGGGTTCCGCAGAAGATGATGGCGATCTGTTTCTCCACCGTCATCGGCGAATACTGAAGCTGTTTCAGTATCTCCACGTTGCGTGCACCTTTATCAAGAACGCCTTTGGTTGCGGCATCCAGGTCGGAACCGAACTTTGAGAAGGCTTCCAGTTCGCGGTATTCAGCCTGATCGAGTTTCAGTGTACCGGCTACTTTTTTCATGGATTTGATCTGGGCATTACCTCCTACGCGCGAAACCGAAATACCGACGTTGATAGCCGGGCGGATACCGCTGTTGAAGAGGTTCGTTTCCAGGAAGATCTGTCCGTCGGTGATGGAGATCACGTTCGTCGGGATGTAAGCGGAAACGTCACCGGCCTGGGTTTCGATGATGGGGAGAGCTGTAAGCGATCCGCCACCCTTTACCAGGTGCTTGATGTTGGCAGGAAGGTCATTCATTTTCCTTGCGATGTCATCGGAAGAGATAACCCTGGCAGCTCTTTCAAGCAAACGTGAATGGAGATAGAAAACGTCGCCGGGATAAGCTTCACGTCCGGGGGGCCTTCTCAGCAGAAGGGAGACCTCACGGTAGGCGACAGCCTGTTTTGATAAGTCGTCATAGATACACAATGCAGAGCGTCCCGTATCCCTGAAAAATTCGCCGATGGCGGCTCCGGCAAAGGGAGCATAGAACTGCATGGCGGCGGGGTCGGAAGCGGTGGCGGATACGATAACCGTATAGGCCATGGCGCCTTTTTCCTCAAGGGTCTTCACGATGTTTGCAACGGTAGAGCCTTTCTGGCCTACGGCAACATAGATACAATATACAGGTTCGCCCCTGTCAAAAAATTCTTTCTGGTTGATGATCGCGTCGATGGCAATGGCCGTCTTCCCGGTCTGGCGGTCGCCGATGATCAGCTCGCGCTGTCCGCGGCCGATGGGGATCATGGCGTCGATGGCCTTGATACCGGTCTGGAGGGGCTGGTTTACCGGCTGGCGGTAGATAACGCCCGGGGCTTTCCGCTCCAGGGGCATCTCGAAGAGTTCGCCGGCGATCTTGCCTTTTCCGTCGATGGGTTCGCCAAGGGTATTGATGACGCGGCCCATCAAACCTTCGCCCACATTGATGGAGGCGATCTTCCGGGTACGTTTTACGGTGTCACCCTCTTTCAGCTGATAGGATTCGCCAAGCAATACGGCGCCTACATTATCTTCTTCCAGGTTGAGAACAATGGCCTTGATGCCGTTCTTCTCAAATTCGATCATTTCGCCGGACTCGGCATTGTTGAGTCCGTAAATCCTGGCAATACCGTCACCGATCTGAAGCACGGTCCCTACTTCTTCCAGCTGGGCTTCATTCTGGTATCCGGCCAGTTCCTGCCGTAATATCGCGGAAACTTCCGCGGGCTTAATTCCTGCCATGAGTATCTGTATTTGTTATCTAATATGCTTTACGATAAAGATTGATGTCGGCGACGCCTCGTTTCATCTTATTGATCTGTGTGAGAATACTGGCATCATATTGCTTGTCTTCCCACTGCAGAACAAACCCGCCGATCAGCTCTTCTTTCACCTCTTCAACCAGGTCGATCTCCTTGCTGGTATATTTTTTCATCAGGTCAACCATGGCCTTTTTAATATCGGCGCTGGCCGGGGCAGCTGTCTTCAAGACAGTGGTGAGGATGCCCATGTGATCCTTGTACAATTCAAGGAACTCATCTGCGATCTCCGGGATGTAATATTCTCTTTTTTTCCGAATGATGATGTAAAGAAAAGAGAGGGTCAGTTCTGACAATGCATTCTCGAATACATGTTTTACGATGATCCTTTTCTTGTCTGATTTTACCACCGGGCTCTTCAGCATCATCTTGAATTCCCTGTTGGAATGGCAAAGGGAAGCGATCAGCTTCATGTCCTCCAGTGTCGATTCAAGAGCGTTCTGCTCCAGCGACAGGTTCAGGATGGCCTTGGCGTAAGGTACCGCTATGTGAGAAACACTCATTAGTTAAACGTAATGTCTTTCATTAATTCTTTTACAAAAGCCTCCTGTTTTGCAGGATCCGACAGTTCGCGTTTCAGTACTTTCTTCGCAACCTCCAGTGAAAGGCTTGCCACCTGGTCCTTCAGTTCGGTCATGGCGGCCATTTTTTCGTACTGGATGCTCTCTTTCGCACTGTTCACGATGCGGTTTGCCTCTTCATTCGCCTTCACTTTCGACTCCTCGATGATGGTTTCGCGGATCTTCCGTGCTTCCCCAAGGATAGCATCGCGCTCATTCTTCGCTTCCTGCAATAACTTCTCATTGTTGAAATGAAGCTTTTCCATCTCCTTCCTTGCTTTTTCAGCGGAAGAGAGGGCTTCGTGAATGGAAACCTCGCGCTCCTTCAGAGCGCTCAAAATGGGTTTCCAGGCATATTTCCCAAGAATGAACATGATGCCCAGAAAGGCAACCATCATCCAGAAAATCAATCCAATACCCGGATTTACAAGTTCCATATCTTTGATTTTTTGATTTTTTCATCAAATCCGTAGGGACAGGTCGCGACCTGTCCGTACAGGCGACCCGCCCCAACAAACGTCCATTACCCGTCAACCAACCGTTGACCCGTAATGAACCTGCCTGTGACCTAGATGAAGAGGATCAGCAGACAAACAACGATTGCAAAGAATGCAACACCTTCAACAAGCGCAGCAGCGATGATCATGTTTGAACGGATATCGCCTAATGCTTCCGGCTGACGTGCAATTGACTCAAGAGCACCCTTACCGATCTGCCCGATGCCGATACCGGCACCAACTGCAGCGATACCAGCGCCAAAACCAGCGCCCAGTTTGGCAAACGGTGCAAAATTGTTTGCAATCTCCAGTAAAATTGATAATAAATGCATAATGGTGTTTATTAGGGTTTGTAATGAAGTTTATAAAGTTTTTAAAGTTTGTAAAGTTTATAAAGTTTATAAAGTTTTTTATTCGTCATCCGTCATTCCCGGATTCGCATATTCTAATGGTGATGATCCTCCACCATGGCCAGACCAAAATAGAGGGCTGACAAGAGGGTAAATACATAAGCCTGGATAAAGGCTACCAGCAACTCCAGCAGATCCATGAAAACCATGAATGCGGCGGTCGGAATGCCGACGCCAAGGCCAAGGGCCGTGGATATCTGTCCGAAAATAAAGATGATGCTGATGAATCCCAGGATGATGATATGTCCTGCGGTAATGTTTGCGAAGAGTCGGACCATCAACACGAACGGTTTGGTGATGACCCCGATGATCTCAACGATCGGCATCAGCGGCAACGGCAGTTTAAGCCACCAGGGCACACCCGGGGTGTTCACGAGGTGCAGCCAGTAAGCCTTTGTTCCGGTGAAAGAGGTAATCACCAGGGTGCAGAGTGCCAGCACGCCGGTAATGGCAATATTGCCGGTTACATTAGCTCCTCCGGGAAATATCGGGATGATCCCGAGTACGTTGTTCAGGAAAATAAAGAAGAAGATCGTCAGCAGGTAAGGCAGGTATTTTTCGTACTTCGGCCCGATGGAACTTTTTGCAATATCATCGCGGACAAACAGGATCAAAGGCTCCATCATATTCTGCAGGCCGGTAGGCGCCTGGTCCTTGCGGGTGGTATACCGTTTTGCAACAGAGGTGAAGATGAGGATGAGCAAAAAACCGCTGATAAAGATCGCAAGAACTGTTTTGGTGATTGAAAAATCATATACCGGAATGCCTTTCTTGCCGGTCATTTCTTCTTCGACCGTAACAATATGTCCTTTGTTCGGACCCTTTTCCGGAAGGATAAAGTCCAGGTGGGTCCTGTTCTCATTGTGAAATGAAGAAGAGAGAAAGGTGTAGAACTTCCCGTTGTAAATCAGGATAACCGGCAGTGGGATGGTCAGGTGGAAAGATCCGAGGCTCATGATATGCCACTCGTGGTTGTCCACCACGTGCTCCATGATCATTTCACCGGGATTGAATTTCTCCTCTTTTTCAGGGGCTGTCAATTCATGGGCAGATGCAGAATCAGCCGGGGCAACGGCTGTTTCCCCCTGGCTACCGGCGAAGCTTTTAAAGCCGCCAAATAACAGGAATACCGCCAGGATAAGAACAGGAACCAGTTTAAATCCAGTCGTTCGGAAAGACATCTTCAAATATTCTGTGTGTTATTAAATTGGAGCACAAAGGTAAAAAATTTTTAATGAAACCGCATTTCACGATAAAGTATTTACAATTTCTCATATGTAAATATCAATACGGACATCCCCCGCTGTAACCATTTCAAAGGAATGCCGTCTTATAGCATATCTTAATAATATTGAGACCATTTTCCCGTTTTTTCATACCTTTGGCTGCTTCTTCAACCTATAGCAACCAAAGGCCGAACCATTATCATCCCAGAACTAAAACAGGTTAACATGTTGTTATCTTTCCGAAAAATCATGCAAACGGCTGCTGCAGCCCTTCTTGCCCTCTTCCTGTTTCACCCGGCAACTGCACAAAAAGTATGGACACTTGAAGATTGTGTCACCTATGCCCTCGACCATAACCTCGACATTAAAAAGCAGGTGCTGGGCGTGGAAGTCTATAAAAAGCAACTGCTGCAAAGCAAACTGAACCTCCTGCCCGATCTTAATGCCAATGCGACCAATGTCTGGAATTTTGGCCAGACGATCGACATGTATACCAACACCTTCGCCAACAGCACGGTGCGGTCGAACAACTTTTACATTTCGAGCAACCTTACCCTTTTCAACGGCCTTTCGAAATTCAATACCATCAAGCAGAACCAGATCAACCTCATGGCCGGGCAATATGACCTGGATGTGCTGAAGAACAACATCTCCCTTTCCGTTGCGGGCTATTATCTTGATATGCTGTTCAATACTGAACTGCTTGAGGTTGCCCGCCAGCAGCTTACCATCACCCAGGACCAGGTAGGCCGGATCAAAAAAATGGTAGAAGCCGGCTCGGCTGCCAAGGGCGACCTGCTGAACATCCAGGCCCAGGAATCGACTGAGGATCTGGCCGTTGTTGACGCCGAAAACCGTCTCAGTATTTCCGGGCTTACCCTCCAGCAGCTGATCGATCTGCCGGTTACCAGGGATTTCACCATCGAAAAGCCCGAACTGAAAGCCATTGAGCCTCCGAAACAGATTCTGACACCTGAACAGGTATACAATGTGGCCCTCGAAACCCGCCCGGAGATCAAAAGCGCCGACCTCCGCGTTCAGTCCGCACAGAAAACCCTTTCCATTGCCCGCGGCATTCTTTACCCCTCCCTTGCCGTCAGCGGCTCCTGGGGAACAGGCTACTCCGGCGCCAGCATGGAGGTCGACCCAAACGGACCACTGACCATAAAAAAGGATTCGGTTGGGTTTGCACAGATCAACCCGACAACGGTTGCACCAGTCTATGTTTCGAGCTACACACCCACTTACCGGACAAAGACATTCTCAAACCAGCTGAAAGACAACAATAACCAGTCTGTTGGTTTTTACCTGCGGATCCCCTTATACAACGGCTGGCAGACACGCACCAACATCAGTCTGGCCAGAATCCAGAAAGACCAGGCGGAAGTCTCCCTCGAGATCAGCAAACGCGACCTCCGGAAAACCATCGAGCAATCCTATGCCGATGCCGTTGCTGCCCTCAAGAAATATAACGCTTCCGTGCAGAAAGTTACCGCCCAGGAAGAGTCATTCAAATATACCCAGCAGAAGTTTGACGTCGGCATGCTCACCTCCTTCGACTTCAACACGGCAAAAAAAGACCTGACCAAGGCCCAGTCGGACCTGCTGCAGGCCAAATACGATTTTATTTTCAAGACCACGATCATTGATTTCTATATGGGAAAACCCATCAGTATCAAGTAATAACAAATCACAGCCCGCCGATGTTATCAAAGAATAAGAATAAGAAAAAGATCCTGATTATTTCAGGCATTATCCTGCTCGTCATCCTGATCATAATCGCCGTTGTCGTAAAGAACAACCGCGGAGAAGGCATACGGGTGAGTGTGGAAAAGGTGACGAAAAGAACGATCATCCAGACCGTTTCGGCCAATGGAAAGATCCAGCCGGAAAAAGACATCAAGATCAGCCCCTACATCTCGGGAGAGGTGGTGGAACTGATGGTCAAGGAAGGCGACCAGGTAACCGCCGGGCAGCTGCTTGCCAAGATCGACCCGGAGATCTATATCTCTGCCTACGACCAGAGCAATGCTTCCATGAACACCCAGAAAGCCAATGAAGCCAATGCCCGTGCCAGGTTATCACAAATGAAAGCACAGTATGAAAATGCGCGGCTTACATACGACCGTCAGCAGAAACTCTTCAATCAGAGTGTCATTTCCCAGGCAGAATTCGACCAGGCAAAAGCAGCATTTGATGTGGCCAAATCACAGGTGGAAGCGGCAGAACAGGACATCAAGGCATCCGAATTCATGGTAAAAAGCTCCGAGGCCGGCTTAAAGCGTGCCCACGAAGACCTTACCAAAACAGCCATCTTTGCGCCCAATGACGGCACCGTATCAAAACTCGGGGTGGAAAAAGGCGAGCGCGTTACCGGGGCTTCCCAATTTTCCAGCGGTACTGAAATTATGCGGATCGCGAACCTGAATGAGATGGAAGCCCAGGTGGAGGTGAACGAAAACGATATCGTACGCGTCAGCCTTGGCGATACCGCCCTGATCGAGGTGGATGCTTACCTGAACCGGAAATTCAAGGGCATCGTAACGGAGATCGCCACATCCGCCAATACCAGCGGCGTGAGTGTTGACCAGGTGACGAATTTCAATGTGAAAATACATTTACTGAAAATATCCTATCAGGACCTGCTGAAAAAAGATGTGCCCAACTTCTCTCCTTTCCGCCCGGGCATGTCGGCCACTGTGGAGATCCAGACAGAGACCGCAACCAATGTGCTTACCGTTCCGATCCAGGCAGTAACAACACGTACGGCACAGGACACCCTCGATAAGTTCAACTCTTCCGGCAACAAAACCGAGAAATCCAAAGGCGGAGGCCCCCCGGGTGATATCGAGGTAGTTACCACCAAGAAAAAGAGCGATGAGATCCAGGAGTGCACCTTCCTTTTTGATAACGGCAAAGCCGTTAAGCTGAACGTAAAAACCGGCATCCAGGACAACACCTACATCCAGATTCTTTCCGGCCTGAAAGAAGGCCAGGAGATCATCACCGGACCTTACTCAGCCGTCTCCAAAACCCTGAAGGACAAGGATAACGTGAAGAAGGTTGACAAGAAGGATCTTTTTACTAAGGTGAAGGAGTAGCGGGATTTTAGATTAGACGATTGAGAGATTATGGGATTTTAGATTGGACGATTGAGAGATTGAGAGATTAAATTTCCGGCACTTTGACAATTTGAGTGGGTAAATTTACTGAATTTAGATTACCGAACAACATTAAAGGATGAAAAAAAATAAAATATTTGACATTTTCCCGGGCATCAATCAATTACCTTATTCGCAAAATTACTGGATGACCAAGGACCTGTCAAGGGCGTGTAAATGCCCGGCCTGACGCACAAATCAACCCTATGGGCACCCTTGACAGGTCCTTG
>Ga0118677_10004025_pt1 | contig 27136 bp, 23 predicted proteins | sample AliMusrvi5mmetaG_FD_86154 | JGI IMG/M metagenome (GOLD analysis project Ga0118677, IMG submission 86154) | reverse complement strand
ATCGTAAATCGCGCCGTGGGTGGCCCGGCTGCCGACCACGTTCGGGAACCGGAAGATCCAGACACGCTCCAGAAAACTCTCCAGGGCGGCCGAAAGCACGGCTTCGGAAGCCAGCTTCATGGCTCCGTAGTTCGAGATCGGAAAAAGCGGCCCCAAATCTTCGCTGAGCCGGGCCGGGTGCATCCCGTAAATGGCCGAGGTCGAAGCAAAGGCGATCCGCTTAATCCCCTGCCCGCGCAAGACCTTGAGCAAGCTGTGGGTGGTGTGAAACGTGTCGCGCAGGTCCACATCAGGATCCGCCACGCCGGCGCGAATATCGGAATTGGCGGCCAGATGCCAGACCATGTCGAATGGCCTGGGCTTCGATTCCTCCGCCACCAGCTTGGCGCAGGCCGGCACGTCGTTGACGTCGGCCACGTGGAAATGGAAGCGGGAGCAAGCCAGCGCTCGGGCCAGATTATCGCGCCGGCCCAGTTTCAAGTTGTCAATCCCGACGACCGTGGCGCCGCGTTCCAGCAACCGGTCCGCCGGATGGCTGCCAATGAAACCTGCCGCACCCGTAATGAGATGTTTTGTCGGTTCGCTCATGTGGGGGGAGAAGGTAGGCACCCGCCCCCGTTTTGTCGAGGAAACGCAACGAAAAAGCCCGGAAGAGCCTGGCCGGACCCAAACCGCCCGTAGCGCAGACTTCCAGTCTGCTGCCTTACGACTTCAAAGGTTCAAATTCTTCTCATGCCACCACCCGAAAACCCACTAAAAGTTCCATTATAGCCTTATTTTGCAATGGTTTAGTGATGGTTATCAACATTTAACCCTGCCTCTCCCGTCTCTTCGTGTCTCTTCCTTTCTTCTCCTTTTTGAGGTTCAGAAAGTAACCATAAAATAACCAAATCTACCCCCACTTGGGCGGGCAACTCCCCCAACGTCATCCACCGTCACTACAAGGGCCTGGTCAAGGAAGCCGACGCCACCGAGTTTTGGGGCATCACCCCGCAAACGATCAAAGGCAAAATCCCTCAATTCCCGATCCGAGCGCCGGCTCAATTTAACCAGCAAATAGGGCAAGGAAGGCGGGCTTGCCTACGTGGTGGAAACCCGACGCTACTCAGTTAGCGCCGCCGCCCCGACAATACCTGCGCATCTAAATGCTTTTCCCGCCCGCTATTCACACACTCAATCACACTCTCGCTCACCGCTTTGGTCAATTTCCCCAATCTCTTCCTTGATGCCATTCCGAAGTCTCGGCAAAGATTGCATGGAGTTTATTCGCCTGATGAAGACTGCCCTATGGGGTAAACACCCCATTGCCGCCAGCCGTTGACCAAAAATCCCACCCGCTCCGCAGACCCCCGCCCGCGTTCACCGGCTGGCCTTCAGCGAGCCTGTAGGCGTTGGCTGCTACGCGACAACATCCCGTAACCGACCGCAACAAATGGGCGCAGAAGGTGTTAACAGGAAGGTGAATTTTTCATGCAAGCCCAGCGATAATCCTCCCCACGGAGCAGTTGCCAACAGTTGCCCTAGAATGCCAGTTTCCCACCAGTTGCCCACGATTGGAACCTATTGGAAACGAGCAATCGGAAACCGCAATCCAGCCTTATTTCATGCGGGTCTTATGGGGTTTTGCGGTGGTGGGTTGGCCGGGACTCGAACCCGGGACCAACGGCTTAAAAGGCCGCTGCTCTACCGACTGAGCTACCAACCCGAAACCGCCGGAGGAACGGCCGTTTTCGGCCATCGTACTTGCGGGATTAAACCAGCGCGGAACACGCCAGCCAAATCGAAAGCGCCGGCTAAGCTAACCAACCAAGCCGCGCGGTGCAAGGGCTTTTTGCAGTGCTTGCCATCGGCCCTCTTCCGGGTACATTGCGTCACATTTATGAAATCGCCCGTTCTTCTGGTGGTGTCGCTGGCGGCGTTGCTGGCCGGATGCGCAACCTCTGAAAAGGCCCAAGTGGCTTCGCACGAAACCGCCTATCAAAAACCGCTGACTTCGCCGGGCGCATTGTTCGGCGCGTTGCCCCCGCTTGTGCAACGGACAGTACTGGCCGAGGTTGGCCTGGGGGAAGTGATCGATGCGATCAGAGATTCCAGCTCGGGCAGGGTGGTCTATAAGATCTATTTCCGCGACAGCGAAGTCTTCCCGCCGCTGTTTGTCGCACCTGATGGGAGTGTGCTTAATCCGGATCTGACGGTCGCCGTCAGGGCAAGGCGGGGGATACAAGTCAAGCTCGCCGACGTGCCCGCGAAGGTCAAGAAGGCCATTCCCGAGCGCGCGCCAGCCGCTGAGGTTTCCTATATCAACAAGGAAAACTGGGGCGATCTGGTTGTCTACGTAGTTACCTTTAAAGACGAAGCGCATAACCCAAGACTCCTGTTCAACGAGGAGGGAAAAGTCCTGGACGAGGCGCAGTAAGCGGCTAATCCCACGCGCCCAATTGCCTGAGTTGGTGCGTGGCCAGTTCCTGCCAATTTCGATTTGCAGCCGGGCTGGCGGGGCTGGGGTGCAGAATACGCCCGACCTTTAAGGGACCGTTCGGAAAAACATCCTCCGCTCGCCGGGCGGCAAATTCGCCGATGCCGACCAGCCACTCCGGCCGCAGGGCTGCGATCACAGCGCGCAGGTGCTGGCTGCAGGCGGCAAACAGGGCCGTCTTTTCGGAGGCGGGCAGCTTGTCGGGGGTGCGATTGCGACCGCTGCTCTCCAGGAACGCCAGGGGGCAATAGTTGATCACCATATGGTCGGCGAAGAACCGTTCCGGCGTCCCAAATCGTTCCATGAACAGACCCCAGAATCGCCTGCCGCTGACCTCGGAACGTAAGCAGGCGAAACCTGAGACCGGCCGTCGTGGGTGCTCTTGCGCAGGTTTGCCGACCGGGCATTCGATCTTCAACCATCCGCGCACGGCGGCAACTTCGCCGAATGGCACACCCGTCTGGACCATCCCGAATGGGCCAGGATTCATGCCGAGGAAGACGATCCGTTTGCGGGTGCCACTAAATCTCTTCAAATAGGCTAAATGGGGAGCCCAGGCATAGACTAGTGGGTTATAGACGAGGCTAACCGGCGGCTGGAAATCCAGCCGGTTCGTCTCCGCGCGCAATCGCCGGGCAGCATTGACAAGTGCCTCGGTAATGGGGTTGCTCGTCGTTTGGTTGCTCACGCTGACCTAGGTACTGCCGCACTGTCTCCTCTTGAGTCGAATCCGGAGCATGGCGAGACTAATTCCCACACCTACCCGGATCGCCGCGTTGGGTACAAAACCCAGAACCATTCCTCAGCCGCCTAATGGCGCTGCGGAGGCGGCCCGCCATCCCTGGGCCGATTCAATTGGCGAAGGCCGCGGCGGAGTGTTTCGATCTCCTGCTCGTCGGCGATCTTCTGCCGCTCGGCCAGCTCGAGCGTTTCCAATACTTCCTCCATGTCATCCAAAGTCCCGCGGAGCGTCTCGATGATCTGATTGACCTCCTCGATCGCCTTTTGAACGCCCGCGAGTGACGCCGGCTGCCGGTCCCGGAGCGGCGGTGTGGGAGCTTCTTGTTCCACTGGGGCAACCTTTTCAACAACCTGAGCCGGTTCCACAGCCGGTTGAGTCGATTCCGCCGTCGTTTCTGTGTAAGGGGCTGGTCGTTGGGGCATCGCCTGGGGCCGACGCCGCCCGCGACCTCGGTGTCCGCGGCCGGATCGTCGGCCACGTCGATCGGATAGGGGTGCCCCTGGTTGCACGGGCCCCGCGCCCGGCTGCTCGGGTTCTGATCCCGATTGCTCAGGTGCCGCTCCCGGCTGCTCAGGTGCTGTGTTCGCTGGTTCAGGTTCCTGCTCTGGAGTCATGCTCCCACCAAAGTGCCTTGAATGGCCGCAAAAGCAACGGGAATTATGCGCCGAACTGGAACAACTTTATTGCGTCCGGGGTCAATTTAGGGTTTCGTTCTGGCTGTGAAACTCAACTACAAGCGTCTGGACCTCCAACTTGCTCATATGTGGACGATTGCCCGGGGCACCGGCACAAACGTCTTCAAGGCCGTCACCGTCGAATTGATTGGCGCCGACGGCACGGTCGGTTTGGGAGAGGCCGCGCCCACCTCGCGCTACAAAGAATCCGTGGATACGGTGCAGGCTTTCTTTAAGAAAGTGGATGCACGCGGACTCTCGTTCAACGACATCGAAGGCAGCATGACCTACCTGGACACGCTGTCACCGCACGACATGTCCGCCAAATGCGCCCTCAACATCGCTCTGCTCGATGGCGCGGCCAAACGGGCGAAGAAGCCGATCTGCGACTTTCTCGAGTTGGGCTTCCGCGAAGCCCACCACGTCACTTCGTTCACTATCGGCATTGATACGCCGGACATGATCCGCAAGAAGGTTCTGGAAGCGGAGCGCTTTCCGGTGCTAAAAGTGAAAGTTGGCGTGGCCGAGGACAAGGTGAACATGCAGGCACTGCGGGAAGTAGCGCCGACCAAGACGCTGCGGGTGGACGCCAACGAGGGGTGGAAGACCAAGGAGCAGGCGCTCGAAATGCTCGAGTGGCTCGCCAAAGATGGGCACATCGAGTTTGTGGAACAGCCTATGCCCGCGACGACGTCCGCCAAAGACTGGGTCTGGCTCAAGCAGCGCTCGCCGTTGCCAATCTTCGGCGACGAGTCCTATCATCTGGCAAAGGACATCGCCCAGGCGGCGGAATGGTTCCATGGCGTGAACGTGAAGCTGGTCAAGACGGGGGGCATCAGCGCCGGATTCGACGCGCTCCAGGCCGCTCGCAAAGCGGGCCTGAAAACCATGCTGGGCTGCATGATCGAAAGCAGCATTCTCATCAGCGCTGGCGCCCACATCGCGGAGTTGTGCGATTACCTGGACGTGGATGGCAACCTCCTGATCACCAACGACCCATACCTCGGTGTCACTGCGGAGAAAGGGGTCCTTTCCTTCGCGGGCGCGCCGGAGAAATTCGGGCTGCGGGTCAGCGCGCGCTGACCGGGTGGGGCGCAAGGGCGTACCCGATTGCCAAGACATCCTGGTTCTGCGCAGCTTGCCGGAACCAGGTCAGGGCGGAGGGAAGATTCTTATGTCTGCCGTCGAGTTTCGGTCGTCTCATTCCCTGCCGTCCCGAGTCTCGAACGCGCGCTACACTGGTCGCACTCCGGCCTTGCTCGCCTGCTGGTCCGTAGGATATCCGTAGGATACCCGTAGGAGTTCTGTAGGGGGTCCGTAGGAGTTGCCTTGTAATCCGGGAGGAACCGCGGGGACGCCTCCGTATATGCCGCCCGCCGCTGCTGCGTTTGGATCACACGGTCTGGGACGTGTATCCACGAGAATCAATTCCGGGAATTGCCTTTCATCAACCGGGCTTCGTTGGTTTTGAGGTAATTCGCCATCATCTCGATGGTGCTCGTCTGGGTCCGTCGCGATTGCCCCAACTGCCGCATCATTCGATAATCAATCAGCCGCTTACCCAAATCCACGATCTGAATGTACGCGTTTTCCGTCTTCCACAACTGTCCACGGGCCAGGGCCGGAAAGGCTTTCTTACTATTCACTTTTATTTTCACGCCTATTAGACTTCTAAAATCCTGTTTTTGTTCAACTTAGAACGAAGCCGCGGGGCGGAGGCCTGAGATCTGGGTTGAAATAATCATGGGTGAGTTCAATCTGAAGCAGGATGAAAGCGATAGACTCGACCCACCGCCCCATGCTTTGGGGGCCCCAGGGCTGGCTGGGGTTGCTGCTCCTGGCGATCTGCTGGCCGCTGAACTGGGCGCTGTCGGGCAACCGCACAGCCTACCTGTTCTTCCCGCTTTGGCTCGGCTACATATTTGTGCTTGATGCCCTCGTGCTGGGCCGGACCGGCACGTCCTTTTGGGCGCGCTCACGGCACGAGTTCATGCTGCTCTTCGTCGCTTCCATGCCGGCCTGGTGGCTCTTTGAAGCGATTAATCGGCGTACCGGCAACTGGGAATACCTGGGCAGCGGCGCCTTCACCGACCTCGAATACTACCTGCTCTGCACGATCTCCTTCTCCACTGTCATGCCCGCGGTGTTTGAGACGGCGGAATTGGCCGCCAGTTTCCGCTGGATGGCACGGTTGTCCACTGGCCCGCGCCTCCGGCCAACTCCGGTCGCCAACCTGGGGATGTTCCTCAGCGGCGTGGTCATGCTGGCGCTGACGCTGGCTTGGCCGAAGGTCTTTTATCCGTTTGTCTGGACGTCGCTGGTGTTCCTGCTGGAGCCACTGAACTGCTGGCTGGACCGCCCGCATTTCTTGCAGGATTTGCAGCGGGGCGACTGGCGGTTGGTGGCCTCCCTCGCGCTGGGGGCGGTCATTTGTGGGTTCTTCTGGGAGATGTGGAACTACTACTCATATCCCAAATGGATCTATCATACGCCGGGCGCGCAGTTCCTGCATATCTTCGAGATGCCGCTGCTGGGTTACGGCGGTTATGTGCCATTCGCGCTCGAACTGTGGGCGCTTAAGAGCCTCCTCTGGCCGTGCGGTCCCAAATTCCATCTGGGCGGAACGGAGTGACGGAGTGGGCGGGTAACGAGGAGCAAGCGTCCGGGCCGATCTCGTGCCTCGAGACTCCAGCACCCCATCGCTCCGTTCGCGGCTCGCAATCACGATTCCCTTCGCCTCCTGGACTTGGTATCTTCCGATTATGGCGTTTGATTCATTCCGAGATTTTCTTAACCGACTGGAGACGGCGGGCGAATTGCGTCGCCTAACGCAGCCGGTCGCCACCGAGCTGGAAATCACGGAGATTGCCGACCGGGAAATGAAGAAGCCCGGCGGTGGCCAGGCGCTCCTGGTGGAGAAACCAATGGTGAACGGGCAGGCGTCGCCCTTTCCGCTCGCCATCAACACGCTTGGTTCGTATCGGCGCATGGCGATCAGTCTGGGCGCCAGTTCCATTGATGAGGCGGCTGCCGGGCTGGGCTCGCTCGTCAAAGCGAAGCCGCCGACCAGTTTAGGCGAAGTCATCAAGCTGCTAGGCACCGCCCTCGACCTGCGCCATGCAAAACCAAAGTCGGTCAAGACTGGGCCGTGCAAGGAGATTATACGCAAACTCGATGCCCCGCCCACACGGGTCGAACCTTGGCCCAAAGCGCGGGATATCTTAAGCGAAGGCCAGGTGGCTCCTTTGGCTAGGCCCGCGTCCGGACAAAAAGACCGGAAGGACGCCTATCCTACTTTGCTGGATCTTCCTATCCAACAGTGCTGGCCGCTGGATGGCGGTCGCTTCATCACCCTGCCGTGCGTGGTGACGCGCGATCCGGACACCGGCCAGCGCAACGTCGGCATGTATCGGATGCAGGTCTATGACGACCGCACGACGGGGATGCATTGGCAATTGCAGAAGGTTGGTGCTCGGCACGGGCGCCGTTATTACGAGACTGGGACGCGCATGCCGGTGGCGGTGTTCCTCGGGGGCGACCCCGTGTTCACCTTTTGCGCCACGGCACCCTTGCCCGACGGCTTGGACGAGTTTCTGCTCGCCGGTTACCTACGCAGGAAATCCGTCGAGTTGGTCCGGTGCGAGACCAGCGACTTGGAGGTGCCGGCCAACGCGGATATTGTTCTCGAAGGGTATGTGGATCCCAAAGAGCCGTTACGCGAGGAGGGACCGTTCGGAGACCACACTGGCTATTATTCGCTGCCCGACTTCTATCCTGTCTTTCATATCACGGCCGTCACGCATCGCAAAGGCGCCGTCTACCCGGCAACGATCGTCGGCACGCCGCCGATGGAGGACTACTACATCGGCAGTGCTTCGGTGAAGCTCTTCCTGCCGATCCTCAAGATGACCTTCCCGGAGCTCGTGGACCTGGCGCTGCCGGCCGAGGGCGTGTTCCACAACCTGGTATTCGTGAGCATCAAGAAGACCTACCCGATGCAGGCTTACAAGGTCATGCACGGTCTGTGGGGCATGGGGCAGATGATGTTCACCAAGTACATCGTAGTCGTTGACGACGACGTGGATGTGCACAACACCAGCGAGGTACTTTTCCGCCTTTGCGCCAATACCGACCCACAGCGTGACGCGATCTTCACCAAAGGCCCCGCCGACGTCCTCGACCATGCCACCACCGAACTGGCCGTCGGTACGAAATTGGGCATTGATGCCACGCACAAACTCCCCGGCGAAGGCCACAAACGGGGCTGGCCTCCGCTCATCAAGATGGATGAAACGGTAAAGGCGAAGGTGGAAAGGCTCTTCGGCCTCTAGCTGAGCTTCGTTCTACTCCAACTGACCCTCGTGCACCGCGGTTCCCGCTCGGGAGCGCCGCTTGATATGGGTGACCAGCCATGCGAGTATGGCTTGCCATATTATGAAGACGACTATCGAGATCGCCGATGATCTTTTCGAACGCGCCCAACACGTCGCGCGGGAAGAGAAGACGACGTTCCGTTCATTGACCGAGGAAGGCCTTCGGCTCGTCTTGAAGGGAAGGCAAGGCAAGCCCAAGAAGCTCCCCCGACTGGTCACTTTTCGCGGCGAAGGGCTGACCGGTGAATTTGAGAACGCGCCTTGGGAAGTGATCCGTGACGAAATCTATCAAAGATCTCCGGCCCGCACATTCATGACGCTCGGATTGCCGCGCTGTGCCTGCACCACGGCGTGAGTGAGCTGTGGACAGCCGATCGCGACTTCTCCGCCTTTCCGCGACTCAAGGCGCGTAACCCTTTGGTGAAAGAATAAAACCGGGGCATTTGGCGCCGGCATTATGCTCCGCGGGAGGCTGCAGCTCTACCTGAGGGGCAGTTTGACTGTGAAGGTGCTGCCGGCGCCGGGTTGGCTGGATACTTCAAAGTTGCCGCCGTGGGCGTCAATGATAGCTTTGCAGATCGCCAGTCCCAGGCCATTGCGGCCCTGGATGCGGGAGCGGGACTTCTCGACACGATAGAACCGTTGAAACAGGTGCGGGATATCTTCCGCCGGGATGCCTTGGCCGGTGTCGGCCACGGCGAGGAAGACTGCGTCGCTCTCGCCGCGAGCCGAGAGGCGAACTTCCCCCTGGTCACGGTTGAAGTGGATGGCGTTGGTCAGCAGGTTTGTGATGACCTGGCCGATGCGGCCGGCGTCACCGAGGCCTTCAAGTGACGGAACATCGCATTGGATCTTGATACCCCGTTCGGCTGCGAGAGGCCGGACCATATCGACGCACTCGCGTACGATGCGGGAGAGGTCGAAGAGCTCCCGCTTCATGGCTTCCTGTCCGGCGTCCAAGCGCGCCAATTGGAGGAGGGATTCAGTCAGGTTGCGCATTCGCTTGGCGGCCCGCTCGCAGGCTTCCAGGGCTTCCCGGTACTCTGCGCTGGGGCGCTGGCGGGAGAGGGCGATCTGGGTCTGGGAAAGAATGACCGCGACGGGTGTGCGGAGTTCGTGCGAGGCGTCGGAGGTGAACTGGGCCTGTTGGGCGAAAGCAGCTTCCAGGCGGGCGAAGGTCGAGTTGAGCACGCCGGCCAATCGGTCCAATTCGCTGTCGGTGTCGGCCGCGTTGATGCGCTGGGCGAGGTCGCCTCCGGCGATCTTGACCGCAGTGGCGCTGATGGCCTCGATAGGGCGGATGGCACGGGTAGCCACCCACCAGCCGCCCGCGAGACCGAGCAGCAGCACCGTGGCACCGGCGGCGATGAGCCACAGGGCCAGCCGCCGCATGGCTGTCAAATCAGGCGACATGGATCGGCCAACCAGGACACAATCGCCCAGCGGCCCGAAACGAAACAGTTCCCGCAATTGTCCGCGCGAGCGCGCGGCAGGGGGCATCGGTGGTCCGCCCTCGGGAGGAGTGGTTTTCCCGAACGCGTTACGAGCCTTGAGCGCCTGAGGCCCAGGATGCTCAGGAGCAGAGACATCTTCCGGGGCACCGGGTGAGTGGGCCAGGATCGAGCCGTCCTGTTGCCACATGACATAATAATAGATGTTGGTCTGGCTCGGATCCAGGGCACCGCCTTGTTGGACCGCTTCCCGGATATGACGGAGGAAGTCCGGGGAACCGAACCCGTGCTCGTTGCGAGGCTCATTCGGAGGAAACCCGCCCCGCTGGCCGTGCCCGCCGTGCTGCCAGTCGGGTGGACGATCTGGAGGCCGGTCCGGAGGCTGAGGGCGGAATATGGCCATCAGCCGCTGATCCAGGTCCTGGTCGATCCGCCGCAACTGGTTGTCGCGCGCGACGTGGTAAGCGGTGAACCCGAACCCCGTGAGCACAACCACCAGGATCAGGCCGTGCCACGCCTGGAGCCGCCAGCGGATGGAGTGGAAGATCATTCGATACTGTAACCGTGGCCGCGCCGCGTCGTGATGAAGTCGTGTCCAAGCTTCTTGCGGATGTTCGAGACGTGCACGTCTAGAAGGTTGGAAAGGGTGTCGTCGGTTTCATCGAAAAGATGCTCGTAGAGCGTGGTGCGCGTGACGACTTTGCCGCGGTGTAGCGCGAGGAACTCCAACAGTGCGTATTCGCGGGCGGTGAGCGTGACTACCTCGCCGTCGCGCGTGACGGTGCGCGCGGCGGTGTCAATCGCCACGCTCCCAATCTCCAGTCGAGCCTGGGCCTGGCTGGCGGAGCGGCGAATGAGCGCGCGCAGCCGGGCCAGCAGTTCCACCAGCTCGAAGGGTTTGACAAGGTAATCGTCGGCGCCGGTGTCCAGTCCCCGCACACGATCGCGGACGGCATCCCGCGCGGTCAGCATCAGCACGGGCGTCTTTTTGGTCTTGCGAAGGCGCCGCAGCAATTCCCAGCCATCTATGCCTGGGAGCATGATGTCGAGGACAATAGCGTCGTAGTCGTAGCTTTCCGCCTTGTACAAGCCATCCTCGCCATCCGGGGCGCCGTCCACAGCGTAGCCATCCTCACGCAGGGCCTTCAGCAGGCTGCCCAAGAGGTCGGGTTCATCTTCGACTGCCAGCACTCTCATAGTAGCCGCCTTATCTGTTTATGCGTTCAATCTGTAGCGTAATCAACGCTACTCACCCTGCCACAAGTTACCTTAAGGGAACATGAAGAAGGCGGCCATCCCGGACCGCAACGGCGCACGGACTTCCTCGTCCGCAGATACACCTGCTCCCACCGCCTCCGAAGAGGCCCGTCGCCCGCGAAGCACTCCACGTCCCTGCGTACACGGATGTCCGCGCGCCTCTCGGTTGCGGCTCAGTCAGCCGAACCAGGCTGAGGCCGGCGACCTGCCAGGACTGCCTGCTCAGCAGCGATAATAGTATCACACATAGCAGCGGCATCAGCGGCCTGGCGGAGATTCACTAGCAGGTCGGTCTTCTGGGCCATCAAGCAAATGCGGGCCAGGGTGTGCAGGTGCGTGCCGTCGTCCGGGCAGCCGATCAGGAAGAACAGGTTAGTCGATTGGCCATCCGGCGAGCCAAAAGGAATCTGCTGAATGGTCCGGCCCAAGGCAAGAAACGCCGTCTCGATCAAATAAGGTTCCGGGTCCCGCGAGTGCAGCAAGGCTAACCCACCTGGAATACCGGTCGAACATAGCTCTTCCCGAGCCACCATACCTTGCAGCAAGGCGGGCGGGTCACAGACGCGCCCCGTCTTTTCGGCCAGAGCTACCATCTGGCGAAGGACGGAGGCCTTGGTCTTGGCGGTCAATGCCGGCTCAATGAACTCCGGCCGGATCATCTCCGGCATGAAGGCCCCGTGCGGGACAATATTCGACGTCCCTCGGGAGGATGTTTGATCGTACTCAGCCAACCGCCGGCCTTCCAGCCCCAGGATGCGTTGGGAGGCCCACGCATCAATCTCTACTTTGCGGAAGACCAGCCGGTCCCCGTGCCGCTCGAACGGAATGTCCTGGTCCTTAACCAGCCGTTCGATATCCGTGCAGCTCAGGTGCAGGTAGCGTGCAACCTCATTAATGCCTAGGGTCCGATAAGGCATACGCCGTGGACCGCAGTTGTCCTGCGGCCAAGGCGCAGGAGCGACTTCGAAGTCCCGATCAGCTCTTCTTGCTCTCCTCGGCCCGCTGCGCCGCCTGCCGATCAACCTGGTAGAGACCATTGGTGTTGTCGCCCACCAATTCAAGCTTCGCGAGCATGTCACCCACATTCCGTTCTTCCTCGACCTGTTCATCGAGGAACCACTTGAGGAACGACAACGTCGCGTAGTCTTTCTCTGCGGTAGCGAGTTCGTAAATGGCGCAGATTGCCGCCGAAACCTTCTGTTCGTGGCCGAGGCTGGCTTTGAAGGCTTCCAGGGGAGATTTGAAGTCGATTTTGGGTTCGGGAATGGCCTGCAACGTCACCTTGCCTCCCCGTTCCACGATGTACTTGAAGAAACGGGAACCGTGCCCGAGCTCTTCACCGCTCTGGACTTGCATCCATTTGGCGAAACCGCTGAACGGCGTGCGGTCGAAATAAGCCGCCATGCCAAGGTAGGCGTACGCGGAGGAGAATTCGAGGTTAATCTGGTCGTTTAGGACCTTTTCCAGCTTGTTAGAGAGTTTCATGTTGGGAGGAGACTAAGGGCAGTCTCGCTCATTTGCAAGCCGAAGCATGCGCTGGTTTACCACCGCCCGGCGAGTATCCCGATCACCCGCGTTGGCCAAGCCGGCGCTAATTCAGACTTGTGGGCCTAATGGCACTGGCCGGTTCACCCTCCGAGCATGCATTGAATGTACGGGAGGACCCAAAATGACCAGACAGAAGCCTTGACCAGAGCGCGAAAAATGAATTTCATTCAGATGAAACTAGTCTCACGACTAACAAACTCTTATAATGTTGCTCGACTGAAATCTATGAAGACATCGAAGATCGCTCGGTTAGGCCGGCTGTGTTTGGCTGGTATAGTGATGGGATGCACACTCGGCTTGGCGGCACCCGCGCACGCTGCGCCCAAGAAAGTCCTGGTCGTGACGGTCACCATGGGGTTCCGGCACAGCTCGATCCCGACCGCCGAGAAGGTGCTGGCCAAGCTGGCCGAAGAGACCAGCGCCTTCACTGTGGACTACGCGCGCGTCGAGCCGAATGACCCGCAGTTCAAGGGCGACAATGGCAAGCCTGACCCAGCGAAGGTGAACGCGGCGATCAAGGCAGTGCTGGCCGAGAAAATGACTGCCGAGGCACTCAAGCAGTACGACGCCGTGATCTTTGCGAACACAACTGGGGATTTGCCGCTGCCGGACAACCAGGCCTTCCTGGACTGGATCAAATCGGGCAAAGGCTTTGTTGGGATGCACTCCGCTACCGACACCTTTCCGGGCTTCCCGGGCTACACCGATATGATTGGCGCCCACTTCAAGACCCACGAAGCACAGGTAAAGGTGGACATCATCAACCAGGACCAGGAATGCCCGATCTGCAAACACCTGCCTGCCAATTGGGAGGTGTTCGATGAGATTTACCAGATGAAGGACTTCGATCGGACCAAGGTGCACGGCCTTCTGACGCTGGACAAGCATCCCAACAACAAGACGCCGGGGGATTACCCCATTGCCTGGTGCAAAGAGTACGGGAACGGGCGGGTGTTCTACACCTCGCTCGGCCACCGTGAAGATGTGTGGGATCCGGCCTGGCCGGACCGGAAGAATTCCAAGGAAGTGGCCGAGGCCTACCAACAGCATATCCTCGGTGGGATCAAATGGGCGTTGGGCCTGGAGAAGATGAACGCCAAGCCGCAGAAGGCCGCAGTGGAATAGGGAAAGGCTAAAGGCTAAAGGCTGGACCGCGCAATGTGGATTCCGACGCCCGAATGCGAGATGTAGAGCAACTGAGTTGACTGATATGAGCGAGAACGAAAACGATCTGCTGGGGTATAACCGGCGGGATTTTCTTAAAGGCGGTTCCTACGCCACACTGATGACAATGCTTGGAGGCGTGGAGTTGTTCGCCCAGACCAACGCGCCACCCCCCCAAGAGGCCAAGGTCCCCACGATCAAGATCAAGGTGGCGGTCATTGGCCTGGGCGCATGGGGCCGCGAGATCATCAACACCCTGACGCGGATGCCTCAGGCGGAAATCCCTATCGACGCGGAGATAGCCACCATCTGCGACACCTATAAACCATTCCTGCGGCGCACCGCCACGGCGGTTCCGGGCGCGACTCTAACGGAGGATTACAAAACCATTCTCGACAACAAGGACATCAAGGCCGTAGTCATAGCTACTCCGACCCCCAACCACAAAGAGCTGGCGTTGGCGGCGCTGAAAGCCGGCAAGCACGTCTATTGCGAAGCGCCGCTGGCCGGCAGCATCGAGGATGCCCGGGAAATCGCCCTGGCGGCCAAGACGGCAAAGCACCTGATCTTTCAAGCCGGCTTGCAGATGCGGTCGGACAAGCAGCGACTCTTCCTGCTGCCGTTTATTCGCACGGGGGCGTTGGGCAAAACCGTCCTCGCTCGGGCGCAGTGGCACAAGAAGACAAGCTGGCGTGCCACCTCGTCCAACCCTGAGCAGGAGAAAGCCCTCAACTGGCGCCTGAATAAGGCGACCTCGCTCGGCTTGATCGGCGAAATCGGCAGCCACCCGATAGACCAGGCCGGCTGGTTTATGAACGTGCTGCCGACCGCGGTCACCGGATTCGGCTCGGTCAACTTCTGGAAGGATGACCGGGACGTGCCGGACACGGTGCAGGCGGTGGTTGAGTTCCCCGGGGACGTGCGCATGATCTACGATGCCACCCTGGCCAACTCCTTCGACGGCGAGTACGAGATGCTGTATGGCAGTGACGCGGCGGTCATGATGCGCGAGAGCAGGGCGTGGATGTTCAAGGAAGTGGACGCGCCGCTGCTAGGCTGGGAAGTCTATGCCGACAAACTCAAGGTATTCAATGAGACCGGCATTGCGCTGGTGGCCGGCAAGAGCAAGCCACCGCCGGTGGACAAACAGGGGCAGCCGATCAAGCTTGACCCGGTGACAACCTCGCCGCTGTTTTACGCTTTGAACAACTTTCTCCTCAACGCCAATGATCTCACCTTGGCGGCGGATGATTACAAGTCGAACTACGGCGCGGACGATGTGGACGGCATGATGGAACAGCTCGGCAAAACAAACCGGGAGGTTACAGTCAAGCGTCCGGCGGCCAGCTACTTGGCGGGTTTCCAGGCAGCCGTAACCGCCGTGAAGGCCAACGAAGCCGTCCTGAGCGGCAAGCGGATCGAGTTGAAGCCGGAATTGTATGAATTGAAATAATGGGTCTGACGTCAATATCTGCATAACCTAATGAACTAAATCAAGAAACGAACATGAAGACACGAACAGTAATCGCAGCAAATATCACCCTTTTAATGTTGGCCACGGCGGCACTGCAGGCCGCCGACCAGAAGATCGCCTATAACGCCAGGAACGGCGGCAACATGCGAATCGAAGGCACGGCCAACATCATCCACCCCACCTGGGCGATCGTAAGCCCGATGATCGGGGGCATGCTCGAGGTCGGCCCGGGCTTCCCGACTGAACCCGGTCAGGAGGCGACACCGGGCAAGATCGAAGCCAGCGGGACGGCGTTCATGACCGTGCGCTCATTCAAGAGCGTCGAGAGCGACGGCAAGCCTTACAGCGACCGGATGGATGAGGTCACCTATGAGCACCTCAAGGAGGCGCAGTTCAAGAAGATCTCCTACAAGCTGACCGAACTCACGCTCAAGGAAGTGGCCAAGTCCAAGGATGCACCCTATGTGTTTGACTCGACGGGCGAATTGACTATCGCCGGCACGACCAACACGATCAAGATGCCGGTGAATATCCTGCCGGGGGTGGACTCGAAGGGAGAGAAGAGACTGGAGATCACGGGCAACATCACGATCAAGATGACGGATTTCAAGGTGGAACCGGTAGACATCAACCTCGTGGTGGGTCACATCAAGACCGGCAACGAAGTCAAACTGGTCTTCAAGTGGATCCTCGGGCAGAAGAAGGCCGTCGCAGCCGCAACGCAGTAGCGGAAGGCTCAGGCGAACTTTAGCGAGCCGAAGCAATCGGGCCGGTGGAAGTTGAATTCGTCCACCGGCGACCACGAGGCCCAGTGCGGATGGGAGTTTTCCTCGGCGCACTTGAAGAAATTGCCACGCCAAACCTGGCCCGCCAGGGTCCCCAGCGGCCCGAGGTAATGCTCGAACAGCGCCAGGGGAATCCGAAAGCTTAGCGTCCAAACCACGGGCGTCGTGATTTCCGGCTCAACCCAACGCGGCAGTGAGGACTTCACCCGGATGGTTTGCCCGATGCCAGCCGGGACTTTCACAAATCCCTTGAATCCCTCAGGCGTCCGCTCGGGATTTGTAATGTAGGAACTGAGAAACGCACCGCCGCAATTGAATTCAAAGTTGAAGTAGCCGCAGTCCTGCCTGGGCTGCGCAAAGAATTCCACGCAACTATCCTTCCATACCGGGTCGTGGTATTCGGTTCGCACGCAGCGCACGTAGCAGTCCTGCACCCGGAAGATTCCGTGGAGACCCTTCGCGTCGTAGAGCATCCGGACGGAGGTTTCAGGACGGTGGTCGCTGCCTTCGGGGCGGAAATGCTGGATCTTCAGAGTCTCCGCCTGTTGCCAGATTGGGTCTGTCCAGTCCGGCTGAAGCGGCGGAATGGCGCCAAGCAATCGAACGATATAGTTCATCCCGCCTATTCGTGGCCGCTTGCACCGGCTTTCCCCAGCGCTGCGGCGACGTCTTTGCCGATTTTCGCCCCCCTCAGATCCGTCGAGACGATCTTCCCGCCGGGGTCGATGAGGAAGATCGCCGGGATTCCTTCCACGCCATAGCGCGCAGGCAAGGTGGCTTTGGACCAATCGCCCAGAAAAGCCTGATGCCAGGCAATGCCCTCAGTCTTTGCGTAGTCTTTTGGCGCTTCAACCGCCTTGTCCAGGCTCAGTCCGAGCATCGCGAATTTCGGGTCTTTGCCATAGGCATCATATACCCCTTTCAGGTTGGGTGTTTCGGCGCGGCAAGGGCCGCACCACGTCGCCCAAAAATCCAGCAGGACGTATTTCCCTCGGAAATCGGCCAGGCGCAAGGAGCTGCCATCAAGCGTTTTGACCTCGAACTCCGGGGCCTCATCGCCCGGCCTCAGATTCTTGGCCACCTGTAGCACAAGTTCACCCAGCTCAAGCGGTTCATTTGGCTTGTCTGCGGCACGCTCGGGCACGACCACCTCCTGGTTTACCCGCCCCAGCAGTCTGCCGCCCAATGAAAAAGCGCCCGCTCCGCCCTCACGCAATTCGCCGCGCAGTTCGTAAGTGCCGGGAGGGACGTCATCCACCCGGAAATCGCCGTTCGCCTCAGTCACCAATCCAAAATGATGCGTGTCTCGCTGGCTTTGCCTGCCTTCAGCGGAGTTCCAGTACTTTTGCTGCCACGTTCGCGGGTCTTCGCCGGGCGGTGGTTCCAGCGCTGGCATCCGGGTCGAGAGGCTGAAGCCCTGCCCGCCTTTCCAATTCAGGTTCGTGGACGCATCCGACGCCGTCAGGCGCCCTTTGAGCATCCGCCCATTGAACCCGTAACGGAACACCGTCGGTTTACCAGCCGTGACATCGACGTACTGGGCCCCGCAGTAGGTGTTATGAACCATGCGGCAGACCTGGACCTCACCGGGCGGCAAATGCTCGAAGACAAACCGGCCCTGTTCGTCCGACTCGGCCTGAAACGTGCCCGGCGATAAGCTCAAGCAGGTCACGCCAGGCATGAAGTTCCCCCTCAGCAACGCAAGCTTCTCATGGGTCGCCGGTTTGCCTTCGAGCATCACCACGCCTTCGAGTCGCCCCCAAGGAAGTAGGCGAATGGAAAGAGGCGACGTTGGCTTTTCGAGGTTGAACTCGCAAAAGCCACTATCGTGAGAAACGTAGAGCACATGCACGCCGGGAATTTCCGGTATGACGAACGTGCCGTTCGACGATGTGCGATAAATAGAGGAGTAGTTCTCGTATTCGAACCGGCGATCCGCCAGCACTGCGGAATCGCCTTGCGCCGGGAGAAGGATGGCCGCGTTGGCCGCCTCCTGGCCATCCGGCAAATACACCGTCCCCGAGAGATGGAAATACTTCTCCATCTGGGTCGCCTGTTTCCCGCGCAGCCGCTCCTGGTCGCGGGCGGCTTTTGCCAGTTCCCGCGCTTTGGCCTCCGCCTTCATCTCCTCGGTTTCGGAATAAAAGAACTTGTACTCGATCTTCACCCCCAGCTCCGGCCCAGCGTCCTCGGTTTGGTTCGGCTCGCTTTCGTCGGAAGCGACGGCGGGCAGGCCGAGGTCCTGCTGGCTCCAGGGCCGCGTTACCTGCGCCATAACTCGGAGGATGCCTTGCATGCCGTCACGCGTGATGAACAGGAAGGTGGCTCGCCGTTCGGGAACGTAGCGGGCTAGCGAGGCGTCGTAGTGTATCAGCAAATCGCCCGCCGGGGCATCCAGTGCCGGCTCCGCGTCACGCTGGAGGGCCTGCTCGATGTTGGTCCAGAGCTGGTTCGGGATTTCCCAGGCCTGCAGTCCAATCGTGCGCGCGCAATAATAAAGCCTCCCTGACCCCGGATCGCGATACTGTGTCCCCACCAAATCCGCTCCCGCCCGCGCTGCCCACGCGCTGACTCTTTCGATGGAGATCGGTCCGGTGTTAGTGTCGGAGAATTCTCTCGGTAAAGGTATCGTCCGGTTCAAGCCCAGCGCCAGGCTGCAATGGCGGCCGCGCCTTTCGATGGGGCTGAGGATAACGCCGCTTTCACCTCCGCTTTCTTTCACGTTCGGCCCGGTCAGGAACCGTTTGAAGGACGGCTCCTCTTTGAGGACGGGCAGCCGCACGTCAGCCAACGCCGAGTCGTTACCGAATCGTTCCCAGTTGGCCTTCCACCAATCAGCCCAGCGCCGCGTAACTTCGTAGAACGCCTTTCGCTCCATAGACCGTTGTAGTTCCCCGCCATCGAGAAACGTGGAGAAGATCGCGCTATCGTTTTGGTTTGTCCCGGTGCCCTTCTCTAACGCGCCGCAGACCTCGCGCACCGGCCGGCCCATTCCGAAATCACGACGAGCCTGGCTGTTGCCGGCCCTCGCGTCGAGGTCGTTAGCTTGCATGAATTTGAGCAGCTCCGCGTCGCTCACCGACATCCCGCAGTCGCTGCCAGGCGGCAACAACGTCTTAGGGAGTGCCCGAATCAGGGCTGGCACCGCGCGCGGGTCGCCGATGGCCCGGAGCGTGAAGGGCAACAGCCGCATGGGCGTATCCCGCGTGGTGCGGTCCAATGCGGCGGCCAGCGCCGGCACCGCCGGTTTGCCGATTTCAACCAGTTCCTTGACCTGTGCGCAGTAGGTCTCGATCTCGTCGAAGATGCTCGGCAGGCTTTCCCAATCCGCCACGATGCTCGCCACCCGGCGGTCAACGTCGGTCGCGCCCGCGTCCGGAGCCAGTTGCCCGAAGGCGGCCGCAGAGGACAAGACGACCGATGCCAAAAGTGCCAAGACCTCGATTGTCTCCTGCGCAAAGACGCGTCTGCGCGGGTGCCGCTCGAAGTGCCGCCACTGCGTGCCATGCAGACTCGTTTCTCTTCCTCCTGGCGCAATCATTTTCATCTCGCATCCCGCATACATCCTCGGCCAGCGCGACCCTGCGCCGCTCGAACGAGTGATGCCGAAATACCTTCGCCCCTGCGTCCGAAGCCTGTCAAGGTGTGACTTCCTGCAAACCTCACCACCAGGCACTGGCAGGGTTGATCGCTTGGCCCACGTCCGACATCCCAAAGCTCTTCGGAAACCGGAACAGAGCCACATGCCCGTCGCCGTACATCATATTCCAGCCTCGTTGTCCCCGGTTATTGTGCCAGAAACTCTTAGGGTCATTGGGATCACGAGAGCCCATCCAGGGCCAGTCCCCCTGGATGATCTTGTTGAAGGGGCTTCGTGCTATTTCACTCTTTTTGATGGGCATGCCTTCCGGCCTCCCCTGAGCCGCTTTGTCCGCGGTAGTGTGTCGGACTCCAAACCAATCCACCGCCCACATCGGCAAATAGCTGTTACCCCAGGCGCCATAGCACGAAGGCTTCGACTCGGCGGGCCAATACGAATCGCCATGGTCGGAGGGGCAATGGAACGTCTCGGGATTGGGGACATAAGCGTTGAGGGGACGGTTGGTCTCACCGAATCGGTCATGTACCACCGGCACGGTGGTGACATTCGTTCGGATGAACCCGCCCACCGTGCCCCAGTCCCCGTGCACCGGGAGGTAGTCCTGGTTGTCATCCGCGTACATATGATATCCCAGGTATTGCTGCTTTTGGTTGGAAATGCATTTCACCGCCTGGGCCTTGATCTTGGCTCGGGCGAGCGCAGGCAACAACAACGCCGCGAGGATTGCGATAATGGCAATTACTACGAGCAACTCGATCAGTGTGAACCCCTTTGAGGTAGCCCCGGAATGAGAATCAGCTTTGTGGGCGCGCAGCATGCCGCAATGGTAATAAGCGTGGTCGGGAGTGTAAATGGAATACCTGGTGGTCTCCCACCGATACAGCGCCAATTCATGATGGAGCTTGGGTTCTCAGGCATTCGGTCAGCGGCGACCCTGCCGATGCCTCAAGTTGGTCCCGTGGTTTTGCGCCGGCCTGCTTCTGACCCCGAGAGGCTCTTCCAAGTTGGCTGATGCGCCCTATCGAGCAAGTGTCGTCACTCTTGACACTGTCCACAGGTCCCGTAGCGCGAGCAGAGGGGTGCCGCTCCCGAGTTGGACTCTCCGGCAACAAGTTCGGTTTGGATTCTGACGGACCGCGTTGTAATGCCTCGACGGACTGGAAGGGACAACAGAGGTTCTTGGCATGTCAGACAGTGGTAGTTGGAAAAAGATAAAGAGCCGCACTGACGGCGGATTTTGTGGAAACCCCGGACCTGGCGGCTGGATTGCGCTGCCTTGATATGGCGATCACGTGCGCGAGTTGACGGGTGGGGAGCCGGCGAGCGAAAATCCGAAGCCCGAAGCCCGAAGTCCGAAACAAGCTCCAAATCCTAACCTGGCAAAACCGGAACCAAGGGGGCGTATTTGCGGCCTAGCGCCTGGTGGCACTCTCCAGATGCAACCTTGACGCCCAGGAAGAATGAATCCTCCTGGCGTCCCTGGGGCGGGTTTTGCTATGGTTCAAACGCGCGCGCCCAATTGCGGCCGTGTGAACGAGCACCTCAGAAGGCGGGTGCCTGAAACGACATGAAGAAGTTGCCAGTTCCCCAATCGGGCCGTAAAGGTGACGTGGTCTATCTGAATACCCGGTACGGCCAGGTCGTGCGCCAGTACGTGCGCCCTCGTGATCCCCGTACGCCGCACCAACTGGACCGCCGCGACAACTTTGCCGCCGTCTGCCGGCGTTGGCGCACGCTTAGCGCCGAAAACCACTCGGCGTGGCGCGGTGCCGCCGCCAGGAATTACTTCGTAACCGAAACGGGCCGCCAGGTTCAGCTCAATGGCTACACCTTTTTTGTGCGCGTTAACCTCAGGCGCGCCGACCTCGGCCTGCCCGAGTTCGATCTCCCGCCCGATCAGCCCGACTTCGGTCCCAATCCGGTGGACGAGCTGGTGGCCACCAACACAGAAGGAAAGATCACGATTAGACTCCGCGTCTCGGGCCCGCAGGCCCAATATACCCTGGTGGAAGGCCCTGCGCCCGTCAGAACCGGCGTCCGCTGCGTGCAACACTTCCCCTTCCTGGGGTTTCTACCGGCCCCGATCGATGGCTGGAGTGATATCACCGAGCTCCACGTCTCTCGGTATGGCCTGCCGAAGGTCGGGACGGCCATCTGGATTCGCACCTGCCAGCACATCGACGGCTGGATTGATGTCCCCAAAGTACTCCGCGCCCGCGTCCTCGCCCCAGCAGCATAGAGACTTAGTCTCTAACGCAGATACGGGGAGACCGCCGAGTTTCGTAGAGAATTGAAAATAGCCGTGGGTTCTCCGCTGATCTTCGTGTGTCTGCGTTGAGTGTCCCGCCAGAATCTCCTCGGGCTAGCCGTTCCGCAGCCTGTGCCATTTTGGCACTCCGTGTGCGCCTAAAGGCACCTAGTCTCGCCGGGGCCTAACCGGAGCCTCGCCGGAGCCTCCCCGTAGTACCCTGCTTTTAAAGCAGGGTACTACGGGGAGGCTCCGGCGAGGCTCCGGTGACACTCGGGTGTTACCCGAACCAGCCCGAGATTGTGGACATTATGGGCGTCATAGGTTCTCCACGCGTGCTTGCGCAGCCCAGAAGTTGGAATGAAGCCATCCTGGAAGATTGAACACGCGGGGCAGGCTAGAAGATGCGAGGAGCCTTCGGCCCACAAGCCATCCGCTAAGGAGATTGTAACTTGCAACTATCGTGCATCCATTATGCGACTCTAGTAGGGATAGAGTGCCACGAGCGCGGTGCTCCCGAGCCTGCGCGTCGGCGAAAGCGACAAGAAGGATTGGTCCGCAGTCATGGAGGGTAGGGCGGGCATTCCTCCGCACGCCGGGCCGGGATTATGGGCGGGCCATGGCGTGCAGGGGACTGCCCGCCCTACCTCCTCCCGCCATCACGGAGGCGTTGAAAGGCCCGGTCTGAGCGGTTACTTGGCTTCTTTCCGGGCCAGGACAGCGGCACCGGTGATTCCGGCATTGTCGCCGAGTTTGGAGGCGACGATCTCGACGCCTTTCATGGTGCCGGGCATGGCGTAGTCCTGCGCGGTCTCGATAATGACGCTCATCATCTCGTCGGCCAGCGCTTCAATAACGCCGCCACCTAGCACTACGACTTCCGGACTGAAGATGTTCACCAGGTTGGCGACGCCGATGCCGGTGTATTCAGCGGCGGTCTCGACGATCTTATCAACAAACTTGTCGCCGCGACGAATGGCCTTACGGAGGTCGCCGCTCCGCAGGTCGCTCAAGTCATTGCCGAGCATCTCGGTGAGGAGGGTCTTCTGGCCGTCTTTGACGCCGGCCTTGATCTGCTGGAAGATGGCGGTACGGCTGGCAAGGGCCTCGAAGCAACCTTTGTTGCCACAGCCGCATTTGGGGCCATCGACATCGAGGACCATGTGCCCGATTTCGCCAGCGGTATGATTGAAGCCGCCGTAGAGCTGGCCGTTGATGATCAATCCGCCGCCCAGGCCGGTGCCAATGAAGATGCCGATGAGGTCCTTGGGCTTGCCTTTGAGCTCGGCGACGTGGACGCCAAGGGCGGAGACATTGCAGTCGTTCTCGACGAACACCGGCACGCCGAGGTGCTTTTCGAGGCCTTTCTTGAGCGGCACGTCCTTCCAGCCTTCAAGGTTGGGGGCAAAGATGACTTTGCCCTCGGCGAAGTCCACCGCGCCGGGGGCGCCGATGCCGACGCCGGCGACCTGCTTGAGCGAAAGGTCGGCTTCATCCACTGCATCCTGGACGCAACGGGCGATGCGCTCGATGACGGCATCGACGCCGCGCTGGGATTTGGTGCTTAGCTTGGAACTGCCGATACACTCGAGCGAGTTCTTGAATACACCGGCAAGGATTTTGGTGCCGCCCAGATCAACGCCGACGAAGTACTCTGCTTTGCTATTTGCTTCGGCCATAGGTTGGAGCAATTATGAAGTATGAATGATGAATGATGAAGGATGCGTGATCAAAGGGCAAGCGCTGCGGGAACGTGTTCTGGCTTCATCCTTCATCCTTCTTACTTCCCCGCCATCACGACGCCGATCTTCTTCCGCAATTCGGCATTGACGACCTCCCCCGAGCGCATTCCGTTCACGATGGTGAAACCGTAGGAGGCCTGCAAGCGGCGGAAGGTCGCCTGCATGGTCGTCTGGTACTTCATGAAGCTATCGAACATGTCGCGAGACAACCCCAGGTCCATGCCGCTTTCCCAGTAATCGAGCGAGGCGTTCTTGGCAAAGCTGCGTTGGACGAGTTCCTCGGGCAGGACGTTGAGGTAGAAGACAACGTCCGGTTCCAGCGCGACGCCATAGAGGTTCTTGAGCCAGCCTTCGTCCATGCCGCGGACCATGTCGCGCGCCATGAGGGTATAGATATAGCGGTCGGCCAGGACGACGAAACCGGCTTTGAGCGCCGGCAGGATGATGTTCTCGAGCTGGTCCGCGAAATCCGTCGCATAGAACAGGCTCAAAGTAGTGCGGCTCAAGATGTTACCCTGCTGAGCCTGCTCGAGTTCCTCGCTGACGAGGGTGGACCGTTTAAGACCAACCTGCACGGTCGCATGGCCGGTCCCCTCCATCCATTCTACCAGCAGCTTGATCTGGGTGGAACGCCCAGAGCCATCGGAGCCTTCAACGACGATGAGTTTGCCGGCGAGTTGTTCGAGATCGACGCCCGGAATCCCGTGCCCGTAGAATCGCCTGGGAGAGCGGTGGGGGACGACGATCTGGTTTTTGATAGCGTTCTTCATGGGACGGGCTCCTCGCCTTTACCTTTCCTACGCGGACTAGACGACGCCGGGACGCGGGGTTGCTTCGCGCGATGGAATCGGGCCAAGTCAATTCGTTTAGCGACCAGATCGCGCACGATGGCCTGTTGCTTCTCGACAAGTTGATTGGCATCCATCACCAGGAAATTGAACTCGGTGCTCATGGCCAGGTATTGCTCGAGGATGCGCCCCTGGAAGATACGGAAGCTCTCGTAGGGGTCGGTGGACAGGCGCAGGTCCATGCCCGCTTCGAAGTACTTCAGTTGCGGGCGGCCATCGAGGATGCGCTTGAGTGAGACCTCGAGATCGGACTTGAAGAAGAAGGTCAGGTCTGGCAGCGCGGCGAAGCTGTAGAGGCCACGCACCCATTCGGGCGGGCAACCGCGCGTCACATCACGCCCAAAGGCGGTAAAAATATAACGGTCGCACAACACGAGGTAACCGGCCCGCAATAGGGGAACCAGATGGCGCTCGTAGCGGTCGGCAAAGTCCGTGGCGTGGATGAGGCTGAAGGTAGTGGGGGTGAGCAACTCGCGTTTCTTCCCTTTGCTGGTGGCAGACTTGACCAGCTCGGAAGAGTTCCACTCGCTGAAATAAACCTTGAGGTCCTGCAACTCCAGCCAGCGTTTAAGCAGGTAGATCTGGGTTGATTTCCCCGAGCCATCGAGCCCTTCCACGGCAATCAGCCGGCCGGGGAAATTGAGTTCGGCGAACGTTTTCATTGACACCTTACGCAGGCTAAACCGTTCTGGTCGGAATACAACTGTTTTTTGGGCCAGACTTGACGAGCGGGCGCGGTCCGCCTAAGGTTCCCGGCTCGCTGAGCGGCGGAAACTCAACAATCTATCGCCCGCTAGACATACTCAGCGAGTAACGGAAAGGTTTGCTTGTGAATGTGACAGTAGAACAGTTGGCCCCGTGCAAAAAGCTGATGCGAGTGGAAGTCGAAGCGCAGAAGGTGGATGAGACCTTCGAGACGGTAACGAAAGATTTCCGGCGTGAGGCCAGGCTGCCCGGCTTTCGGCCGGGCAAAGCGCCGCGCGAGATGGTGGTGCGCATGTACGATAAGGAAATCCAGCAGGAGGCCAAGAAGAAGCTCATCTCGGAAGCCTATCGCAAGGCGGTGGAGGAGCAGAAACTGGATGTCCTGGGCCGTCCTGACATCGAGGAGATCCAATTCAGCCGAGGACAGCCGTTACAGTTCGCCGCCACGATCGAGACGGCTCCGGAATTCGAGTTGCCCGAATACAAGGGCCTGCCGGTCCGGCGCGAGGTGCGGAGTGTGAGCGAGGCGGATGTCGAGCGGGCAGTGAACCTGCTGCGGGAGCAGCGGGTGAGCTACAAGACCGTCGAACGCCCGGTCGCGACCGGCGACATCGCCGTGGTCAATTACACAGGCACTTGCGAGGGCAAGTCGATTCTCGAGATCGCGCCCACGGCCAAGGGGCTGACTGAGCACAAGAATTTCTGGGTCGAAGCCAAGCCAGGTTCGTTCATCCCCGGTTTTGCCGAGCAGCTTATGGGGGCGAAGGCCGGCGACAAACGGACGGTGAATGTGGACTTCCCGGCGGATTTCGTGACGCCGCAGCTCTCAGGCAAGAAGGGCATCTACGAAGTCGAGTTGGTGGAAGTGAAGGAGAAGGTCCTGCCGCCCCTGGACGAGGCGCTGGCCAAGGCTTACGAGGCCGAGAGCGTGGAGAAACTGCAGGCGGGAGTGCGCCGGGACCTGGAGAACGAGTTGAAGTACAAGCAGTCAAAGGCCGCTCGCAACGACCTGGTGCGCGCGCTGTTGGGCCGTGTCAACTTTGACCTGCCGGAAACGGCGGTCGCCCAGGAGACGCGCAATGTGGTTTATGACCTGGTGCAAGAAAATGCCCAGCGGGGTGTGCCGCGCGACGTGATCGAGAAACAGAAGGAGCAAATCTACTCCGCTGCAACGCATAACGCGAAAGAACGGGTCAAAGTGCAGTTCCTGCTCCAGAAGATCGCCGAGAAGGAAGACATCAAGGTGTCACAGGAAGAGATCGGCCGCCGCGTAACCCACTTGGCCGGGCTGTATCGGATTCCGCCGGAGAAGTTCCTCAAGGACCTGCAGAAGCGCAATGGCCTGATTGAGATATACGACCAGGTCATGAATGAGAAGGTCATCGACCTACTCGAGCAGAATGCCAAATACGAGGACGTAGCAGGTGATGCTTCAGGCGTAAACCCGAGCTGAGTCGCGCTACTGGGTCCTCCCGAACTTCTTCTCAAGTTCCCGGAAGTTCATTTCGATGAGCGTCGGGCGGCCGTGCGGACAGGTGTAGGGCATCGCGCAGTGGCGCAGGTCCTCGACCAGATTCTCCAATTCCCGGCCGGCGAGCGGATCGTGGGCTTTCACCGCATGACGGCAGACGGTCTTAGCCACGGTATGTTCGCCCAGGCGCATCGAATTAAGTTCCCGCCCGGCGGCCTTGAGTTCGTCCACCAATTGCAGCACGAACAGGCGGGTGGCGGGGGCCTTCACAAAGGGCGGCAAGGCATCCAAGAGGAACGTGCGCTCGCCGAACTCACTAAGACCGACCCCAAGGCGGGTTAGCGCTGGCAATTGCTCGCGCAGGAAACTCGCATCCCGTGCCGAAAGCTCTACGGTCTCGGGCAGCAACAACTTCTGGGACGGCGCCTGGTCGTGCCGTTCCATCCGGCTGAGCATCTGCTCAAACAGTATTCGCTCGTGCGCTGCATGCTGATCCAGCAGTACCAGGCCACGGTCAGATTCCAGGACCACGTACAGCTTGCCGATCACGCCGACCAAACGCAGGGGGACATTGAGC
>Ga0118677_10004022_pt1 | contig 27148 bp, 21 predicted proteins | sample AliMusrvi5mmetaG_FD_86154 | JGI IMG/M metagenome (GOLD analysis project Ga0118677, IMG submission 86154) | reverse complement strand
GAAGTCGTCCTTAAAGTTATAGCCCGAACCGCCGTCTGCCGTGATCCACTTCCCAAGCAAGCTTGCGTCCTTTATGCCGCTGGAACCTGCGGTCACTGCGCCGCCGCCTGACGCCGCGCCACCACCCGATGTCGTGCCAGCGCTACCGCCACCGCCGCATGCGGCTAACAACATTGCACCGGTGACCAGGAAAGCGAGAAAAGCAAATAGACGTTTCATGGGCGAGTACCTCTCCTTAGTGAATGAATGAACAGATATTAATTGGATTACCGGCTTAAGGCGCCAGAATAAGGCAATTATAAACTGATGTGTACCAAGTAACAATGCGCTTGGCTTTTTTAATGCATCGTCACGCCAAAGGCGGTTACTGCGGTATTTACCAGTTGCAGCAGCGGGGCAGGCAGGATGCCGAAAACCAGCGTCCCGATGACCGTGATTGCCAGCGCCACAGAACGACCGAGATTCGCTGTGCTGAGCGGCTGAGGTTCTGCTACGGGTTCGCGCATAAACATCGTCACGATGATGCGCAAGTAGAAGTAGGCTGAAACAACACTCGTCAGCACCCCGATGATGGCGAGCCAGACCAGGTTTGACTCAATGGCGGCCTGGAACAGGAAGTACTTCCCGACAAACCCGGCGGTGGGCGGAACACCTGTCAGCGACAGCATCGCGAGCCCAAGCACAAGCGCAACGAGCGGGTTACGCCGGAACAGCCCGGCATAGGCTTCAATCGATTGATCCTCGCCCGCAGCCGTGTTCAGACTGGTCATTGCGGCGAAGGCGGCCAGCGTCGTGAACGCATAGCTGACCAGGTAGAACAGCACGCCCGTCGTTCCGGCCGCATTGCCTGACGCCACGCCCATCAGCAGATACCCGGCGTGCGCAATGGACGAATAGGCCAGCATACGTTTGAGGTTGGTTTGCGATAGCGCAACCAGGTTGCCCACGATCATGGTGAGTGCCGCAAGCCCGGCGATGATTGGCTGCCACGTGCTCGCCAGCGGCGCCAGGCCGAACAGAAACACGCGCAACAGTGCGGCGAAGCCGGCTGCCTTTGTTGCCGTCGCCATAAACGCGGTGACTGTGGTGGGCGCGCCTTCATATACATCCGGCGTCCACATATGGAACGGCGCTGCTCCGACCTTGAAACTCAGGCCGACAAGAACCAGCGCGGCGCCCGCATAGAGCAACAGAGTTTCGGGGACTTCCTTTGCGCTGATCTTGCGCGCGATCTCGCTCAACTGTGTGGTTCCAGTCGCGCCGTAGATCAATGCGATGCCGTAGACCAGGAACCCGGACGCGAACGCGCCCAGCAGGAAGTATTTCATGGCGGATTCCTCGCTGTCCACGCGCGGGCGGGCGAGTCCGCATAGTATGTACAGCGGGATAGAGAGCAACTCGATGGCGACGAAAACGATGAGCAGGTTTACCGCGTGACCCATCAGCATCATGCCGCCCGCTGAGAACATCAGCAGTGGGTAGAACTCGCCGCGCATGATGCCGCGATCCTGGTTGTAGCGAAGTGTAAGCAGGACGATGACAATCGCCACGATGGCGAACAGCCCGTCCAGGAAGAGGGCATAACCGTCGAGCGCGGTCATGTTCGCGAACCCGACCAGGTTCTGTCCCGCCAGCAATGGAAGGGAACCCAGCACAACGACCAGCACAATGATTGACAACCAGGCGGTGATCGACTTGCTTCCGCGCGGCACTGCCAGGTCAACCAGAAGAAGAATCACGCCGCCGGTTATAAGGATAAGGGGAGGGAGTATCGTGAGGATGTCGTTAGCATTCATAGTGTTGTTTCAACCTGTAAAATTCACGGCTACGAGCTTATAACCACTGCCATTTGACGCTACAAAATCAAAGATTACACCGGTCTGGTCGCACCACCAATCACAGCATGAGTCACGGCGCGAGCGATGGCTCGACCCTTCGGCTTGTCCGCTGTCTGACACTCGATAATGCGCCAGATCCATTGCGCCAAAGCGCGTGTCATGTCGCTCCTGTCCCAGGCGGACGACGGTTGATTGAACCCATAATGGCTCAAATGAAACGTCGTCAAGGCGCAACAGGCGCACTGTGGCTGACTCTCCGGGCGCCAGCGCGCGTCGCCATAGCGCAACCATGCTGAACAGCGCCGAATTGTAACCGATTTCACAATCTTCTGCCCACAAAAACTCGCGGGTGCGGCTGAGATCGTCGCAGCGCCAGCACACGTCAGCGCGACCCGGCGAGATGTCGATGCGGCTCTCGCGCCGTCCCGATTGCGCGTTAATGATCAGCCGGCGCGGGGTCAGGTCTGGCGCAAGCTCGAATGATATGGACTCGTTGCGCGCCTCGACGAATGGCGCGATGCGCACTGTCTCGGTGTCGATGCGCAAGCCGCCGCCCAGCATGGCTTTGCTGCGCCAGCGTTCGTCTGCCACGACATTGCCGTTGGCGTCAAAGGCCTGGTAGATCCCTTTGCGCCCTGAAAGCGAGATGTCAGGTCGTTCAATTGTCATACTTTATTCGGGGGTTAATCGTAAATCCAAAAGCCGAAAACGAAAATGGTTAGAATAGAACAATGCGTGACGATCCTCGTAGCTTTGGCACAAATCCTGACGATTACGACTACGCCACGAATAAGGCGTCTGCCTCAGACTATATTCTGCGCGAAGCGCGTGATGCAGGCGTGCGGCTGGTGCGCTGTTTGTGGGCAGATATATCCAATGTCATTCGCGGTCGCTCGATCCACGTTGGCGCGTTGCGCAATTATATGATCAACGGCATCGGTCTGCCCGCCAGCACGATGGGTTTGACGATGACCGATGTGCAGGCGGCGCCATCATTGCACGGGCAGGTGCGTTTGCTGCCGGATGCAGACACCTTCAGGGTTGTGCAATATGCGCCTAATACGGCGTTGATGCTGGGCGACTTGTACGAAACAGACCTGCAGCCCTGGGCGCTTTGCCCAAGGAGCTTTTTGAAGCGCGTGGTGGCTGACTTGACTGACCTTGGTTTGCGCGCGCAGGTGGGTTTTGAGATCGAGTTCTTCTTTGGCGTGCGCGGCAGTGAGGGGAGTTTCGTCCCGGTCGACGAGAGCCTGTATTCGTCTTCAGTAGGGATGGCCGTTGCCGCCAAGGTGATCAATGACATTGTGGGTTCGCTTGACGACCAGCGGATTCCGCTCGATCACTATCACCCCGAACTGGGGCACGGCCAGCAGGAGATCGCGCTGGCGCCGTCGGACCCGCTGACCGCCTGCGATCGCGTCCTGCGACTGCGCGAGACAGTGCGATCCATCGCCTGGTCGCATGGCTGGTATGCCTCGTTTGCCGCTCGGCCGTTTGAAGCGCAGCCACCGAGCGGGATGCACGCGCATCTGAGCCTGTGGAATCGATATGATCAGAACCTGATGTTTGAGCCCGCGCAGGACAATAACCGCGACATCAGCACGAAGAAGATGGGCGATCAAGCCGCCTGGTTGATGTCAGGCGTGTTGCGCCACATGCCTGGACTCACCGCGCTTGCCTGTCCGACTGTAAACTCATACCGGCGGTTGCAGATGCAATCGTCTTTGCCCCCCTTTGCTGCGTGGGGCTATGACAATCGCCAGACGATGTTGCGCGTCGTTCCGTTGACGTGGCACGAGAGCGCGCTCTCGGCGAATATCGAACTGAAACTTCCCGATGGTTCTGCGAATCCATACCTGATGATTGGCGGCATGCTGGCGGCAGGGCTAGACGGTATCGCCAATCACTATCGGTTGCCCACGCCGGTCGAGGAGTCACCGGGGGCGCTCGACGCGGATATCCGGCAGAAGATGGGCATTCAGGCATTGCCGGCGTCGTTGACTGAGGCGTGCGATCTGCTGGAACAGGACGCAGCGTTGACTGCGGCACTTGGCGCTCCTATGATTGACGCATTCCTCGCCGTCAAACGCCAGGAAGTAAAGACGTTCGAGGGTGCTTCATTGGCTGTTGAGATCGCGCGGCATTTCTGGAAATTCTAATGGAGACTCCCGGAATAACGTTTGGCATCGCCTTTCTTTTTGTGTTGATCGCGTTCAACGCGTTCTTCGTGACTGCCGAGTACAGCCTCGCGATATCGCGACGGACGCGCATCGCCGAACTTGCTGCGCAAGGCAACACGGCGGCGCAGACTGTGCAACGGCTGATGGACGAGCCGGATCGGTTTTTCGCAGCCACGCAGATCGGCATCACTTTTATGTCGATCGCCGTCGGCATCGTGAGCGAGCCGGCGATCACGTCCCTTTTTCGCGTGCTCTTCGCGGCAGCGGATGGTCTTGCGCCATGGTGGCAGGGGTTTTCGGTCGTTCTCAGCGGCATTTTCGGGCTGCTGACGGCGTCGTATTTCCAGATCGTCCTCGCTGAGTTAGTGCCGCGCTCGCTGGCGCGTCACTCGGCGGAGCGCATCGCGCTGGCAGTCGTCCCGCCGATGAATACGCTGGCCGCAGTCTTCACCCCGTTTATCTGGCTGCTCAAGATGTCATCGCGCTTCGTCGTTGGCTTGCTGGGCGCGCATGGCGGCGAGGAGCGGCCGTATTCGATCGCCGAGTTGCAGATGCTGGTGGCTGCCAGCGAGCGCGGCGGCGTCATCGAGTCCAAGCAGCGCGATATGCTTGACGCCGTCTTCACTTTTGGTGACACGACGGTGCGCGAACTGATGGCGCCGCGCACCGAGATCATCTGTGTCGATGTCGAGACGCCTCTGGCTGACGTCGTGCACCTCGTGTCGCTGAACCCGATCAGTCGCGTGCCCGTGTATGAGGGAACGCTCGATAAGGTGATCGGCATTCTGCACAGCAAGGATATGATCCGCGCGATCCAGCCGGCAATGCGCAATCTGACGCTGCGGCAATTGATGCGTAAGCCGTTCCTCGTGCCGGATTCACAGCGCGCGGACGAACTGCTGCAGCAATTTCGCGTCCGCCACGAACACATGGCGATTGTGCTGGACGAGTATGGTGGCACTGCCGGTCTTGTCACTCTGTATGACCTGCTGGCTGAGATCGTGGGGGAGGTGGGCGACGCGACGAGCGAGGTTCCGCCGGATATTCTGCACGGCACGGATGGCAGCGCGGTGATCAATGGGTTCACGTCCATCGGCGATGTGAACGAGGCTTTTCACCTTGATCTGGTTGACCCTAACTATGACACAATCGGCGGCTTTGTGATGGGGCGACTGGGGCGCATCCCGCGCGTGGGTGACGAGATCGAACTCAAGTCGTACGGCATCAAGATATGTGTTGAAGAGATGGACAAGATGCGTATTGCGCGCGTGCGTTTATCGCATGTCGCGCCGGACGTCGCCCCGGTTCCGGCAGAAGACTAGCCTTTTTTATTCGCTCTACCGTGCAGGCTATAATTCTTCTGAAAAAGTGTCAAATGCTGCCGCACCAGAACAGCGAAGAATTCGCTCATGACCGGTAAGCTTGATATTTCATCATGGGAGCTAAATAAATGTCACAAACATCAACTTATGGCGATTTTGATCGCGCCTGTGCTAATGCGATTCGCACACTCACACTCGACGCCGTCCAAACGGCTAACTCAGGACATCCAGGCATGCCGATGGGCATGGCGGATGTAGCCTACGTGCTGTACACCCGTTTCCTTCACTACAATCCGAAAAACCCGAAATGGTTTAACCGCGACCGCATGATTGTCTCGGCCGGTCATGGCTCGATGCTGCTGTACTCAGTGAACTACCTGACTGGTTACGATCTGTCGCTGGACGATCTGAAGCATTTCCGCCAGGTCGGCAGCCGGACACCGGGGCACCCTGAGAACCACGTCACTCCGGGCGTGGAAGTAACCACAGGCCCGCTCGGCGCAGGCACCGGCAACTCGGTCGGAATGGCGCTGGCGGAAGCGTGGCTGGCCGCGCGGTACAACCGCCCTGACGCCGCAGTCGTCGACCATTACACCTATGCTATTGTCAGCGACGGCGATCTTGAAGAAGGCATCAGCCACGAAGCCGCATCCCTCGCTGGGCATCTCGGCCTGGGCAAGTTGATCTGGCTGTACGACGACAACGGCATCAGCATCGATGGGCCGACCTCGCTGTCCTATAGCGATAATGTGCCGTTGCGCTTCCAGGCGTATGGCTGGCACACGCAGGTCATCGATGGTCATGACATGGCCGCGGTTGAAGTCGCGATTGCCGCTGCGCAAGCCGTGACTGACAAACCCAGCATTATCTGTTGCAAGACGATCATCGGCTTCGGCATGCCCAACCGCCAGGGCACCCAGAAGGCGCACAGCGATGCGCCCGGCGCAGAGGAAGTCAAACTCGCCAAGATCGCCCTGGGCGCCAACCCTGACGAATTCTTCGTCGTCCATGACGAGGTGCTGGCCGCGTGGCGCGCTGCCGGCGCCAAGGGACTTCAGCGCGAAGGCGCATGGAATCAGGTGTTGGCGCATCTTGAGGCTGTCGATGCTGCTGTGGCCGCGGACTTCAAAGCCGTTATCAATGGACAGTTGCCGGCGGATTGGGACAAGGCGCTGCCGGTGTTCAACACAGCGGACAAACCTGTCGCCACGCGCGCAGCGAGTGGGACCGTAATCGACGCGCTCATTGGCAAGTTGCCGGCGCTCCTGGGCGGCTCGGCAGACCTCACCCCTTCAAACAACACCTTGCCGAAAGGCGCGGCGTCGCTAAAGAAAGGCGATTTCAGCGGCCGCTATATCCGCTTTGGCATTCGCGAACACGCCATGGGCGCGATGATGAATGGAATGGCGCTGCATGGCGGCATCATCCCCTACGGCGGCACCTTCTTCACTTTCAGCGACTATATGCGCCCGGCGCTGCGCCTTGCAGCACTGAGTGGCGCGCATAGCATTTTTGTGTTCACGCATGACAGCATCGGCGTTGGTGAGGATGGCCCGACACACGAGCCGGTTGAGCAGATGGCGTCATTGCGCGCGATCCCTGATTTCACCGTGATTCGCCCAGCGGATGCAAATGAAACCGCAGTTGCATGGAAGGCGGCTGTCGAGTCGCGCGGGCCAGTGGCGCTATTGCTGAGCCGCCAGGCATTGCCAATTCTGCCGCGCACCGACGGGCTGTTGCGCGGCGCGTATGTGCTGCAGGATGTCCCTGGCGCCGTGATCGCGCTGGTCGCCACCGGCTCGGAAGTCAGCCTGGCACTTGATGCGGCCAAAGCGCTGACTGAGCAGGGCGTCAAGACGCGCGTGGTTTCGATGCCGTCATGGGAACTGTTTGACCGGCAGGATGACGCCTATAAAGCATCTGTGCTGCCAGTGGAATTGCCCAAAGTGGTAATTGAAGCAGGCGTGCAGCAGGGCTGGCAGAAGTACACCGGGCCGCGCGTTCGTTTTGTTACTCAGGAGACATTTGGTCTGTCCGGGCCGTACAAGGACGTGTATAAGAAGTTTGGCTTCACGGTCGAGCATGTGGTGAGTGAAGCTCTCGCGTTGCTCTAGTTAATCGGGACTATCGGAAATATGCAGATCGTCACCGTCGCACAAATGCGCGAGATTGAGCGCGCGGCTGATGCGGCCGGGCTGAGCTACAGTGAGATGATGCACAACGCCGGATATGCCGCGGCAGCGGAAATCCGGCGTCGTCTAAGCTATTGGTGTGCAACGATCCAGGATCGCCCGGCTCGTATCTTGATCCTGGTGGGACCGGGCAACAATGGCGGTGACGGACTGGTCTGCGCCACGGCGCTTTACAGCGGCGTAAACCCAGTGCCGCTGACGGTGCAAGGCTACTGTCTCAAAAGCCGTTCCCAGGATGATTTCGTCTATTGCGCCGCGCGAGATGCCGGGGTTCCTATGGTCAGCGCAACCGACGACCCGGGGTTGGCGCAGCTACAGGGGTTGCTGGCTGGCGCGGATGTCGTTGTCGATGCGTTACTGGGCACGGGCGTCGCGCGCCCGATTGATGGCCTTCTTGCCGATATCCTGAACCACGTGACGAGCGCGGTGGATTCGCAGTCGTCCGTGCTGGTTGCATTGGATGGCGTCACCGGGATGAATTACGACACTGGCGCGCTGGACCCCGTCGCGCCACGCGCCGCCGTCACCATAACGTTTCATGCGCCCAAGCGCGGCCATTACTGTTATCCGGCAGCGCGCGCGACCGGCGAACTGGTGGTCGTGCCTATCGGCATTCAACGACAACACCTTAGCAGTCTGGTATTGCCGGCGAGTGATTCTGTATTCTTAATAGAAGCGGAGTATGTCCGCCGGGTGATGCCAGTGCGGGCTCCGGACGCAAACAAGGGCAGCTACGGCAAGGTGCTGGTGGTTGGCGGTTGTCTGGACTATTCTGGCGCGCCGACACTCGCCGCAACCGCTGCGTATCGGGTAGGAGCAGGGTTGGTGACGCTCGCCGTGCCTGCTGCGATACAACCAATCGCGGCGGTGCTATGTCGCGAAGCCACTTTCGCGTCGATCGGCGATGAGGCTGGCTGGCTGAATCCCGCCGCACTGGGCCGCATTGAAACGGCGCTGCGAGGTCTGGATGGACGTCATGGGCTGGTGATTGGACCGGGAATGGGGCAGGCCGCTGAGACAGGCGAGTTTCTGACTGGTTTTCTTGCCCTGGCGCGTTCAGTTGGAGCAGGGGGGCGTGTGGTCATCGACGCCGATGGGTTGAATCACCTGGCTCATAACCCGGATTGGCCGTCGATTTTGCCTCCAACCAGTATCCTTACACCTCACCCGGGCGAGATGGCGCGATTAACGGGGTTGACCGTGCAGGCCATCCAGTCCAACCGGATTGGCATCGCGCTGCAATTTGCGCAGCTTTGGCGGCATGTGGTTGTGTTGAAGGGCGCCTTCACGGTTATTGCACATCACGAAAAGGGTGCAGCGGTGCTTCCCTATAGCAACCCTGCCCTGGCGGTTGCAGGGACGGGCGATGTGCTTACAGGTTGCATCGGTGGAATGCTGGCGCAGGGACTCGAACCATTTGAGGCGGCAATCTGCGGGGCGCACGCGCATGCGAGCGCGGGCGAGCGCTGGCGGGAGACACATGGCGAAGCCGGACTGCTGGCCAGTGACTTGCTTCCCTTAATCCCCAGTGTCATGCATGCGCTTCGCCACCCCGACACAAAACCGCAGTAGCCGATGCGCCAGTTATCGTGTGTTGATTATGTAAACATATAGCCCGTTGTGCGCACGTTGACGATGCGCCCAACCAGAACTGGGTAGCGGTTGAGTTTGCGGCGCAATCGCAAGATGTGCGGACGGAGCAACCGCGTCCCTGTTTTCCGATCCACGCCGGGCAGACCCAGACACTGTTTAACGATCTTTTCGGTGTACACCACTGTCTTGCGGTTCATGTACAGCAAGCCAAATACCTTGCCCTCAATTGGGCTGAGATGAAGCATCTGGTCGTTGTCATAATAGATGAAATGAGTCTCGGGGTCCCAAATAATGCCGCGTTTTTGATCTGCCGGCGGTTTCTCTGCGGCGAGTGTTGGGGATGCAGGCACTGTCGTGACGATGGCAGGCGCCGTATTGGCGAGCATCTCCTCCACCATCATGCGGGTTCGAAGCTCTTTGTGACTCGCCGGGTCATCAAGGACTAAATAGTCCTTGACGCGCATTTGTATGGCCCTGATGACGGACTGTATGTCATCCGCTACCGTGTTGTACATCAATACGTTCGGCAAACGGATGCCTGCATCGCTCAACAGAGTCAGGAGAACGAAGCTGCCCGCTTGAACGTCTGCAACCAACATCACATCACCCGCGCTCTTTTCACTGACCAGTCGAGTGATTTGCTCGATTGATTCACTGATGCTGTTCACTTCATGGATGATGCAGTTGCCTTCGTGTAACCCGCGCATGACGGCTGCATCTTGTCTGTTCGCGTCTGTCAAGTAAACAGCATTTATCGACGTAATTGACGTAATTGACGTGCTTTTATTCATATAATATTATGTAGCAGAGATACCGCGTGTTGATATTAATATGCTCTCAATTTCATAACTTTTACGTGTTTTCAGATTGTGCTAGTGTCTATAGCGTTGGTGAATACGCGATATCGCCTATTTCTCTCCTGAAATACGCGAGACGGTTTATGCATTCAGAAGGGCGCAGCTGTTTCACATTGCTTGCGCAATGGAAGGGGTCAAAGTCGTCGGGATACAATCAAGAAGTGGTTGAGCCGCACTTTCCCCCAGGGAGAGTCAACAGATGTGTGAGGTGAAAAGGTGAAGGCTACTGTTAGAAATGATTACGGTTTTCTGCGAATCCGAGCTGCACCCGGTTTCAATGCAGCGATCGTTGGCATTGTGAATGGGGGCTTGACGGTTGAAGTTCTTGCAGTCACAGACAACTGGGCAAGCGTGCCGCTATTGGCTGGCGGCGCCGCCATAAACATCGAGGGAACCGATAAGCCTGTCGTTGGATACATGTATGCCCCGATGCTGGATTTCGGCAACATTCCGCCGCCATCCACGACGCCAGTGATTCATATTGGCATCCACAGCATGTCCAATGCGCGCGCCAGTGATGAGACCGGACAAGGCTGCAAATACGTGATGTGCATGAACTTCAGCGTGGCAGAAACGGCGAAGCAGGCGCATCCCGATGCCACGGTCATGGTGCGTCATTACTGGGGAAACACAGTTCCGACAGTGGACCAGGCGCTAGCTGCGCTCGGTGGCGGGCACAACCCCGGTCTGGTTTACACCGGCCTGAATGAGTCTGACGCGCTGGGTCAGGATGGCGCCGCGCTGCGCCAGCGGGCGGCGTTTGATGTTGGCATGGCTCAGGCGATAAAACAGGCTAGCGGCGCCGTATATGCTTGTGGTTCTTTCAGCGTCGGCACGCCAAATTACGTCAACCAGGATACCTGCGACATCATCCGCGAGATGTACGCCCCGTACTATAACAACGGGATACTCAAAATGGATATGCATCTGTATAGCCCAACCCTGGCGCATATCGATGATGACAGTGGCCTGATCTGGTATGAGCGTCGCTGGGAGTTTCTGTTTACCAAATGCGGATTTGACCCCACCGTGAGAGGGATCTATTGCTCGGAGACGGGAGTCGACCAGACTGGCAAGGGTGGTTTCCTGGGGATTGGCGCGTCACAGGATCAGTTCCGGCATTGGGTTCAGAGGTTTATCGAAATCCAGCAGCGGCCAGTCGTCGTGAATGGCGTCTCATACACATCGCCGTTTATGGGGGCTGCAATCTTCCAGCTAGGGGGTAATGGTGACTCACGCTGGAATTCCTATGACATCAACGGTTATCTGGGAACGCTGAGACCGTTGTATTGATGCCGGAAGTAGACGCACACGTCCTGCAGTGGGCACCGTTCGCACTCCGGGCCGCGCGCATGACAGACCTCGCGACCATGACGGATGATGTTGATGTGGAATGTTCCGTATTGATGATCCGGACACAGCTTGACCATGATGTCGTGCGCCTGGTCGGCACTCACCTTTGGCCCGATCAGTCCCAGACGCCCCGTGAGGCGATGAATGTGTGTATCTACAGGGAAGGCGGGTTTGTCGTAGCAGAATAACAACACAATCGAGGCGGTCTTGGGACCGATGCCATTGATGCTGGTCAGCCAGGCCAGACCGTCTTCAACCGGTAGATCAGCGAGAAAGTCGATGTTCAGTTTACCCTGCTCGGCGGTGATTCGTTGCAGAGCCGCCTGGATGCGCGGCCCTTTCTGATTGGCCAGTCCGGCTGGGCGGATGGCGTCGATGACAATGTCTGTGGGTGCATCGCGCACCAGTTCCCAGGTGGCAAAGCGCGCGCGCAACCGGGTATAGGCCAGGTCGCGGTTGCCGTCGTTGGTGTTTTGCGACAGGATCGTGCTGACGAGTTCGCTGACCCCATCGAGTTTGGTCCAACGGGGTTCGCCATACAGCATAAAAAGCCGGTTGTGGATCACGCGCGCTTTGAGGCGTAAAGCCGCAAACTCCGATGTCTCGCCAGTTTCGTGAATGTCGTCGCGTCTGGTCATGCGTTGTGACTGTCTTTCAGTATGTTTTGATGCGCTGGAGCTCATCCGCGTTATCGCCTGACGCGATCAAGAATCGCGTCGACACCACCGTCACGCCTGGGGCGAGCAGCGTCCCGTCCGCGCTGTTGCGGGCAACCATCCGCTCGAACCGTTCGCCATTCAGGTCCAATTTGATCTCGACGGGTAGTCCGCCGCCGGCGTCCTGTGGATTCTCCTCGACGCGCACGAGGATCGCGGGCGGTCGTGTGCGGTTGGATACAACGGGTTGCACGAGCAGCAACCCGTTGCGTGTAAAGCCGCCGGCAGTCGCGGTGGACTCGGACCAGGCTTCCCATTCTGGCTTATCGCTGTCGCTTTCACGGGCGCACTGCCACAGACCGGGCGGCGCCCCAAGGTTGAATTGCCCCGAGTAGGCGCTGTCGATTCTGATAACATCCATGGTGTCCAGGCACACCATGTCATCAGTCTGGTTCGTAACAGCCAGTTGTGCAATCCAGCACACCGTGTCCGCGCTGCCGTCGTTGCCCTCAAACCACGTCCACGTGACTTTTAAACCCTCTTCCACGATGAATGAAAGCGGTTCTTCGCTCAACTTCTGGCCCGCGTTAACCCGGACGAGTTGCGTGGTTGCCGTTGCCGTTGAGGCGGTGTGATAACGCACCTGAGCCGTAATGCGGTGCAGGGTGGGGCCATCGTCCCAGTTGATCGTGACGCCTCGATCGAGCACCGCCAGCACGCCCGTTGTATTCAACATGTTAGTTTAGTTGCAGATTCTTGATGCTATCGCTCAATCCGCCGGGGCGGTTGCGCGCCAGCCACACTTTCTTGTGTTGTTTGGTCAGCAGGCGCAGGTCAGCGCGCAACTGTGCCAGCATGGTTTTCTGGTCTTTGTCCTTTGCTTCAGCTAAGACAATCCGCCCCACGCCGTAGCGCATCAGGCTCAGGGCGAACAGGAATTCGTGCTGGATCAGGTCGGCATCCTCACGATGCATGTCCAGTTTGGGCACTGATCTCGCCAGGCGATCGATCTCTTTGAGCGCGCTCTTGATCTCGGTCTTGTTCGTCTTGATCGAGAGCTGCGCCAGCGGACGGAGTGTGCCGAGAGCATAGGGTGTGGCATTGAAGGTGCGCGTCTCAAAGATGCGGTACACATTACCGACGTCGTAGGCCAGTTTGCCGGTTGCTCCGCTCGCATCTTCGAAGATATGCACGCTGATAGCGCGGGCGATATCGATATCGCGGTTGCTCTGCAGGCACCATGACACTGCGGCGCCATAGCCATAGCCCAGGTAACTGACCGGCAGGGGTTGATGATGGCCGCTATCGCCCCAATCGGTAATCAAGTAACCGATGGCGCCATGCGCGAGTCCGTTTTCGGCTGCATTCAGCAGGTTGCCCAGCGCGTTGTCGGTGCGGCCGCCGATGCTGTTCCACGAGGATGTGCCTGGGCAGACGTAGAACGGGATGCCCGATGCCGCGAATTTCGCGCCATGATCATTGAAGGGGTGATCGGATTCATACCCCCATTCCAGCGCAATGACGTCGCGAGGCAACTCGGACGCCAACTCCGGGTGCTCCATGATGATGTCGCCCCAGAATTGCATGGTAAGGCCGCGAGCTTTTACCAATTGGTATATTTTCAGCAGAAAATCGAGGTATACGCGCCCGGTTCCCTTTGCTTCACACTCTTCTTTGCTGCGACCCGCGCCAAGGTCGACCGTCTCGTCGCACCCGACGTTGAACATTCCGCTGCTGAAGTGCGGCAACAGGTCGTCGAACATCTCACTGACCAGCTTGATGCTGCCCGGATCGCCCGGACACAGGGTAAAGGGCTCGTCGAAGCGACCCCAGCGTGTGTCACATCCATTGGGGGCTTCGGCCAGCGGGCGATACTCATCGTGGGTTAGCCAGCGGCGCATGTGGCCGAAGGAGTTCTGATTCGGCACGAGGTTAATGTGGCGCGCGCGACAGTAGACATCCAGTTGCAGTATTTCCTCGCCGGTAAATGGTGAAGCATGCTCCCACACGATCGGGTGCTTCTGGTATGCAAACGTGTGTTCGGTGTAAAGCTGTAGCTCATTGAGCTTCAAACCCGCCAGCGTGTCCACTAGATCAAACAGCGTCTGCATGGTCGGAACCTTGTCGCGGCTTATGTCCAGCATGATGCCGCGCGCGGGAAAGTCGGGGTAGTCGGTGATCTCAAGCAGAGGCAGGTTCGGCCCATACTGGCGCACCAGTTGACTCAGCGTCATCACTCCATAAAACACACCGGATTCATCTGACCCGACGATGGTCAGTCCCTGCGCGGTGATGCTCAGGGTATAGCCCTGTGGTTTAGCTGTTGCCGCGTCACTGTTTACCGAGATCACCAGACCGGTTTTGGACTCAGGAACACTGGCCGCCGCATGAGGGGCGGCGCCATGAATGTGCCAGATCACATCGGCAAAAAGGCTCAATGCGCGCTGTGCTTCCTGGGCCGTAAAGAGGAGCGCGGCCGGATGTGGCGACTTGATCACGATGAGTTGATCTGGAGCGAGTAACAGTGCGCCTCCGGTCAGTTGAATCTGACGCGGTTCAGGCAACAGGTTGGGTGACGATCGCACGATGTCTCTTTTTGTTTTAGTTGGCATGAGAGTGTCCGCCCATATGGTAAGGATAGGATCACTTATACCATAGGCTAAAATCGCAACCTATGCCAGCACAACGTCATCCACGGGGTTATGAACAATGAGGGTCGCGCTTCTGCATGACTGGCTGAATCAGCTCGGCGGCGCTGAGGATGTATTAGAGGTGCTGCACGACCTGTATCCATCCGCGCCGGTCTTCACCAGCATCTACGACCGTCACAAGATGCCCCGCACCTGGCAGGACTGGGATATCCATAGCACGTGGATGGATCGGTTGCCGGCCGTTCACAAATGGCACCAGCCGTACATGCCGCTGTTCGCAATGACCTGGGCCGGGCTGCGTGTTCCTGCTGAGTATGACATGGTGCTCAGCAACAAGAGCGCTTTCTGCATCGGGGCCAAACATAGCGGGCAGCATGTGTGTTACTGTCTGACGCCGACGCGTTTCACGTTCGATTTCGACAGTTACGCTGCGCGCGAATCGATCCCCGGGCTGGCGACAGTCATCCTGCGCGCGATGAACTTGTTTCTGCGCAAGTGGGAAATCGCCGTTTCTCGCCACGTGACCCGTTACATTGCGATATCGACTGAGGTGCAACAACGCATCAGGCGCATTTACGGGCGCGAATCTCAAATTGTCTACCCGCCCGTGCAGGTTGATGCATTTGATGTGTCGCACACGAGCGACAACTATTATCTGATCGTTTCACGCCTGTTGCCATACAAGCGCATCGATCTGGCAATCGAAGTGTTCAATCGACTGGGGTTGCCTTTGGTGATCGCGGGCGACGGGCGCGACCGCGCCCGACTACAGCAACTCGCCGGGTCTAACGTGAAATTAATGGGGCGCGTGGATGATGCCACACTACGCAGCCTGCTGGAACGATGCAGGGCGTTTATATTTCCCGGCCTTGAAGATTTCGGTATTGCGCCAATGAACGCGATGGCCTGCGGCAAGCCCGTCATCGCTTTTGCAGGCGGCGGCGCGCTTGACACAGTTATCGATGGTATAACTGGTGTCTTGTTTGACCGCCAGTCAGTTCCAGCGTTGTCGGAAGCGCTGCGGCGGTTTACAGAACTTAAATTCTCGCCCGACATAATTCGGGCTCATGCTGAACAGTTTAGCGTTGCGCGGTTTAGAAAGGAGATTTTGAAGGTAGTCGGAGAGACCGTCACCTTTAAATAACATGGAAGCGTTTTGCTTTAAGTGCAAGGGCAAGCACGAGTTGCTTGACCCCACCCCCGTGTTTTTCAAGAACGGGGCGCCTGCCACACTGGGCGCCTGTTCCAATTGCGGTAATCCCAAGCTATACAGAATGGGGCGCACGCCTGCTCATGAGGGCATGGTTGCGCCTGAAGTCGTGCGCGAGCCGTCGCATGCAACTGCGAAGCCGCGCAGCAAGAAAGCGGTCAAAGCGGCGCCGCGCCAGAAGCCGCTTGTGATTGTGGAGTCGCCAACCAAGGCGCGCACGATTGGCAAGTTTCTGGGGCGCAAGTACAACGTCGAGGCCTCCATCGGGCATGTCCGGGATCTACCCAAGAACAGGCTCGGTGTTGACGTGATAGCCGACTTCGAACCCCGGTACTGCATCCCTGTTGCCAAGAAGCCAGTCGTCAAGTTGCTGCGCGCGCGAGCGCGTGATGCCAGCGAAATATGGCTGGCCACCGACCCTGATCGTGAAGGCGAAGCCATTTCGTGGCATCTGACGCACGTCCTGGACAATGTCATCGCGGGTAAGCCAGTGCGCCGCGTTGAGTTTCACGAGATCACACAGAACGCGATTGCGGAGGCGTTTGCACACCCGCGCGATGTGGATCAGAACCTGGTCAACGCCCAGCAGGCGCGGCGCGTCCTCGACCGACTGGTGGGGTACACACTCAGCCCGTTGCTCCGCGACAAGATGGGGCGCAAAGGTTTGAGCGCCGGGCGCGTCCAGTCCGTCGCCTTGCGGCTGGTTGTTGAGCGTGAGAGTGCGGTGCTTTCATTTGTGGCGGTTGAGTACTGGACAATTGAGGCCGAATTGCTCAAGCAGGCGACACAGGCCGGGCTGGCCAATGGGAATGCGCGCTCATTTGTCGCGCGCTTGTACAAGTTGAGCGGCGTCGATCCAGACCTGAAGGATCAGGCAGATGCAGGCCAGATCACGGCCGACCTGGAAGGCGCCGCGTATGCGGTCAGCAGGGTCGAGCGCAAAGACCGTTCGCGCCGGCCTGCGCCGCCGTTTACAACGAGCACATTGCAGCAGGAGGCCAGCCGCAAGCTTAACTATGGCGCGCGCAAGACGATGTCTGTCGCACAGCAGTTGTATGAAGGACTTGACGTTGGAGACGGCCCTGTCGGGTTAATCACCTACATGCGCACCGACTCCACTAACCTGGCGGTCTCGGCGCAGACTGAGGCGCGCGAGTTTATCACGGCGCGTTTCGGGGCTGAGTTTGTGCCAGAGCAACCCCCTCGCTACACATCGCGCAGCAAAAATGCACAGGAAGCGCATGAGGCTATACGCCCGACATCGGTATTACGGGCGCCAGAGGATGTCAAGCAGTATCTGGATCGCGATCAGTTTCGGTTGTATGACTTGATCTGGAAGCGATTCCTCGCCAGCCAGATGGAGAACGCCGTATTTGACGCCACCACGGTGGACATCGATGCCCAAGTCAATCATGCCACGGGCCGTGACCTGGTTGTGGCTGGCGTTGAGGCTGCGCCGCTGTGCCTGTTCAGGGTAACCGGATCGATTGTCAAGTTTGCCGGATTCCTCAAGGTTTACGAGGAAGGGCATGACGAAGGAGAAGTGGTCAGCGAGGATGAGGAAGGCCGCGACCGCCGGCTGCCTGATCTGAATGTCGGCGAGACATTAGATTTATTTCGCTTGATCCCCAGCCAGCACTTTACCCAGCCGCCGCCGCGTTACACGGAAGCGAGTTTGATCAAAGCGCTCGAAGAGGATGGCATCGGACGACCAAGCACCTATGCGACCATCATGTCGATTATCCAGTCGCGCAATTACGTGGTTCGCGAGGGCAAACAACTGAGCCCCACGCCGCTCGGCCTGCAGGTCAACGAAATACTGGTGGGTAACTTCTCGAATTACATCGATGTGGGATTCACGGCGCGCGTTGAAAGCGATCTGGACAATATCGAGACGGGCGAGAAAGAATGGCGACCTGTGCTGCACGAGTTTTACGACCCGTTCAAGATAGCAGTCGCGCAGGCAGCGGCAACTATCCCGCAATATGAGCGCGTGATTGAATACACGGGCGAGACCTGTCCGGATTGTGGATCGCCGCTCGCATATAAAGACGGTCGTTTTGGGCGCTTTATAGGCTGCACCAACTTCCCGAAGTGCAGACATCTTGAATCAATAGCTCTTCCACTTGTGCGCTGTCCGGTGGACGGAGGAAAGATCGTGGAGAAGCGCATGCGCAAGGGGCGCAGACTCTTCTATGGGTGCGCTAACTACCCGGCGTGTGATTTCACCAGTTGGCAAAAACCGATTCCGCTGGCGTGTCCGACTGGCGACGGCGGCTTGATGGTGGATGTGGGTAAGGGCAAGGCGAAGTGCCTGACCTGTGAACAAACCTATGACGCAGGTGATTCTGAAGCTGAGGGTTTGACTGCAAAAACCGGGATACAAGCATGAGGCGATGCAATCGTAGAAGCCGGTTATTTATTGCGAGTTGGCAAACATGCCCTCAACGGGATTCGAACCCGTGTTTTGGCCTTGAAAGGGCCGCGTCCTAGTCCACTAGACGATGTGGGCGTGTCACTCGTACAGAATTTCATTGTACCATTGAGTTTTATAATCGTCTAATAGAAAACGAGGTCTCTTGAAGAAGAGGTCGCCGGATAAGGCATTTACAGGAGAATAGCGGGTGAAACAAAGAGTCATTCCATTCTTGCACAAAGCAGCAGCAATTGTCGCCGGAGTCATACTTGTCGCAGGTTGTAGTGCGCCGGCAGCCCCATCGGCTCCCGTCACGGCGACAGTCATGCAAATCATCGTTGTTACATCGACGCCGGAACCCACCAGCACAAAACCAGCTGCGACGGCGACCACTGCGTCAACGCCGACTATCGCGGTCCCAACAGCCACACCGACTGTGATCCCAACGGCAACGCCAGATCCGAACGTCAATCCGTTTACAGGGTTGGCGCTAAGTCCGACGAATACCAAGACCATCCCGGTGCTGATCAAGGTGTCGAATTCGCCCGAAGTGCGGCCGCAGTCCGCATTGGCGCTTGCGGATGTCGTCGTTGAGCATTACAGTGAAGGCGGCATCACCCGCTTTACCGCGCTATTCCATACGAACCTGCCAGACAAGGTGGGATCGGTGCGCAGTTGCCGTCTGATCGATATTGAACTGCCGGTGATCTTCGGCGCAGGAATTGTGTGCTCGGGCACGAGCGGCGGCACGCGCCAGAAGATATTCGCATCCGGTTCGTGGGCAGATAGCGGGGGTGATGTTCGCAAGACGGTATGGATGGTTGGCGATCAAGGCAATTTTGAATGCCTGCAACCCGCAGGTTGTCCATTGCCGATGTATCGCACTTCCGAGGCATATCCTCCGCATAACCTGTTTGCCAGCACACACAATGCATTAGCCGAGCTTGTATCGCGCGGGTTGAACAAACCAACAACGTTTAATACCTGGTCGTTCAGCACAACTGCGCCAGACGGTGGCAAGAGTGCTGCATCCGTGAACATTCCATATTCATCGGGTGTGGTCGGGTGGGTATATGACGCGAAGAGCGGCGCATGGTCTCGCTCAATCGGAGGCGTTCCCCATTTTGACGCCATCACTGGCGCGCAACTCACTTCCACTAATGTTGCTGTGTTGTATGTGAATCACGTCACGACGTTGATTGTTGAGGATAGCGGCGGCAGCCATGGCATCGAGATACAGTTGTGGGGTGAAGGGAACGCGCAGTTATTGCGCGATGGCAAGATGTACGATGTGCGGTGGCAACGAACTGGAAACGCCACTGGCCTGAAGTTTGTCGATTCGAATGGGAATGCCCTGCCGATGAAACCGGGCAATACATGGCTGGAGATGGTCCCGCTCGATATGGCGGTAAAAGTAAACTAGATGAAGCAATCGGCACACCCGCAGGGTTGCCCTGCGGGTGTGCCGCTCATGCTGTGTGAGCGCGGAACCGGATTAACCGCAAGTCCGGATGTGCAGTTGTGTTCCGGCGCGCACAACTCGAGTGTTCGGGATGCCATTATCACGAGCGATGGCATTAGCAGTGGTTTTAAAATGGAGACCGATCCGGAACAGGTTTTCGCCTGGTTTTACAATGTAGGTCACCACCTGATTACAGACGACGTTGCCTGACGATGGATCAGGCGCGACTGTGGGCGCGGGTTCTGTAGGCGCAGGCGCCGGCGCAGTCTCAGTAGGCTGTGGCGCCTGTGGTGTGGCAGTTGGAGCAGGTGGTTGCGGTTGCGGCGTCGCTGCAGGCGCCTGTGTTGGCGTAGGCGGTTGTGCCGTTGCGACTGGCGCGCCCGCGTTCGCTGGCGGTTGAGTTGCGGTTTGGTTCTGACCGACTCGTTCGGGTGTGGGAATTCCTGAGCTCGCGGATTGAGCGCACGCCGAAAGAGTCAGCACACAAGCTATCAATAGGACTGTCAGTTTTAGATGATGGCGCATATTGGTGCTCCCGCACGTTGTTTAATGTTAGTTTATACCATAGGCTGGAACAAGGAAAAACTATGCGACGAGAAGAATCACCCAGGCAAGAGGTATTGTCGTGGATGGATGTAGATGCGTTAATCGATCAACTCGTGCCTCAGATGTCCGGGGTGTTCGACTCATTGATCATGATTACCCGTGGAGGGATTATCCCTGGCGGCCTGATTGCTGAAGCTCTCGACATCAAGCACATTCTGACGGCGGCTGTTGAGTTTCCATCAGACACTGCGCCACGGTTGCTTGCCTGGCCCACATTCCTGCAATTTCCAGATGACGAGATTACCCGCGGCCGTCGCATTCTCGTGGTTGATGATGTCTGGACACATGGGCGCCACATTATGACGGTGCGCGGCAGACTCGAGGCGATTGGGGCGCGCCTTGAAACGGCGGTGCTGCATTACAAACCGGCCAAGTCGCTGTTTCCCAACCATAAACCGACCTACTTTGCGGCGGTAACGGATTCATATATCGTGTATCCTTGGGAAACCGATCGGCGCGCGCGCGGCGTTCGCATGACAATGGGGCTGTAAGTTGGATTCGAGGGGAGTTTCAGTCGATACTTGCCCGCTGTGCCGGCAGCAGGCTCTGTCGTGGAGCGGGGCTCAATGTGTGTGCGCCTCTTGCGGCAGCGTTTTTCAAGTGGACATGATGACGCGGCGTTGCCGCTATACGCATGTCGCGCCGGAATACGCGATCGTTGAGCCTGCATTAACGATGGACTGGATTTCCAGGCGCGAAGTGTTTAACATCGCGGCGACGTTGGCTGCCAGTGATCGTGTGTTGCAGGAAGCGCCGCCGTTGCCGATCCCCCCGCCGCCGCAGCTGTCCCCACAACAACCGTTAACCTCAACGATTCCTGTCGAGACTCATACACCATTCAGAGCGCTATTGCTGATCTTCCTTGGGATTGTGTCGCTGATCCCGATTCTATGCGCCTGTCTGGCAGTGCTTGCCCTGGCGCCCGGCATGTCACAGACCCGCCAGATGATTGCTGCGGCGAATATCCCCAGCCCGGTAGTCACTCAGACGATTGATGTGGCTGATGTAGCTTCAGTGATATCACTTACCCTGACGCCACCGCTGACGTCGCCACTTACCCCGACGCCATCGTTGACTACCATTGGCACTGTCACCGACTCACAGATACAACCGGCTGTTCCCGTGCTGCAACGCACGACAACTCCTACGGTGCGCCCGTTAGCAACAGTTACAGTGGGCGCCAGGCCCGTCATCACACCAATCACCCCATTGAGATCACCGCTGGAGACGCCAACGCCGTTCAACGCATTACTGACACCTGCTGCGAACCGCACGGCGATCCCTGGCCTGCCAGCGACGTTTACGCCGATACCCACTGGCCCGATTGTTGTGCTATCCCCAACGCCAACAGCCGCCGGAACAGAGACAGTGACCCTAACAGCGACACCGATCCTTGTCATTGTTGTGACGGCAACCGTAACCCCTTTGCCAAGCCCGACGCCGAATGGTCTGCCGGTCGTGGTGATCAGCAGTTCGGTCGTGATCAGTAATGTGATGTATGCAGGCACTCCGGCACTTAGCATGTCTGACCAGTACATAGAGGTGCAGAATCGTGGGTCAGGCCCAGTAAGTATTGGCAACTGGCGCATACACGCAGAATCTGCGAACAGGGATTTCTATTTTACGAACGGACTGGTACTACTCCCCAGCCAGACGTGCCGAGTGTATGGGAGCTCTCCACCAGCAAACGCGAGTGGTTGTGGTTCGTTCAGTTTTAACAGCAGTACGCCTGTTTGGTCTCCTGTCGTCGATGCCGCGTCACTGTATGATGAAAAAGGGGAGATGGCAGGCTCTTATGTATATAATACACAGCGCTAGAGATTTACATAACCAGTAATTTGCCTGGCTTCGCACTACGTCATTTGGCCGTTTTGCGAAAAGAAACCTCGCATAGTGCTTGACAAGGTACCCTTGGCTCTTTACTATTCATAAATCTTATGATTCTGTCAAGCGCAACAGGCACATCATTATGCAAGTCGCGCATAAATGCTATCAAAGACATAACTTTTGTTTTTTGTTTAATGGTGCTCTTAGCTTTAGCGTGTACACAGGGATATAGATGGCCATCAAGAAAAAAATTGTAAAAACGCCGCAAGATGCCAAAGAGGCAGCAACGGCAATAGAAGAAATCGCGGTAGAAGAACTGTCCGGTGAGGAACAGTTGCTGAACGTTGGACGCGATAAAGGATATGTCACCTACGATGACATCCTGGCTGCATTCCCTGACGCCGAGAAAAATCTCGAGCAGATGGAGGAAGTTTTCGCGGCATTGACTGATGCGGGTATCCAGGTCGTTGCGAGCGAAGATGAAGCCGCCGACCAGATGGCCTACGACGATGATGATGACGATGACGAATACGCCGATCACACTAACGAGAATCTGCTCGAAGCGATCGAAGCCGACGACACCGTTGGTCTGTATCTAAAGGAAATCGGACGAGTTCCGCTCCTCACCGCGCCACAGGAAGTCGACCTGGCGCAACGCATGGAGCGTGGCAAGGAAGCGCGCGAAACCCCGATCCCGGAGAAGCCGGTTGGCACGGATCAGGAACGCCTTGAGCTGTTGATTGATGACGGGTTGATGGCTCGTGAGCATCTGATTAATGCGAACTCTCGTCTAGTCATTAGTGTTGCCAAGAAGTATATTGGCCGTGGTGTGCCGTTTCTTGATCTGATCCAGGAAGGGAACATCGGCCTGATACGCGCAGCCAAGAAGTTTGATTGGCGGCGTGGCCATAAATTCAGCACGTATGCGACGTGGTGGATTCGCCAGGCTGTCACGCGCGCAATTGCCGACCAGGGGCGCACCATCCGCGTGCCGGTGCACATGGGCGATCAGATCAACCGCCTGTTGCGCGCCAGTCACCAGTTAACCCAGGAACTTGGGCGGGACCCGACAGTGGCAGAACTGGCTGAGGCGTTGAACGTGACGGTGCGCAAGGCTGAACAGATGATTCAGGTGGCGCGCCGCCCTATCAGTCTTGAGACGCCCACAGATGACGAGGAAGAGAGCGTGCTCGGCGACTTTATCCCGGATGAAGATAGTCCCGCGCCTGCCGAAATCGTCACTTCTCAGATGTTGCGCGAGCAATTATCTGACATTCTGTCGACCCTGCCGCCGCGAGAAGTGCGCATCCTGCAATTGCGCTATGGCTTGCTGGATGGCGAGACGTACACGCTCGAAGAAGTAGGCAAGAAGCTTGGCGTGACGCGTGAACGCGTTCGTCAGATTGAGGCTCAGGCACTCAGCCGTCTGCGTCACCCTGCTCATGCGCGCAAGTTGCGCGATTTTCTCCGCGAATAGAGAGAAGAGAGATAGGAGACTAGAGATTAGCACGTCCCCAATCTCTAATCTCCTATCTCAAATCTCTCTCACTCCTACAGATACTTCTCCACCGCCCAACCGCCTTCTCGGACAATCGGGATGTCTAAGTCTGGCACAGTTGGATCAAATACCAGTTTATTCTTGCCTGTAAGCGCATCGAGGACGTCGCCCATCCAGTCCGCGAGCGCCACGGGTCTGCCAAGTGCGCGCGCAATGGTCATGGGGGAAACGTCATCAAGTGCAATTCCATCGGGGTGATCGAATGTAATGCGCGGAAGGATCACAATGGCGTCATCCTCAGGTTTCACGATCGGGGCGAGCTGGGCAATGATATCGTTCCCGTGTAATAGACCGGCTACCGTGATCGTCTCACCCAGGCCTTCGTTTCGCACGGCAACGACCTGGAGCGGGATGCCAGTGCGCGCGGTGAACTCGCGGGCTGCTTTAGCGAGCGTCGGGGCGAATAGGGTCGCTGTGACAAGGATGGCGCTCTTGTGCTTCGAGTTTGAGAGCGAACCGCGAACTTCCGCTCGTTTGAGCCTTTGCCACTCGTTCACGAAGTCCCGCACCATCCCCAGGCCGTTTTCCTGCAACGACAAACCATCATAGTCGCGCTTGCGGGGCAGGGGGCGGTCTGTGATCAAATACCATTCATCGGTCAAATAGGCAAACCCCACGCCGTGCTGTGCGCGGAAATCAGTTTGCCATGCCTGCACCAGGTCGATGACTTCATTTGCTTCGGCGCGAGTGTGAGGCCGGTGGCCGTATTTGTGATGTTTCGTCAACCCTACCGGCACGACGCTGATTGACAGGACGCTCGGATAGAGCGCAGCCAGCTCACGGATGCTTTTTGAAAGTATCTCGCCGTCGTTAAGCCCGGGCGTGATAACCAGTTGGGTGTGCATCTGTATGCCGCGTCCGGCCAGCCAGCGCAGTTGCGCCAGGATATCTCCCGATGATGGGTTGCGCAGGCACTTTCGCCGAACCTCCAGGTCCGTGGCGTGCACCGACACATACAGCGGGCTCAGGTGTTGTTCGGCAATACGCGCCCAGTCATGATCCAGCAGGTTGGTGAGCGTCACAAAGTGGCCGAACAGGAAGGAATAGCGATAATCATCGTCTTTAATGTACAGTGTGCGGCGCATGCGCGGCGCATTCTGGAGCACGAAGCAGAACGGACAGAGGTTGTTGCACCGCCGTATATCGATGTCGAAAGTAGGGTGCTCGAACTCGATCCCAAGCGCCTGCCCGAAGTCGCGATGCGCGTCAAGCGTCATGACAACGCCATCACGTTCGACGCTGAAGCGCAGGACGCTCTCTGCAGCATAGTACTGTGCGTCGATGACGTCCAGCAGAGTGTTGCCATTGATCGCGATTACTCCATCGCCGGGGCGCAACCCGACTTGTGCCGCGACGCTTCCTGGCTCGACTGCTTTGATGATGCCAGCGTTGATCACTTATATTCACCGCGCATCGATTCTGGCAGTAAGGCTGCCAGACGATGCATTGCATCCTCAGTCAACTGATGCAGTTTCTCCCGGGTGGGTTTGCCATCGCTTTGCAATTTGAAGCCGAGGCCGATCGTGAAGGTGATGTGCGCCCGGCGCAGTCGTTTGAGCATTGGGGCGACGTTGGGCGTGCCGACGATACCGACAGGCAGCACCGTCGCATTGGTGCGCGCAGCCAGATACGCCAGTCCTTCCTGTCCCTTGATCAAGCCGCCGGTTTTACTGCGTGTGCCTTCTGGCGAGATCAGAATCATGCCGCCGCCGTCGAGCACCTCGACAGCCGATCGGATGGCGGCGGTGTCCACGGCGCCGCGATGCACCGGAATCGCGCCATAGGTGGCGACGAGGAACCGAATTAACGGCTCCTCAAAAGCCTCCACTTTTGCCATGGGCGTGATCGGGCGGCCAAGGGCGGCCAGCACCACCACGGGATCAAAGAAGTTCACGTGGTTGATCATGACGATCACTGCCCCAGAAGGTGGGACGTTTTCCAATCCTTTGATTTCGACCTGCATGAAGGCCTTGTAGGCGAACCGCAGCCCGGCATTCCACAACCAGCGCAAGTGGGCGCGTTTGTTCCACTTCCAGCGCTGTGTGAACTTGGACTTCTTACCGGCGATCTGTGTTGTCATGCGGTTCAGCCCGACACGCCTGGTTTGGCGCTTTTTGCCAGTTGGCGCATGTAGGTGATGACAGCCACCAGATCCTGATCACTGGCATCGCTGCGCCCGCCGTTTGCCGGCATCGTCAGCCCGGTGACGTTGTGAGGATCGTTTGCCGCTCGGCCCAGTCGCACAAACTTCACCAGCGTTTCGTCCGAGCCCGTCAGCACCTGTTGTGAGGCGGTCAGCGCCATGCCGGCTGGCGTGCCTTCGCCCTTGATGCCATGACACGCAGCGCAGGCGGATTCATACAACACTTTGCCGCGCACCGCGGCAGTTGAATCAGGAGTGGGTAGCGGTTTGCTTGACACCGTGGCGCTACCGGTCAGGCTGCCGGCAGGGGCGTTGCGATAGGAAGACGCAGAAATCATATAGGCGATCAGAACCGCTGCGATGATGACAATTACGGGCAGGGCAGTCGCGATCCATCCGGGTTGCTTTACCGCCGTGGTGGGTGGTGCGTCGCCCACGGTTTCAGGTTCACCGCCAAGTCTGCCCGCGACCATGCAGAAGGTGATGATCAGGAAGGCGATCAGCGCCAGGAAAGGGATTGTGACGATCCCGCCAAAGGCATTGAGGTAATCGGCAGAACAGGGCACGCCAACGGTGCACGGCACGAATGCCTTTACCAGGTCGGTTTTCTGGTCGAGATAGTGGAACAGTGATACGAATATGCCGGGGATCGACAACACGAGCGCGTATTTGTGGACGTCTTTGTCGCGGCGCAGCAGGCCAACGGCCAGGATCAGCGTAAGGGGATACATCAGGATGCGCTGGTACCAGCACAACAGGCATGGAACCCAGCCCAATACTTCGCTGAAAAACAGACTGCCACACGTGGCAATCCACGCGGCCAGCAAGGCCACGTAACGGCTGTTTCGTCCTAACGCAGAATAAATACCAGCGCTCTTGACATACGAGTCGTCGTCGCTCTCGTCGTCCTGCTTGTTGTCCTCATTTGCTGTGTTCAACTCGGTAGCCATCTTTATGTTGTTACTTCCGGCAATAATATTACCAGAATTGCATTGCGCGAACACCTGCATTCTGTGCGGGCATGCTTGCGGCAATGGCATGAATGGCAGGAATGGCATGGTTTTTAGCCGTTGATGGCATAATGAGCATCGGTTGCCTGGGAGCTATCGACTATCAGCCCAGTTGCGCCATGTTCAGCAAATCGTCTTATGCGAAAGGGAACCCAATCGAAATGCCGCGATTACAGATTCAACCCGTACTCCAGACACCGCTCCGCGCTCGGCTCGATTTGCGCGGTTTTGTCGGTGAACGCATTCGCAATAACGTGACTCAGTGGTTGTTACC